>Ga0310811_10004011_pt1 | contig 18537 bp, 19 predicted proteins | sample YCmetagenome_FD_207642 | JGI IMG/M metagenome (GOLD analysis project Ga0310811, IMG submission 207642) | Soil microbial communities from experimental microcosm in Duke University, North Carolina, United States - YC | ecosystem: Engineered > Artificial ecosystem > Soil microcosm > Unclassified ...
CGTCGAGGATAAGGTGTCGAACTCTGCATAGTCGGCAGAGGTTGGGATCGGTGAGGCGGGAGAGTCAGAACCTGGGCTCCAATTGCTGGCCGAGTTCCAAGTTGAGATCGGCGCGATCCCTTTCCAAACATACGACGCAGGCGACGCAGAGTGCGAACTCCAGATCGGAGCGGTGATTCCGAATATGATCAGCAGGCGACGCACTGCAAACTACTACCTTTATGGAGAGACCCATGGCAACGCTTTGGTGGAACGTTGAAACGAGTTCGCGAGGCGACCCGCCAACCAAAGCTTTCGAGTTGGTCGATCTTCGAAAAGTGAGTCCTGCGGACTGGACTCAAGACCGTGACCGAAGTTTTCCGGTCACCGCCGTGACTCCGAGAATCCCGGTCAGGATGATGAGCGAGCCCGTCGTGGGTTCTGGGACGGCCACGAAGGATACAATGCCGTCGCTTCCCAGCTCTGCTTGATAGCCAGGCAGGGAAATCTGGCTGAGCTGGGACGGGGTGAGGGCGGTTCCCGTCGAGCCGAACTTCAGCACGTCGGTGCCGATGTCGAAGTTGGACAAAGTGAGGGTTCCGGTCCAAGAGATCGCGCTGCTGTCGGCGAAGGTTAAAGCGCTGGAGCCGATGCCGAAATCGATCGTGGTATCGTTCGAGAGCTTGAGCGAGCCCAGTGTCTCGCTGAACCCTCCGGTTGCGAAGGTCCCGGTGGCCAGGGTCAGCATACCGGCGTCGTCCAGAACGTTGGAGGAGCCCAGAGTCAGCCGGCCACCGGTGATCGAGGTTCCTCCCGTGTACGTGTTGTTTCCAGAGAGGGTGACGCGACCCGAGGAAATCTGGAGGGATAAAGGACCGCTGATCGAGCCGGAGATCCTGATCTCGCCCGAGCCCGTGGAACTGCCGGTGAAGGTGAGTGATCCGGTCGAGACGCTGTGAATGTTTCCCGCGATCGATAGATTGGACTGGGAGGAATAGTTGGCGAAAAGGAAACTGCCCGTCGCCTCCGGTACGCCAAGCTGGATATTGGCATTGACGAACTGATCGCGGAGATTGCTGCTTGTGACGTTGAACCCACTCGCGCTGCCGAACGAGAATGTTTGTGATCCGACCTCACCCGTCCCGAGGGTGTAGGAGACGGAGGGGCTGGTGAAAAAGACAACCAGGGCCGTGGCACTCGATCCGAGATCGACGGTAATCTGGCCGCCGTCGGGAAGGGCAGAGAGAGAGTCCAGAATGGCGTAGTCGGCAGAGGTCGGGATCCGAGGAGGTGGAGCGCCGGGACTGGCGCTCCAGTTGCCAGCCAGGTCCCAGATGGAGGTCGGCGCGGTCCCCTTCCAAGTGTACGAGTCGAAGGATGCGGAGCTCGCCCCCCAGATCGGAGCAGCAATACCGAGAATAGTCAGGAAATGACGCACCGGGGACTACTACCTCCCTGTGGTGGGCAAGGGCAACGCTTTCCGGGTTCACGGGATCGATGAATGTTTACCGCGAAGGTCGCAAAGACCACGCAGGCCAAGCCAATCCGAGAGTGAGTTATTTGAGAATATCGGAACGACAGGCGCGCGTCCGGCCGAGGCCGGATCGGGCGGTACGGCATTGATCTGAAGACCGTAAAGGGAACGAATGGTTGCTGACGCGGGCTGCGATTTCCGGTAGGCAGAGGCAGGTTCCCCCAACCGTTCCCGAGATCTCCTTCGATGAACCTCTTGTCCCTGCCAATCTGGGCCTACCTCGTCTGGCTGGCGTTGCTTGGCGGACTATTGATCTGGCGCCGCCGGGTCTCGCCGAGGCCGCTCTTTTGGTTCGAGGCTTTCCGCCGGTTTCTTTGGACATTGCTCGCCGCCTGGGCGGGGGCGCTGATGGTCCTGCTCTGGGCCTCTTTGGTTTTCCCGGCGACCCATGAATCCCGTACTCCGCTCGTGCTGATCGTTCTCGCCTTCACGGCGTATGCCTGGTGGTTTTTCATCCTGCCGCTTGCGCTGGTCTTCGAGGATCACAGTCGCATCTATCGCTTGCGATTCTCCGTCCCGCTTGGCGTGGTGTTGTCACTGGTGGCGTATCTCATCTACGACGTGGCGATCGACCTCGCGATGCACCGCCCGATCTCCGGATTCAAGCTCTTCCAGACTTTTCCGCTGGCCATTACCTTCCCTCTGCTTTTCGGACTCAGTGTCTCGGTGACCATGAGCGCGCTGGCGGCTTTTGCCTGGCGCCCGCGCAAATCTTCCGAGGATCTTGCCGCGACTTCACAGGACGGCATCTCTATGCCCGACATCAACAATCTGAAATGAACAAGCTTCTCTTCTTCAGCCTTCTCACGGCTTGGATGGTCTCTCGAGCCGTTGCCGGGGAACTGAGTGAGCAATCTGCAAAAGCTCTCACGAAGTCCGTCCTGGAATCTGTCGAGTACGACAAGGACGGCAATTCCAAAGGCTCCCGACCCTTTACCTCGGACCGGCGGGATTTCGGGATCACGGAGATCGCGATCGAGAGATCAGGTTGTTTCGGGAGATGTCCCGTCTATACCGCAAAGATTTCCCGGGACGGGACGGTGACCTATACCGGGCGAAAATATGTGAATCGGGAAGGCTCATTCCAAGCCCAAGTCTCTCCCTACCTGTTCGACAACCTGGCCGAGCTTGCGGTGAAGATTGGGTATCGGGATTTCTCGCCGGTTTATACCGCCGGGGTGACTGACATGGCGACGGTTTACACGCGAGTGACCTACACAGATCGGAAGGTCAAAATCGTTTCGGACTATGCAGACTGCGGGCCTGTCACTCTGTGGGCTTTTGAGGAGTTGATCGACAAGGCGATCTCCGAGGCGACGGATTGGAAAAAAGTCGATCCCGGAGCCAAATCAGGTGCCGCCGAAGCGGTGCCCGGCCATTGACGATTTCACGGCCGTCTGGACGTTCCTCACGCTGGAGCATTTTCAGAAGACCTCGCGAAAGGACGTGGAGTCTGGGGACAGGCCGTGACGCCGATGCCTTCGGTGCCGGATCGCTCCTTTTCGCCTCTTCGGGGAGGTGGTATCGATGACTCTCCATTCTGGATCGGATGAAAAATATCGGGACCATTCTCCTCGGCGGTTTCGGTCTGCTGGTGGTGGTGGTGGTGGTGGTGGTGGTGGGAGGCGGGACCATGAAAGGCTTGGCTCACGACAAGGCGGCGTATCAAGCCTACGTGACGCTGTTCTCCGCGAGTGAGCAGGATATCCCCGCAACGGTGGAGATCGTGACGAAGGAAGGCCGGACGGTGTTTAAAAAAGGCACGCCGCCCTACGACAGGCTGCGCCAGATCCTGCGGCACGGTCGTGATCAAAGCGCCATCGACCAGGCGGGCCCGTCGCCCGACTGGGGCGAGAAATTCCAGTTCGGTGAGTTGGTGCTCCATCGGGACGGGCTGCCCATTCGCCTGAAGATCTATCGCGCCCTCGGGAACGGGAATTACTTCTGGATCGCCGTGCCCCATGCCGACGGCAGTGGCACCCATTACCCCCTGTTTGCGCTCGATCCGGATTTCGTGAACCTCACCGCCCCCGCACCGGCCAAAGCCGTCACGCCGTGACCGCGGGATTTTTGCCGGGGTGAAGCCTCGCGCGAATCGTGAGCCGGAAAACGGGAAAATCGCGTCTCTCCGGAGATCTGGCTTCACCCCCGTGCGGTCACCGACGAACATGGAGACCCTCTCCAGAGATATCCCAATATGACCTACCTTCCAGATCCTTCCCGCTATGACGGACGCATGCCCTATCGCCGCGTGGGGCAGAGCGGGCTCAAGCTGCCGGCCATCTCCCTCGGCCTGTGGCAGAACTTCGGCGGCGTCGACGACTTCGAGACCGGCCGCGCGCTGCTGAGGCGGGCCTTCGACCGGGGCGTGACTCACTTCGATCTCGCCAACAACTACGGACCTCCTCCCGGCTCGGCCGAGGAGAACTTCGGGCGCTGGCTGGAGCAGGATTTCTCCGCTCACCGCGATGAACTCGTGATCTCCAGCAAGGCGGGATGGGATATGTGGCCCGGCCCCTATGGCGGCCCGAGCGGGTCGCGCAAGTACGTCATTGCGAGTTGCGAGCAAAGCCTGCGCCGCATGGGGCTGGACTACGTGGATATCTTCTACTCGCATCGCGTCGATCCGGAGACTCCGCTGGAGGAGACCATGGGCGCGCTGGCCCACCTGCACCGGCAGGGCAAGGCCCTCTATGTCGGCATCTCGTCGTATTCGCCCGAGCTGACGCGGCGGGCCGCGGAGATCCTCGAGAGCGAGGGGGTCCCCCTGCTCATCCACCAGCCGAACTACTCCATGCTCAATCGCACGATCGAGGGCGGTCTGCTCCAGACCTTGGACGATCTGGGAGTCGGCTGCATCGCCTTCTCTCCTCTCGCCCAAGGCATGCTGACCTCGAAGTATCTCGGCGGAATGCCCAAGGACGCACGGGTGACCCGTGACACCTCCCTGGCGCCATCGATGCTCGGCGAGGAAAACCTGAAAAATATCCGCGCCCTGAACGAGATCGCCCAATCCCGGGGCCAGACCCTGGCCCAGATGGCCATCGCCTGGGTGCTGCGAGACACGCGCGTGAGCTCGGCGCTGATCGGCGCGCGCCACGTGGCGCAGCTGGACGATTCGCTCGGCGCGGTGAAAGGCCTCGCCTTCAGCCCGGAGGAACTCGTGGCGATCGACCGGTACGCGGTGGAAGGCGGAGTCGACATCTGGCGGGTGTCTTCATCGATCGGCCGCGCCAGCACCTGATCGGACAAAGAACAGGCTTCGAAACTCCCCCCTAATTGCTCAAACGATGAAAACCCTCCTCTGCGCGCTGTCCCTCATCCTCCTGCTCGGCCGGTCCAGCTATTCCGCGGAGGAGCAGCCGGTGCGGGTTTCCTACGAGGGCAAGATCGAGGTGAAGGAACTCGAGCCGAATCTCCCCTACCTCTCGAACCGCAAATACGTGTTGGAGAGTGTCCCCAAGGACCTCCGATCCCTGCAGATCACGGTCCTGGCCGGGAATGCGAAGAAGCCGATCACGGCCTCCATTCCAGCCGACACACCGGTCTATGTGTGCGTGGATAGCGGACGAAATGCCGCCCGGGAGCCGGCGCTGGAGGAGTTCCTGGAAAAACTGCGCAAGGACGAGTGGACCTATGTCGGGAAGATCCCCGTCTCGGATCACCGGATGGAATATCTACGCGTCTACCGGAAGTAATTCACGGAACCGACCCGGATGGATTTTCCGGGAGCCGCGTTCACCGGGACGCTGGTGGTCGCGAAAGCAATTTCCGTCGAGCCCTCGGCCAAGGCTGATTCTCCCACCAAACCCTGAGCTGAAATCCCTCGTATGATCGCCATGCTTTTTCCCTTCGCAAAAGCCGCGACCACAGGGGCCGGCCAAAACCCACAGAGCTCATGGCCATGAAGGTCGGATTGTCCATCCTTTTGGCCGGCATGATGTCCAGCGTGGCCCATGGTGCGGAGATCATTGACCTGCAGCGTCCAAATCCGGTCGAGCATGCCGATCACTACGATTTGTCGAAGGAAACTTACTGGCCGGGAACTCCCCGGTCGTTCTACGAAGTGGGCATCGAGACGACAGCCGGCCTGTTTGGAAAGGCGGAGGAGTATGTCATCATCCTACAGAATCAGGGATCGGTGTTTTATCACGGCATTGCCAACACGCGGAAAGGCTATTTCGTCGGGGAGGATGCCAATAACGTGGGCTTAATCTCCGAGTTGCTGGATACCATGGACCTGCGCTCCTACGCCGACCGATACACGGTCGATTTGACTCATCAATACACGACGTTCCTTTATATCAAGGATTCAACAGGGACCAAAGTGATCGAGGCGTCCTCGCCTCTCATGCCCTTCAAATTACGTTTGCTCGAAGCGTTGATCCTGAGCTCGATCGATGGTGTGAAGCTGAAACGTCATAATTGGGCCAAGGAAGAGCGATAGCAGGATGAAAATTCAAAGAGCTCCCGCACCGGCTGCGCTCATTCTCTTGCAGCCGTGATCTGTCGCCCTCTCGGTTTGAAGGTGTTTGTCGTTCTGGCCGCACTTCTGACGGCAGGCTGCGCTTCCAACCCCCGATCGGTCTCGATAAATGCCGGTGGCTATTCAGATGGCGACTCCCGAAAGCTTCATGCCTTGGCCCGGTTGATCACGGACTTTCCGGCACTTCTGAAAAGGCCTGAGACGGCACCTCATTCACGCGGTGAGCTCTTGCTGGAAAATGGCGATTTCCGGCAGAAAATGATCACCGATCTCGCCCCGATCGTGGAAGCGAGACGTGGAGATCCTGACGTGGTTTTCCTTATGCATTTGGAGAACAGTAACTTCTCTCCATTGGCCGCGGACCTGGAGGCCTACAAATATGATGTCGCCTCGCAGGAGATGGTGAGAGTCAAAAGGCCTCGAGATTCACAAGGAACCCTCGTCTTGTTCGATGACAACCCCTCTGTGGGTATCGACGTCTGCATATCGATCTATAATTTTCATTTCGACCGCAATCTGACGAATCTCAAGTTCACTGGGACCGTGACGGTCGAGACCATCAACTTTTAAATGGGCGAGTTCGTGATCCTCCAGCGACCGCTTTCCTTGGGCGCTAGCCTACCAACGCTCAGCCCACAGGGTGAGAGGGGCACGTGCACGAAGGATGCAGAGGAAAGGCAATCTATCGCGCTTCGGGCGAACTGACTCCCTTGGTCGCGGGTTCCGGGTCGGGTTGGTTTAGCCACACAAACCTTCGCTTTCCAATCGGCTGTCATGATCGAACTACTTCTTCGGTTTTTTGCCGTCGAGCTGGTAGAGGAGGATGGCTGAAGTGCCGCTGGAGGAGAGCGTCTCCTGGACGGTGAGGTGGTGGTTCTTCGCCAGCCTCATGGTTCCGAAGATGAAGGCAGGAGTGGGGCTGCCGGGTACGCTGAGGGTGATCGTGTACGAGATCTTGTTTTTGGAGATCTTCGCCCGGCCGGAGCCTGGGATGACGACCGACGAACTGCCGCCCTGACTGAGGGTCAGGGTCGCGGATCTTTTATTGAAGGTGTACAGCTCGGTGATGCCGAACGTGGAACTCCCCTGGAGGATCGACGATTGGAGGATCAGGGTGCCGGTTTCTTTTTTCTTCGAGGCGGTGAAACGTCCCACGGTGGGGCCAGGGAACCCGGCGAAATTCACCGAGCCATTGTGAGGGCCGGCAAAAGCGGAGATGAGCGACGGCTCCTTGGTCGCCGCTCCGGCGAGGGGCAGGGAGAGAGTGAAGGCGGCAAGGGCGAGAAGGCGGATCTTCATGGCGCGATTTTACCCGGCTCGCGTTTTACAACCATCCGGCGATCCCCTGACCGTGGCATCAAGGTTCCGAAGAATTTTAACCGAGAGGGACGCTAGGAACGCGAAGGGAATACACGGGAGATGGGCCGGAAACGGAGCCTTTGTATTCTTCGCGTTCTTCGTGTCCCTGCGGTTGCGGTTGAATCACTCCCGTTTGATCACGATCGTCTGCGGAGAGGAGGCGCCGCCGGGGCCGTGGGCGACGATCTTGATCACGTTGCGGCCTTTTTTCAGGGCGACGACGATGTGCCATTTGTTCGTGCCGGAGGCGGCTTTCGGAGCCTTGTTGCCGATCTGGCAGGTCACGCTGGTGACGGTTCCGCTGGTCTTGCCCTCGAGACGGACTCTCGCTTTGTCGGTCGTCATTTTTTTGCCGCCGCTGATCTTCACCAGCGGTGCGGGAGGCAGCGGAGGCGCGGCGGGAGCGGCCACGGCGGTGAGGGCGTAGACGATGCCTCCGGTGCCATTCGAGGCCGTGTTCGTCGCCATGGCGTAGAGCTCGCCGTTGCCGTCGCGGCCGAAGCCATGCACGGTCAGGCCGTCGGGCAGGATGCCGTCGGAGAACTGGGGGAGGAGGAATTCATGGATCTCTCCGCTGTCGAGGTCGGCGTAGAAGAGTCGGCCATTCGCGCGCACGGGGGCGGGCGTGAGGGCGAGATCGCCGAAGACATATTTGCCCACGAGCTCGGGGATCGCGGTGCCGCGATAGACGAAGCCGCCGGTGATCGAGATGCCGTCGCCGTGGTCGTACTCGAGTGTGCCCGAGGGGCCGGAGATAGGGTCGATCAATCCGGAGGGAGCGCCCGGGCTGCGCACGATCACGGACCCGGTGGAGCGGTCGAAGGTGAAGTCGCCTTCCTTCACCGCCCAGCCGAAGTTTCCGCCCAGCACGACGCGGTCGATTTCCTCGACGCTATTCTGCCCGACATCCGCGACGATGAACTGCCCGTTGAGCGGGTCGAAGGAGAATCGGTACGGATTGCGGAATCCGTAGGCGAAGATCTCGGGCACCTGGCCCGCGCCCTGGAAGGGGTTGGTGGCCGGGATGCGGTAGTGGCCGTTCGCGCTCATCGCATCCGCGCTGCCGGGCGTGAGGGACGGGTCGAGCGGATCGATGCGCAGGATTTTTCCGAGCGCGACGGTCAGGTTTTGCGCGTTGCCGCCGGGCTCGAGGTGGCTCGGGCCGACATCGTTCGCGTTCCCGCCGTCGCCGGTGCCCAGATAGAGGTAGCCGTCCGGGCCGAAGGTGATCGTGCCTCCGTTGTGGTTGTTCGCGTTCTTGCCGAAGGTGATCAACTCACGTTTCGAGGCAGGGTCGATCACGTTCGGGTCCGACGTGCTCAGCTTCCATTCGTTGATCGCGTTTTCGTACCCTTGGGTGGCACCACCCGGCGCCGGATAGGTCGGCGTCGTGCCGGAGGGAATCAACTGGCTGCTGTACGTGTAGAGCGTGTGGAAGCCGGGACTGGAGGGGTCGTTGAAGCCGGGATGAAAGGCGAGCCCGAGCAGGCCGCGCTCTTCGTTGGCATTCCCCGTGACGAGCGGTGGCGAGACGAGGCTCTGGATGTCGAGCGCCGGGGTGGGCAGGAGCACGCCATTCTGGAAGACGAGCACCAGGCCCTTTTGCTCGAGGACGAAGAGCCGGGTGGTGTCGCCGGGCGGCGTCGTCCCGTAGTCCGGAGCGCCGAGGCCCGTGGCGATGGGCTTGAGCGTGATCGCGATCGTTCCTTTCGGAATCGACGGGAGAAGGGTGCCAGCCGTGCCGGGAGGGGTGAAGGCGAGCAGGCCGGTGAGTGCGAGCCCGAGGGGGAGGGAAAATTTTTTCATCGGTTTGTCGGGTGGAGTGATCCTGTGGCCGATGACGAGATCAGCCGTGCATCAGACAGATGCACGGCGATGGAGATTTGTTCCACGCCTTGGGGAGAGTGTGAACCAAACCGGATTTACAGCCCCGCAGCTGCGGGAGACGGACTAACGGGGTTTACCGCTAAGAGCGCAAAGAACACGAAGGAGGATCAAGTGAGCCTCCGCTGAATTGGCGACCGATAGTTGAAGTCTAAAGAGGCATGCCGGGCAGGCCGAATTTCCTGACGGGGGGCTACTTTAAACCCACGGTCGCGTGACGAAACTCGCTTCACCGGGATTCCGATCCTGCATACCCTCTTCGCGTTTTCGCGGCCTCCTGTTAATCTGGTTAATCTTGTAAATCCGGTTTAGTTTACACTCAGTTCTTCCCGGCTTTGAGCACGATCTTCGCTTGTGTGGAGGCCTTTGCGGAGGTTGAGACCTGGCTGATCGCCGTGAGCACCGTGGTGATCGTTTGACTGGCGGTGAGCCTCCCTCGGGTGTTGGCTTTCACGACAACCTGCTCGCTTCCGCCCGCCGGGATGGTGACGACGGCTTTCCCGTTGTCGAGAGCCTTGGTGATGTCGCGTCCGCCCCGGGTGTAAGTGATCGCGAGGGAGGATTTCCTGGGCGATTTCGTCATCTTCTCACGCGTGGAAAGGCGGAAGCTGGTCGTGGTGTTGCCGGTATTCGTGATCGTGAAGGTTGCGCGATTTTTGCCCTCGGCCACGGACGTCGCGACGCCGTAACTCACGGGCACCGGCACCGTGAAGGTGATGGCATGGTCGGTGACCGCGAGCGTGCCGGTGAGGCCGATAACGGTGAAGTCCGAGGCCGTGAAAACAATGCCACCCGTACGGGAAAAGGTCAGGATGGTATAGGTCTGCCCCGGTTGCACCCCTCCGTCGGCAAGGGCGATGGTGTGGGGGCCGGGAGGATAGCCGATTCCGAACAGGTCGGCGGTCACCGGATGGGCTGTGGGGCCGCCGATCGTGGCGGCGAGCATCCCGCCAGCAGACCAATCGAGACTGCCCAAGGTCAATGGGCCATCATCCGCGGAGAGCGTGCCCTCCAGCACGGTTTTTCCACCGACCGTAGTGGATCCGCGAAAGGTTCCCCCGGAACGGATGTAAAGATGACTGACGAGGGCGAGCGGGCTCGTGACGAGCAGTTGACCGCCTTGCACGGAAATGTCGCTGGCGATCGTGTTCGTGCCGTTCAGTACGAGAGTGCCCGCGCCGGTCTTCGTCAGGTTGCCTGTGAGGCCGAAGCCGCCGCCGGCCCCAGACTGGTCGGAGATCGCGTCGTTGATTGTCTGCGTCTCGCCGTCCGCGGGAGAGAAGGTGATGGTGTTGTTTCCCTGGATGAAGATGCCACTTCCGAGTGCGGTGCCGTTGTGGCCGCCGGTGCCGCCGGTCACGCTGTTGCTGTCGACGAGCAGTTCGCCGGTGACCGAGAGGTGTCCGCCCTCCATCACGAAGATGGCGCCGCCCAGGCCCGCGCCGCCGCCTCCTCCCATGTTACTGTTGGTTGAGCCATTGCCGCCGCCGAATCCGCCCACGCCCCCGGCGCCCTGGAGAGAGCCTCCGCCCCCGCCGCCGAATCCGCCCGCGCCGCCGGTTTGATTCTGGCTGCCAATCGCGCCGCCGCCGCCGCCGAAGCCTCCATTGCCGCCCGTGTCATTGCTTGCACCTCCTCCTCCGCCGCCGAATCCTCCATCGCCGCCACGCAAATATAGGGCGGTCGCGCCGCCGACTCCGCCGCCGCCACCGCCGGCATCTCCTTGACCGGAGCCGGTGCCGCCCGCGCCGCCGCCGCCGCCGCCCGCGCCGCCCACACTGTTCCCGTTATTCCCCCAACTGCCCCCGCCAGCTGCGGCGCCGATCGCGATCCCGCCGAAGGAGCCGTCATTGAGGGAAATATTGCCTCCACTTGCCGCGGAGCCGAGACCTCCGCCTCCGCCATTCGCTCGGGAAAAGCCATTTCCATTCGCTTGGGAATTGCCATTTCCTCCTTTCCCTCCGAGACCTCCTCCGCCGCCCGGACTGAAGGAGGATGTGCTGGCGCCTCCAGAGTTGCCGCCGGTCGCCGCATTCGCCGCAAGGTTCACGTCGCTTAGGGTGACACTGGCATTCTGGGCAACGAAGATCGCGCCGCCGAGGCCGGCGCCGCCGCCCCCCGCTACTGCACCAGAGGCGAGGCCGACCAGGCCGTCGACGCCTCCATCACCTCCGTCGCCACCTCTTGCCAGGCAATGTTGGATCTTGAGCTTTTTGACCATGGCATTTACCGGGACGAGCGTCGCCGTGCCTGGAGACCACGCCGCGAAGAAAAAGCCGCGATAGAGATCCGCGCCATCGAGAACATGGCCCATGCCGTCGATGGTAACGCTCTTCTGCACCGCAGGCAGATCGGCCGTGAGTGTGATATCGGCAGTGAAGGTAATAGTGTCCCCATCCGTGGCGTTCTGAATCGCGGCACGCAGTTCAGCGTCGGTGGCGACCTTCACGATAGTGCCGTAGATAAGAATGACCTAGCCGTCGCCGTTCCGGACGTCGCCCTGTACGGAAAAATCGGTGACCGCGGAAGAGGCGTGGCTCGGCCCTCCGCCTGCCCCGCCAGGGGTGAGAATGTAGCCGGCGTCGCCCGGCATCCCGACGCTGAACGCTCCTCCGTCGCCTCCTGCCGCCATGAGGTCGAATCCTGCGAGGGTATATTTATGCGCCAGGGTCGAGGCACCTCCGCCGCCGCCGCTGTTGCCCTGGCCGCTTTGCCCGCCATTGTAGCCGCCCGCTCCAGTCGGGGAACCGTGGCCGCCGACATCGATGACCAGTGTCTCACCGGGGACGACGCTCATTGTGCCCTGTGCCAGGACGCCCCTCCGCGCCGGCAGGGTGCTGTCTCCGCCCTGCGCACCGTAGGCGTAGACCGTCATCGAGGTCGTCCCGGGAGGCACGATCATGAGATCCCTATTGCCGGTGTAATCGAAAACCTGGATTGCGGATTGGGCGGCGCCCGCGAATACAAAAAGAGCGGCAAAAGTAAGAGCCGGCCTGCGGAGGGAGGTAACGACGGACGGGAGCATAAATCGTAGTACTACTACCTCCGGATTGGTGCTGCAAGCTCTCGGCGAAATGAGGTTGCGCGAGCCCATCCGAGTGGCGGCAAGGGTGGAGAGAGGAATAAAGAAGAGCCAAATGCCCCTGCTGGGAAAGTCGGCTCGGCGGAAGATTTATCTCCCGCATTCAGGGCTTTTCTCCTGGCGACGAATCTTCGTTCCGCGACCAGGGATCTTTCCCCTTTGCCTCATTCGTTTTCGGTTGCTTTACCCTTACCACGAGATGACCTGGTCGCGCAGTTCGTAGGTTTGCAGGCCGCCTTTCGCGAGTGACCAGGCGATGGCTCCGGTGCGGACGATGGGTTTACTACCTCCCGCGTACGAGCCGGGGTAGGGATCGTTGACGTAGCCCTGGTAGGCTGCGTCGAGGCGCACATGGTAGACGCCGCTTTCCGGCTTGCCGGGCTGACGGCCCCATGGATCGAACCATATGCCCTTCGAGATGCCACCCTGGGGGTGCGATGGATTTTTGGCGTTGGGCACGTCGATGAAGACAATGCCGCGGGGATTCAGTGCGTTGTCGGCGTTGGCGCCCTGGGGGACGGCGCGCAGGGTGTAGAGGAGATCGCTGTTATCGGTGCGATAGGTCACCTGCGTGCCCGTCTGGGCCTTGGTCACGGGAAGGGTGCCGTATTCCTCGTTGTAGGCATTGATCGCGGCTACGAGCTGGCGGATGTCGTTGCGCGCCTGGGTGCGCTTCGCCTTCTCCATGGCTCCTCCGATGGCGGCGAAGAGGAGGCTCATCAGCACCGCGACGATGGCGATGACGGTGAGCAGCTCGATCAAGGTAAAGCCGCAGGCGCGGCGGCCTCGTGGCGTCGGAGTCATGCGTTTCCCGCCATATCGCCGGATGGCGGCGAGGGCAACCAAGTTTTCTTACTCAGGGAGGTATGGCGTCAGCTCATTTGCGCCCCCGCGGCTGGAGAGCAGGTAGACCTTGCCTCCGGCCTGCCAGCTCGCGGTGGTGAGTCCCCTGGCTTCGGCGAACTCCGGCGCCGTGGAAGCCGGTGCACCCTGCATGGCGACGGGCTCGGTGACGAAGAGCCAGAGGTCGTCGCCGTTCGGCTTGCGGAAGCACAGGAGCGACACGGGATTCGAGCCCCAGCTCAAGGTCGCGCAGCCGAGCAGCGGCGTGCCGCGCAGGGCGGACGGCAGCACGTAGTCGGCGGGCGATTGGTTGTTCGCCAGGAATTTCCGCACGAGCGCGGGGTCCGGTGACTCCAGGCTCATGGGATATTTCTTCGATACGAGCGCCGTCATCGACGCGCGGTAGTCCGGGAAGCTGGCCGTGGGCCGGCGCCAATCCTTCAGCCAGAAGACGGCCACGGAGAGCAACACGGCGACGGCCGCGGCAATTTGCAGGAAGTTCCGCACGGGATGCGGGCGCGGTCGGCGGTGGCGGGCGAGGATGTCCGCGGCGAGTCCCTCGGGTACGGGGACCGAGCGCAGGCTCGTGCGGATGGCGTCGTAGACGAGCCCCTGCTCGCGCACCCACGCCGCCAGCTCCGGATCGCGCTTCGCCACCTCGAGGGCCTCGTGGAAGGCGGCGTCCGTCCAGTCCACGCCGGGCCGGTAGGTCTTCAGGATTTCCCTGGCTTCGCGGCTGTTCATGCGGCTCCTCCTTCCCCGGCGGAAGTTTCCTCGATGCCGGGACGCTCCGAGGAGCCGGTCAGCATCTCGAGCAGCCGGGCCTTGCCGCGCGCGATCCGCGATTGCACGGTGCCGAGCGGGACGTCGAGCACGTCCGCGATCTCGCGGTAGGAATAGTCCTGCAAGTAGTAAAGGGCGAGAGGAGCGCGGTAGGCGGTGGCCAGCTCGCCCAGGGCGGCCAGTACGGTGGCGGCGTCGAGGGTGTTCGCGAGGCTGGCGGCTGCGGGCGGCAGATCCTCCTGTACGTCGTCGAGCTCCACCTCGGGGAAGCGGGTCTGATGGCGGCGCGCCTGCAGGAACTCGCGATGGAGCGTGGTGAACAGCCAGCTCTTCGCGCTGCGCAGCTCCCGGAGCTGCGAGCCTTTTTTTGCCCAGATGTGAAATGTTTCCTGCACGAGATCGGAGGCCTCGCTCTCGGCCCGGGTGAGGCTGTAGGCGAAGTGATAGAGATCGCGGTAATGGTCTTGAACCAGGGTCTCGAAATCCTTCGGGGAAGACATGGTTCGTTCTATCGATGAGAGCCCCGGACTCGCGATTTGTTCCCAAGGGGCAATCGATTGATCGAGGAAGAGCTCCCAACATCCGGCGGGCGCACCGGCGCAGGCAATATTTTTTCGCCATCGAGGGAACATTTCCGCCGCGTCGTGCATCCCCTTCCCGAAACCCAATTTTTCTCCAAATGAAAATCCGCTCGCACACTGTTGAGTCGTTCCGCCCAACCCGAGTCCGCTCACGACGAACGCATCTTCTTTTTCTGGCCGCCGCGGGGCTTTCGCTGCTCGCCGTGGCGGAGAGCCGGGCCTCGACCCTGGCCTCCGCGACGCTCGTCGACTCCGCCCTTCCTGGAGGTGGCTTCGAGTACACGATCACGCTCAACAACACCGGCACCACGCCGATCGGGACCTTCTGGTATGCCTGGGTGCCCGGGGAAGACTACCTCGCCACCTCGCCCACGGCGAAGCTGCCCGGCGGCTGGTCGGCGTCGATCACCGGGGGGACTCCCGGCGACGGCTACGCGATCGAGTGGACGGCGAACTCGACGCCGCTCGCGGCGGGCTCCTCGATGACTTTCCAGTTCGACTCGGCCGACACGCCCACGGAGATCGCCGGGGATTCCATTTACTACCCAGGCACTCCGGTCGGGACTTCCTTCGTCTACCAGGGAGGACCCTTCTCCGGCGGCTTCAGCCAGTTCGTCGTCGTCTCCGCCGTGCCGGAGCCCTCGACCGTCGCCTCTCTCGGCCTCGGACTGCTCCTGCTCGGTGGCGGCATCTTCGTGAGGAAGCACACTCAAACTCTCCACTAATGACTGCTGTCACGCCTCTTTCCTCACTCTTCCGAAACGTCCGCGCTCTCCTGGTCGTGGCCCTGTTGACCGGGGCCGCCGGCATGGCCCAGGCGGCGACCAAGGCCAGCGGAACGATCAGCAATGTCGATCTGGGCGGCGGTGTCTTCCGCTACACGATCACGCTCACGAATGTCGGTACGACCGCCGTCAAGACTCTCTGGTTTGCGTGGGTGCCCGGCCAGGATTACCTCGCCACCTCGCCGACGAATATCGTCTCTCCCGCCGGCTGGTCGGCGATCATCACGGGCGGCGCGCCGGGAGACGGCTACGCGATCCAGTGGACGACCTCCTCGGCCCCGCTGGCGCCGGGTGCCTCGCTGGACTACTCCTTCGAGAGCACGGACACGCCCACGATGATCGCGGGGAACTCCGTTTTCTTCCCGTCCACGCCCGTTGGCACGTCGTTCGTCTACGAGGGGGCGCCCTTTTCGGGGGGCAGCAGCGAGTTCGTCGTCGGGGTTCCCGTCTCTCCGTCCGCGCCCGCGGCGGAGCTGAAGGGCGCGAAGTCCGTCACCACCACGAAATCGAAAATCACCGTGCGCGGCACCGCCGCCGGCTTGCTGAGCTCCGTGAGCTACCGGATCGGCAGCCACAAGACGAAGCCCGTGATCGGCACGACGAAGTGGCATTTCACGGCCGCGTTGAAGAAAGGCAGGAACGTCATTACCATCGTGGCCACCGGCCCCGGTGGCGCGTCCAAACCGGTGAAACTCACGGTCACGCGGAAATGATTTAACCGCAAAGGACGAGGAACGAATGCGATGGAAATCAAGAGCTCCAAGGGAGGCAGGAAAGCAGGAAAAAACCTCCGAGAATTGTCCTGCTTTCCTGTCTTCCCCGGAGCCCTCTGTATTTCTGGTTCCTCAGGCAGGGTACTCGCGCGGTTCACCGTGACACCGACAATCTGATTGATCCCACCACCAAAGAACCGAGCTTGCCCAAACCCTCCACGACTATGCTTCGCAAAACTCTTCGCTATTTCTTCATCGCTCTCTGGGCTCTTTTTCCAGTGGGCCGCGCCGGTCTGACCAGGGTGATTCCGGCAGTCGTGGCAGGCCTGGCCGTGCATGAGGCTTCGGCAAAAAACGGCGCCGACGACGCCCCCGGCGACGATCATGGCAACCACGCCGAGCCCGGTGATGACAAGGGGAACGACATCGATCACGACGGCAGGCCGAATGGCCACGACGACGATGTGGACGGCGACGGCAAACGCAACGGCCACGACCGCGATGTGGATGGCGACGGGAAGCGCAATGGCGTCGACGACGACATCGACGGCGATGGCAAAAAGAACCGTCACGACCGGGACATGGACGGCGATGGGAAACGCAACGGCGTCGACGATGACATCGATGGCGACGGCATCCCGAACGACCTCGACCCCACGCCCCGCGGGCGCTGATTTTTCGGGATCATTCGAGCGTGCCGGGCAAGAGGGGGGGGCGAGATCGGAGCTCTCGCCAATCAGATACTGCCCCGGGCCAGCGTGGAGATGAGCTCCCGGAGGTAGATTTTTTGTCCGGAGGTGAAGGGCTCGTCGGTTTGGGAGGCCGATCGTGCCGCGGGATGCGCGGTGGCCGGGCTCAGGCGCACCGCGCAGAATTTCAATTCCGGCTGGCCGGAGATCGCGTCGCAGGCGTCGCTGGTGACTTCGTTGATGGCCAGCCCGGCGCCGGAGGACTCGTTCCAATGGAAGGGAACGAAACAGGCTCCGGGCCGGATGCGGTCGGTGACCCGCGCGGGATACACCCCGGCTCCTCGACGGGAGCGTACCTCCACCTGCTGGTCTTCGCGCAGGCCCAGCAGGGCGGCATCCTCGGGATGGATCTCCACGAAGGGGCCGGGATTCAGGGCGTTGAGCCGGGCGACGTGGCCGGTCTTCGTGCGTGTATGCCACTGGTTGGCCACGCGGCCCGTGGTCAGGATGAGCGGGAAATCCGCGTCGGGCATCTCGTCGGGCGGTAGATACGGCCGGGCAAAGAATCGGGCCCGCCCCGTGGCGGTGGGGAAGCGCAGATCGCCGGTTTCTCCACGGTAGCGGATGGCCCGGCCGGCGGACTCGCCGGGGCCGCAGGGCCACTGCATCGGGCCGTGGCGGAGCTGGCGGTGGCTCATGCCGCGCAGGTCGTAGTCGGTGCGCGGATTGGCGAAGCGCGTGGCTTCCTCAAAGACCTCTCCTGCATCACGGAAGGGGAAGGCCTCGGCGAAGCCCAGTTCGTGCGCCAGGCGGACGAGGATCTTCCAGTCCGCCAGGGCGTCGCCGGGCGGCTCGACCGCCTTTTGGGTGAGCGTGACGCGCCGCTCGGAGTTGATCATCACGCCCTCGGCCTCGGCCCAGACGGCTCCGGGGAGCAGGATGTCGGCGTATTGGTTCGTCTCCGTGGGATGGTAGGCGTCCTGCACGACCACGAGTTCCGCGCGCTCGAGGGCGGCGATCACTCCCGCCCTGCGGGGCATGGTCGCGACCGGGTTCGTGCCGAGGATCCAGATCGCCTTGACCTCGCCGCGCTCGATCCTTTGGAACATCGACACTGCGTCCAGCCCGGGCTCGGGGCGGATGGTGCCGGGCGGCAGCCCCCACGTCTCCTCCGTGAAGGCGCGGTCCTCCTCGCTGGTGACCGCCCGCTGGCCGGGCAGTCCCAGGCTCAGGTAGCCCATCTCCCGGCCGCCCATGGCATTCGGCTGGCCGGTGAGGGAGAATGGGCCGCTGCCCGGGCGGCAGATCGTCCCGGTCGCGAGGTGGAGATTGCAGAGGGCATTCGTGTGCCAGGTGCCGTGGGTGCTCTGGTTGAGCCCCATGGTCCAGAGGCTCATGAACTCCGCGGCCTCGCCGATCCAGCGCGCGGCGGTGCGGATGTCCTCCTCCGCGAGCCCGGTCGACTCCGCGACGCGGGCGGGCGGGTAGTCCGCGAGGAAGGCGGGCATCTCGTCCCAGCCCTCGGTGTGGGCGGTGATAAAATCCGGCGCGGTGTGTCCCGCCTCGACCAGCAGATGCAGCAGGCCATTCAGGAGCGCGAGGTCGGTGCCGGGCTCGATCGCGAGGTGGAGATCGGCCTTCTCGGCGGTCGGGGTGCGCCGGGGATCGACGACGATGAGCTTCGCACCGGTCCGCTTGCGGGCCGCGAGCATGCGGAGGAAGAGGATGGGATGGCACTCGGCCATGTTCGAGCCGATCACGAGGAAGCAATCCGCCTGCTCGAAATCCGCGTAGGATCCGGGTGGGCCGTCGGCGCCGA
>Ga0310811_10004012_pt1 | contig 18535 bp, 28 predicted proteins | sample YCmetagenome_FD_207642 | JGI IMG/M metagenome (GOLD analysis project Ga0310811, IMG submission 207642) | Soil microbial communities from experimental microcosm in Duke University, North Carolina, United States - YC | ecosystem: Engineered > Artificial ecosystem > Soil microcosm > Unclassified ...
ATTATTTTCATTTGCGCCTTATTTCACTCATTTGTTTTCATCTTAATTTGCAGCCAGTAAATCAGCAAAGGACAAGGACATGGTGTTACATTGAGCGCGCTACCAAGAAATGATGTTACAACAAAGCGCTAAGAGCAGGCTACAGGACGGTACAGTAAAATCAGTTAAGTGCAGCATTGGCGCACTTCTCAAAGTCAGCCCACTCCTGGGACATGTTGAAGAGTTTGTTGGACAAGGCCAACATGTCAGCCTGTTGGGTGCGCGCATACTGGCGCATACCTAGGACAGACATGCGCAAGCGTGCATTCTCTTCCCTCAAGCACGCATTTTCTTCTTCCACATCTTCCAACTCCTCTTCAGTATCCTTGGCCTTTCCCTTGCCCTTGAAGGGGGGCACAGACTCAGCGGGACTGAGCGCGCACTTAGATGTGCTACCTTTAGCGCTAGTGGAGGTTTCTCCAGGCGCGCTGAAGGCACTAAGTGACTGCTGCTCGTGCAATCACTCTCTCGATGTGAGATCAACAATGCTGCTGGTGAGGCAGAATGTTGGGTCTTGCTGCACCTAGGCTGCTATGCCTGAGACAGACGTGTTCAACCCTAAAGGGGACTGCTACTGCACACAGAACCAGATATATGAGAGACCCTTGTAGTCTGAAGGATGCGCAAAGGTGCAGGAAGAAACGCGAGATAAATGCGAAGAAATGCGAAGGAACACGAAGAAAACGTGAAGAAACATGAAGGAACGCAAAGAAACGCGAAGAACGCGATGAGAACGCGAAGTGTGGGAAAGTTGCGCTAAGGTAAGCGAAGCGTGGGAAGGCGCGCGCTTATAGCGCGCGTTGTCGTGGGAAAGCGCGGATGGAATGCGGAGAATAAGGAGTGATATAGAGGAGCGGATAGATAACGGATCGACAGATACGCAAAGCGAGTGCAATGCAAAGTGAGTGAAGAGCAAAGTCTGGTTAAACTAGTCTAGTCCAATAACGATAACCATAGGTAACACAAAGTGTGCCCTAATGGTGACTACTACTTCAGAGTAAAACCCGATAGTGAGGGAAGTACAGTAAAGGGGAGTAATGGGGAAGAGTAGTAGTGCGATCATCAAACTATATACTAGACAAAATTGCGTCGGACGCAGAAGGGATAGGAAGAAAACGCGCTGATAGTACGTAATAACATGTAATAATGCTGCAATGCTTGTTACAACTATGAGGCAAGGAATATGACGTACCAATGAGGTGGTCAGACATGGATAGGCGCTCCTGGATAATAGGCGATGAAATGCAATGATGCGCGATGAAATGTGAAAGTGCACGATGAAACGCGAAAGTGCGCGATGAAATGCGAAAGTGCGTGATGAAATGCGAAAATGCGCAATGGAATGCGAAGATGCGCAACTATGCGAACTAAGCGCGAGCATGGGAATACATCGCGCGAGCGCGGGAAAGCATCGCGCCTATGGCGCGTTATACAGGAATGTGTTGCATGATATACCAATGGAAGTGCAAGTCATTATGCTAATGATAAACGGACTGCTTGCGTGAATATGCCCATTATGTGCCCGTAGAAATATGAGTCCCTACAGCGCCATCAAAGACCTCCACCTCCATGTCGAATCCATCAAAGGCACCATTGTTATTGACTGCTACAGAGGACGCGGTTTCCTTTGCAGACATCTCCCCAGTGGCGCGCTTAGGCAATCCCTTCTTAGGCCTAGCTATACAAATATCAGCACACGCCAAAAATGCGAAATCCATCAAAGGTGCTTACAGAAATTGCAAGTGCACTTGGACACGTTGCATTGAGCGCACCGCCTACCAGGCGCGCCTTTGCACTTCAAGTTTCTAGAGATGCAAGGCATGCAGTGTGGAGGAGGCGGAGGGGGAGTGGTGAAAGACATGCGCTCAACCGCGTGCTAAACACGCACCACTTCTCAGTAAAAGCACTAGAAGGAATCATGCAAACTCACCTTAATGCTAGCATCAGTAGCCTTCGCCTTAGAAGCACACGTCACACACTTCTTAGGCGGCGCCTCTGGCACATCCTCAACCACCTTTGCCTTCCACCCCTTCACAATTGCCTCAAGCGCCTTATACTCCCTGCGCCCCCTCTTCAAAAATTCCACATACTCGGCACTCATATCCAATGAATCGACACCTAATTCCGTCGCGCGCAGGGCGCATGCCTCTAGATTGTTCTGACAATGATGCATAAGTACAAAAGCACACGCCAAAAGGATCAAGCGCGCTTACCTTAACGGAGACCCACTCACGCATCCACGCCTCCTGATCTTCCAACAGGTCAGGCTTGTGATCAGGCGCCGCCATCGCGCACGCCTTGAGCGATTGCAAAACAACGCCCCATCCTTTGAGCAGGCGCTCAGTGGGGGTCTCGGTTGGCTCCTCCGCAGTAGACGTGCCCTTGGCATGGGCAGGCGCCCGAGCCTCAGGTTCAGGGGTAGGGGTAGATTGAAGCTGGGATAAATTGAAGGGAGGGATGATAGATGATAAGAAGAGGAGATAACAAAATCGTGAGAACGCGCCCACCCCCCTTTTAACAATACATTCCACTTAGATCAGCGATCACGCGATAGTGTGCACGCTTCTTATCTCGCGATCAAATGCCTTTGCTTCCTCTCTCGCGCCCGCACACACGCTTCCTCTCTTGCAATCATACACACTCACTTCTTCTCCTGCACTTATATACAGGAATGCATCTTCTCCCGCAATCACACATATGCTTCCTCTCTCACGACCATGGAAACACTTCTAATCACACAGTCACCTGACTCCCCCTTTAACGCCATATTCACTGTGTCCAGACTCTCACGCTATAAGGGACTGAGTGGGGACACTCAGAATTCAAGTCCCTGGGAGATGTAAGGAACATTGTGTCTACCTATGGATTTTGAGGTCTTACAGGCTCGAATCACCACATCCAGAGCGCGCACTTTAGTGCGCTCGTGCGCCTTGTGCCTATCTCCACACACCAGCCCGCACGTTGTCTTTGCTGATTTACTGGTAAGTTATCTCAATTGCTATGGAAGTGTTCACTTCGGACCCAAGTGCGCACCTTACATATAGTTACATACATACCAATTACTTGGGACTGTGCACTATTCGGCTTGGTACCGCATGCCTTCGTGCTTATAGATACAGTATATAGAGACCTGACTGGACTTTAGTTCACACACTTCGCACACTCCCCACTCCTTAGCCATAGTTAGACTCTAAAAGTACCAAATATACAATTGGATTTATCACATATCCACATTCACGACGACCCACGCATATAAACCAACATGCACATTGCACCTTTCGCGTTCCCCGCGCCTTTGAGCACCCTCCCTTGTTGCAAGAACCCTTGCCCATATTCCGAGGTTCTCCCTCTCAGTAGCTGTCCTATGGGTCGAGTATATATCTCGCACCCGGGTCTTACTGCAGAGTTTCCCCGTACCCTTAACCGCCTTTTCATCCCTGTAGTCAAGCCTCACCCTTCACCGAGATTTACAGAGTGCTCTTGAAGAAGGCGCTCCATGGGCCAGGCAGCCCATTCGGGCTGCCTGGCCTTAACCAACAATCAGATCATTTTTTGAGCTCCCCCAGCATAAATTGAGGGGGTTGAAAAGGTAGAACCCAAAGTCCAGGTGAAACATGCACTGTGTCCACTGCTCACCACCTAGAAAGGTGATCCGCAACTATATTCTCAGATCCCAACACATGGAAAACATGAAAGTTGATTTGAAAGGCAAGGATGGTTTCCACCACGTCCATTAGAAGTTGATTATAGCCTGGCCCTCCCAATAAAGAATTGAAGAGATATTGTTACAATCACCTACTCTTTTCTCACAGAACGCTTCTCTTCCATTCCACTATGCTTCTACATCACATCGGTTCCTTTTCACCTACTTCTCTTTCACTTTGCTGCTCCCTCATGTTCCCCTTATCTTTGACTCACTCTGACTCACTTCTCATGAACCTTCCTTTCTTGTACTATTACCCTTGGTCCATGCTTACTTCCTTTACCTATTTAAGATCATAGTTACTGCTTGTATTCTCCAACTTGAATCTACTCGGTTCTCTCTGATACTTGAACTCTAGCTCCTTGGGAAGGAGGCTAGCCTTTGTCCTTGAATAGCTCTTGATCCTGCAGGAGTCTAGATGATTGGATCCTGCAGGAGTCTAGATGATTGGATCCTGCAGGAGTCCTTAGCCCAACGAAGTTCCACTTCAGTCAGTCCTGATCTTGACTTAGCCTTTATTGGCATGACTCTATCCGAGTTCATAACAAAAGATTCAATTTCTCTGAACCCCTCCACCTGTATGGATTTCACCTTTTGAACCCAGAAACTGATTGATTGCAAAAGTGGCACCAAACCCCTTATCTACAAAAGGACTTAAGAAAGTCCCTGATTCCAGAAGACAGGCAGCCTTCACTGAAGCCTTCTGCCCTTATCCACCAACTTCCCCCAGAAGATCGTCTTTGCAAGGGACCTTTGAACCCCCTTGCACTCCTGTTCTCCCTGCACTTGCTGTTCCAGGCCCATCCTTCTCTCACAGCGTCAGTACTTCTTCTGAAGCACCCACACCAGCACCTGTAGAAGACAGAGACGAAGATATACCAGACACACCACCACCTGACTCCCACTCAGACCCAGACTCAGAACCAGAATCTGAACCCTCTATCATTGAGGACCCCTTTCCCAGATTCCCCCCACCAGAACCAGAACCCTCTGATAGTGAATCTGACGACTCCAATTCAGAAGATGACATGCTGAAACCCATTGAAAGAAAGATCTGTACCCCACCAGACTTCAATGGTGACAGAGATGAAACCACAAAGTTCCTTCGACTCATCACCCTCTATCTTGACATAAATTCCAAGATCTATGATACCAATACCTGACAGATTGCATTTGCCCTTTTGTTTATGAAAGAAGGCACTGCTGCAGCATGGATGGAAGACACCATTGCTCATGCACATGAATGAGACCCAACCTCTACCTCAGGCCGTCTAAACGGCTATGGAACATGGGAACAATTCATTACCCACTTTGAAGAAGCCTTCAATCCTATTGATTCGGCTGGCACTGCGCTTCACAAGCTGCATGCCCTTAAACAAGGTAGCGACTTAAGCGAGTACATTGCCACTTTCAAGCAGCTCTGCAACCGAGCTGAGATCTATAGCTTCAACACTCAGAAAGACTACTTTCTCCGTGAGTTGAAACCCACTCTCCTATCAAAACTCTGCAACTCTGGAGAAATCCCCAGTGAAATGGAAGGAATGTATAGGAAAGTGATCTCCATTGAGAACACCTACCAGCTTCTCCTTTCCCACAGACCCCAGAACTCTGATTCCCAAAACCAATTCACCAATTGCCACCCCAAACCATGCTTCACTTCATGCAAGAATGACCCTGATGCCATGGACATAGACCATCTATCTGAAGCAGACAAGCAAACCTATATGAAAGAAGGACACTGCTTCAAATGCGGTGAGAAAGGCCACAGGGCTAATGACCCTGTTAAGCACCCGAAAACTGGAGATGATGATAGAAAGAAGAAAGGAAAGCAGACAGTAAGGTGTACAGCGCCTGATGACAAAAACACCAGCAAGATTGAAGAACTCTCTGACGATGAAGAACTTGATGCCAGAATAATGGATTTTGAACCAGAGGCCTACTGCAATGTTAGCCACCTCTTCCCTAGATGTACATATTGTCCAGAATGTAGGAAAACCTAAAGAATTAAGGGTCCCGGCGACCATCTTTTCCTCTGTACACCCTGACAAATCATTGCAAACCACTGCTGTTGTCGACTGCGGTGCAACTGCCACATTTATCCATTGGATGTTTGTCTGAAAGCATGGCATCAAAACCTATCGCTTTACCACCCCTTTTCCCATCTGAACCGCCAATGGAAAAATCTCTGAAAACCCCATCATGCACTACTGTCATCTTGCGATCAAGATTGATGGAAGACTCATGTTTGGGAAATTCAATATCATGAACATGAGCAACCAAGACATGATCCTCCTCAGAAAACCCTGGCTGTCTGCCATGAACCCTGATATCGATTGGGCTAAAGACACCCTTTGACTCCCATCCACCCCTAGATCCCTTCGACTTGAGAAAGCCTTCGAAAAGCTTTGGAGAGAAAACTCTATACCAAACCCCACTCCACCACTGAAACCTAGAAAGAAAGTTGTGATTGAAGAAGAAGACCTGGAGCAATTTACTCCTCTTCACTCTCCACTTCCCAAAGACAGGAAAAGAACTCTCAAATGATGAAAAGAAAAGAAAAAGAAAGAACCCCTTCCAGCTCTTATCCCAGATCCTGATGATGAACTTCCCCAGTATGACACTATGGAAGATGTTTGGAACAACACTTCAGTGTTCGCCAGAAAAGTAGAAGACCCAGTAACTTACCCCATCAATGATGATGAGGTCTTGATCGAGTATGCTCAAGATGGATCTTCTGTAACCCTTCATGAAAACCTCTCCTTCAACTCTCCTCTCACATGAGATGGCACTTCTGCCTCTGAGATCTGATGAACCACCGCCCTTAGACCCCTAAGGAACTCTTGGATCTATGCACAAAAGACTGAATAAAACGAATACTTGAAAACAAGCAATAAGGCACAGGAATTTGCCCTTAAAGACACTCAGGAGAGGGAGGAGGAGACCTTTGAAGAATTAGTCCCTGACTACCTTCATGACTTCACCAATGTTTTTGCCAAAGATGGCTTAAACAAACTCCCACCATCTCACCCTGGAGTAGATCACAGAATTGAAATGAAACCCAGATTCATTCCAAAGTCTGCAAAGACTTATCCCCTTTCCCCGAAAGAAACTGATGCTGTAAAAGCATTCCTTGACGAGCATATTGCTAAATATTTTATCCAACCATCAAAATCCCTGCAAGCCAGTGGATTCTTCTTTGTAGGAAAGAAGGACAGCTCTCTCCAACCATGCCAAGATTATCACTACATCAATGAGTGGACAATAAAGAACACCTATCCCCTTCCTTTAATTCTGCCCCTGATTGCAAAGCTAAGCGATGTGAAATACTTCATGAAGATGGATGTCTGATCAGGGTATAACAACATCCTAATTCACCCCGATGATCATTTGAAGCAGTGTAAGGAATCATAATTCTGTGAGTGTGAAAAGGCCATATGTACATGAGCTGTCCATTGATCATTTGCACTATGGAGTTGCATTGACACTTCCCTGCATAGTGCGCCAAAGGCGCATGCTTTCCTGCGCTTATGCGCTTACGCGCTTTCCCGCACTCGCGCACTTCCCGTGCCTACGCCTTCTCGCATCTGCGCTTAGCGTGTGTTCCTGCACTCTATTGCCTATCATTCAGGAGGACCAATCCAGGGCCGAACACCCCTCTAGTACATCATATTCCATGCTGCACAAGTGTAACAAGGACTGCAGTGCTATTACATGTCATTACATACTATCATGCATGTTATCCCTGTCTCTTCTGTGTCCGATGAGATTTTACTTAGTATAAAGCCTGATGGTAGCGCTACCACTCCCCAATTACTCCCCTTTACTGTACTTCCCTAATGTTTGGGTTTTACTTTAGAGTAGTAGTCACCATTAGGATGCACACCCTGTGGTTATCATGTTTTGGCTTAGATTAGATCGCCTAATCAAGCCTTGCTTTTTTGTCTGCTTCGCCTTTGCTCTCGCTTTACATCATGCTCACTTTTGCTCACATCACATCACACTCATTACAAATCCCTACACCATTCCTTGCCTTCCACATCACTTGCGTGCTTTCACGTGCCCACGCGCACTATAGGCGCACACCTTCCCATGCTTCACTTACCTTAATGTGCACTTCGCGCCTCTCTATATCCTTGTGTACCCCCCCTGTCTACTTGAGTTATCTCTATTTCTGGTTCTGTGTGTGGTAGCAGTCCCCTTTAGGGTCGAACGCACCTGTCTCAAGCATAGCAGCCTAGGCGCAGCGAGACCCAACATACTGCCTCACCAGCAGTGTTGTTGATCTCACATCTAGAGATTGATTGCGCACACTCCAGTCAGTCTTAGTGCCTTCAGCAGCATTCACCACCTCCTTTGGACTCTTTGAACCAAAAGTCATGTTCTTTGGCTTATGCAACTCTCCAGCTATGTTCCAAGCCTACATGAACCAGACTTACCAGAAAGAAATCACTGAAGGATGGATGATTGTCTATATGAATGACATTCTCATATTCTCGAAAACCCTTGAAGAAAACCAGAAACGAACCCACCATGTCCTTGAAATCATCCACAAAGAAACCCTTTTCCTGAAACCCGAAAAATGCACTTTTGACACTCAAGAAGTTGACTATCTCAGAATGATTGTCTGCCCTGGGCAAGTAGCCATGGACCCCGCCAAGCTGTCTGGCATCAGCCAATGGCAGATTCCCTCCTCAGTTAAAGAAGTCCGATCATTCCTTGGATTCTGCAACTTCTATCGCCACTTCATCTCCCACTACTCCGATCTTGCACGACCCTTGATTGATCTTACGAAGAAAGACGCCATCTTTGCATGGACACAAGCCAATTCCTTTGAGAAGCTGAAGCAATGCTTCCTCTCAGAACTTGTTCTCCGAAATCCTGACCCCTCTTGACAATTCGCCTTAGCCACCGATGCATCACTTGCTGCAACCAGTGCAGTCCTACTTCAGACTGATGAGAATGGAGCACATCACCCTTGTGGATATCTATCACAATCCTTTAACCCAGCCAAATGAAATTACCAGATCTACGATCATGAACTCCTCACCATCATCCATGCTTTAAAAGCATGGAGACACTACCTTGAAGGGAACCCTCACCCTGTTATTGTATTCACTGATCATAAGAATCTCCTATATTTCCAATCTGCACAGAACCTCACATGCTGCCAAGCCAGATGGCAATTAACCCTAAATGAATTTGACCTAGAACTCCATCATGTCCCAGGAACCAAGCTTGCTGCTCCTGATGCTCTCTCATGCCACCCTGACCATTCACCTGACCCTGCTGATAATGCAGATGTCACCCTGCTCCCTGACACACTCTTTGCTTGAGTCATCAATATCAACCTTGCTAATGCCTTGAAATCCACTGACCCTCTCTCCGATCCCATGATCATTGCTGCACAGCAAGCCCTTGATGGGCTAAATGCACCACCATCCCAGCTCATCTCCACCACCACATCCTCACCCTTCACCATGACCACCCTACTGCCAGACACCCCAGACAATTCAAAACAGAAGAACTAGTCAAGCGTGATTATTGGTGGCCTGGAATGGGCACATTCATTAGGAAATATTTTAAGGGTTGCATCCTCTGTCAGCAAATGAAATCTGACACTCATCCTTCCACTCCTCCACTGACTCCTATTCCCTCATCCATGAAACGCCCCTTCTCGCAAATCTCTGTAGATCTTATCACCAATTTACCCAAATCTGGAGGTTTTGACTCAGTCATGGTTGTGGTAGACCATGGGGGTAATTCTCTCACCCTGCAAGAAAACCATCACATCTGAAGGCATCACCCAATTATTTTTCAAAAAAGTTTTCTTGAGGTTTGGCCTTTATGACAAAATCATCTCTGATAGAGGTCCCCAGTTTGCCTCTAAATTTGCCAAAGAACTTGGAAGACTCCTCAATGAAGTTGCTCTCTCTACCACATATTATCCCCAGACTGATGGACAGACTGAACATCTGAACCAAGAACTTGAAACTTACCTCTGCATCTACTGCCACTCTGCACCTCTTGATTGGGTTAAGCATCTCCCCATGGCAGAATTTATTCATAATTATCAAAAACACGATTCCTACTGTAGGTATTACAACCTGGCTAGGCACTAGCTATAATAATGCTAAGCCAGTATAAGTGAGTCTCAGCTCTACCTAGCTGCTATACTTGCAGAAGCAAGAGCGTTCGACCCTAAAGGGGATGCAAGGAAAGTGAATATCCACAGATGAGTGCTGATCAACCCTGATCAAATGCGATGTAAGCACAAGAAAATGCAAAGAAATGCGATGGAGTGCGAAATGCACTGAAGGTGCGTGTGGGAAAAGCGAAACGCGATGGTCGTGCAAAGCGTGGGAAAGTAGCACGTGAAGTGCGCAAGTGTAGAGAAGATGTATAAATGGTGCTGGGATGTGAACCGAGGCAAGGAGAATGGATACTGGATGGATAATAGATGGATAATGCGATTGCCACTAGCTATAGACGGATGCTAGGGACTACAATGACAGATACATGCACTGCATGGAACTAACTGGTGATAGATGGTGACTGCCAGAAGCTCAGTTGTAAAAACAGACCTGGCAACCCTAAGTCACACATAAGCGCCTTCCCAGGGCTTGGAAGCGAATTGGGAGCGCTCTAAGTATGTAAGTGATGTAATGTAAGGGTCCATAATGAAATAATAATCATATGATGCCAAACATAGTCAGATATAGTAATAAATGGAATGTGACACACCAAGGAACTGGCTGGACAATGGATGGATGCTCCTGCAAAGATGCATGATGTAACACGAAGATGCGCACTAAGTGCGAGCGCGGAAATGCATTGTGCGAGTGTGGGAAAGTGTTGTGAATCTGGTGCATTATTGCAGGGAAGCTGCGCATGATATGTGGAATTGCTCTACACATGATGGTGATGTTGTGCTGTGAAGCCCAGTTGTCATGAGCCATAAAATAGGCCAATACCAGCCTGTAGAGAATTGAGTCTCTACACCACAATGCCTCCCCATTCTTTCTCATGATGGGATATGAACCCTGAGGCATTCCTCACATTCTTCCAAATTCAGCTATTCCTACCGCAGAAGATTGAATTAGATACCTCCAGAAGACCAGAGAAGAAGCCATTGCCTGTCACAATCTTGCAATGCAACGCATGGCTGCTCAATCCTTTGGAAAGGAGTTTGAACCCTGGAAGATCAGTGAGAAAGTATGGCTATAAGCAAAGATCCTCATTTCCGCTCTCCCTTCAAAGAAGCTCACCCCTAAGTGATATTGCCCTTTCACAGTTGAAGCCGTCCTCTCTCCTATCACATTTAAGATCCGACTCCCTCCTTCCTGGAAATCACACCCTGTCTTCCATGCTTCTGAACTATCATCCTATCAAAAAACAGAAGTCCATGGGCCAAATAACACTGAACCTCCTCCTGACATCATCAACGGTCAAGAAGAATACGAAATAAAAGCTGTGCTTGCCCATAAGGGAAACATAAAAGGAAAACACCACTTCCTCATGTCATGGAAAGGTTATCCCTCTTCTGATAACTCATGGATTCCTGAAAAAGAAATGAACAATGCCCAAGAAATCCTGAAAATCTATAAGAACCATCTCTGAATCTCTTGACTCCTCACCAATTAAGAACTCAAAACATGCCTTCCTCACAATCATCCCAGTCCTCCTTTGAGAGTCACCACTCTCAGCTTGAACTTCACCACAAATGCACCCTCATAGAACCGACCCTGCTTTCTCTCCCATGCACTCTCCCCTTAGATCATTTCTTTTCTGAAGACTCAGTCACCCTCTCCCTCATTACTGCTTACCGCAGTGCAGATCTATCATCTAGCTATGCTCATACCATTAACGCTCCTGAAGAGGAAACCACCAAATGCTTCATTATCTATCACATGACCAAAATCAAACTCATCCTTGCTGACCAACTCCTTGAATGAGGGTTTGAGCAAGCACTCACCCCTTCAATGATTTGTGAAATCACCGAGTCCAGACATGGATCCTGCGACCCCTTCGGACCAACCTCTTTACAACCTATGTGTTCCCCATCAGTAGATACCCCTAGATCTCTGTCAGAAGCATCTGATGAAAGCACTCCAGTCCCACCTCCATCATCCCAGCTTGCTATCCATTCTTCCAGAGCTCCCCACTGTAGTCATGGAAAAAGAAGGAATACCATCACCTTTGGAGTAGGTCTATCCCGACCTTACACACCTTCTCCTGCCCCCCTCATTAAGGAGGAAGACTCTGAACCCTCCACTGCACCCTCTCCCACTGACTCTCATGCCCCCTCCAAAGAAACCTTTTATGACTGCAATGGAGTTGATTACTCCAGTATGACTTGTCATTACTGCAGAGGAGACAGTCATCACCAAATCCATTGTCCCCCTACTTCTGTTGTATTTGCCATAACCATGCCCCTAAGCATCTCACTGCCTACTGTCCCCAACTTAAAGGAACACGTGTCATTGCAGCCAAACCTGGATCTTGACTCTTCCTTTCCCAACTGAAAGCCTATGAAGATCACATGGACACTGAATATGAAGCAATTGAGAAGAGAACTCTTGCTGATGATACCTACTCTGCTGACATTTACTTGAATTTGGATGACTAAAGTCGGAGACTTTAGACATTGACAGGAAGGTAATGTTACAATCACCTACTCTTTTCTCACAGAACGCTTCTCTTCCATTCCACTATGCTTCTACATCACATTGTTTCCTTTTCACCTACTTCTCTTTCACTTTGCTGCTCCCTCATGTTCCCCTTATCTTTGACTCACTCTGACTCACTTCTCACAAACCTTCCTTTCTTGTACTATTACCCTTGATCCATGCTTACTTCCTTTACCTATTTAAGATCATAGTTACTGCTTGTATTCTCCAACTTGAATCTACTCGGTTCTCTCTGATACTTGAACTCTAGCTCCTTGGGAAGGAGGCTAGCCTTTGTCCTCGAATAGCTCTAGATCCTGTGGGAGTCTAGACAATTGGATCCTGCAGGAGTCCTTAGCCCGACAAAGTTCCACTTCAGTCAGTCCTGATCTTGACTTAGCCTTTATTGGCGTGACTCTATCTGAGTTCATAACAGATATACTGAGTTAAGGCTGTCTGAAAATACCACTAACTTTCCATCTTGCGGTAAGTGTTGTAGGGATTAGTTTCCCTCTAGGCTTGTATTGACAGTTTTTACTTAGCTTCTCTTACCTTCTTTCCTTGCTTATGTCCGCATTTTTACTGCTTACATAATCACCAAATATTCGCCCTATACTTCCACTCATTAGAGAGACTTTCAGTTATATTTCTGGTAGCTCTCCTTCTAGGATTCAGTAGCTTCCCCAGACTTGCAGCTTATTAGTTTTAGTAGTAGCTTAATAGCTCACTATAAAGCTCCTGATACACAGTCTTGTCCTCATTGTCTGGAGTGACATTTTCATATTCTCCCTCTCCCTCTCTCTCTCTCTCACACACACACACCACACACACACACACACACACACTCTCTCTCTCTCTCTCTCTCTCTCTCTCTCTCTCTCTCCTGAGCCCTGAGCTTAGTCCAGAAGCCCTTGGGTCAAACAGCAGCTAGGCAGCATTCACCCAACATTGTTCTGCATCCCAGCAGAATTGTTGACCCTTCAGCATATTACTCTGTCATGGATGGCACAAGCCACATATAAAGCTTCATAATAGAAGATGTTGTTAACTGGAGGATGACTGGGAAGGTTGGCTTGAAACCCAAGGTTAAGGGACAGATACCAAAATCCCATTCCCATCCCTGACATGTCACAATAGATCTGTAGAACGTCCAAAGGAAGACAATGAAGCTGCCAAGATAAAGACTTTAGGAGGTATATGCCATCTGACGTTTCAAGGTGGAAAGCTGCCAAAAGTAACTCATGGACTACACTGTGATTCATCCAGATCATTCCTTTTGTGTTAGATTTTTCTCTAATCTTTGCATAGATGGCTGATAGACCCAGTTGTAAAAGCAGTGCAACATTAAGAGCCCAGTTAAGGGATCCTGCTATGTGTTCAAAATCCTGAAGGGACCTTGTTAAAGACCGTGGCACGCCAGGTGCATACAATCTCTTGGAGGGGTGCATATGACTGACTCAGAAGGGCTTTGGCCTCAGCTTGTACACTGTGCCCCTCACCTGAGTACGGTGCCCTTAATTTTGAATAAAGTCCAATAAGGTCCTAACAAAGTCTGTAGGACTTCGGAGGCAGACAACTCTGGTGGAGCATCTGAAGGACTTCCAGATGAGCGCAGGAACTGTCTGGATGAGTGCGGGAAACTTCCGGATGAGTATCGGAAACTTGGATGGAGTTCCATCCACTTGATAGGAAGTGGGACAAATGCGCATATCAATCCTTAGTGAAGACATAGGGTGGATATACTGCAACGGACACAGTCCAAGGCAGGAATAGTGGTCTGGAGTTCCGGATAGGGGTTCTGGAGCGGACACAGACGGATATAGACTACCCTTGGGTAGAGACAGAGTTGGATAAGGATTGGAAGGAGTGCAAGTATCGAAAAGACAAGACCTTGACCTAAGGATACAATCCATTAGACCTAAGGTAGGATCCAGAAATGGATGAAGTCCAGAAACGCGGAAGAGCGGAGCTCTGGCCTAGGGAATCAATCCCTAGGCCCAAAGGATAGAGAAGGGGTCCTTACAACACTAATGTGCGAGGACAAGAATGCTGCAAGACTGTATAATATTCGAACTGAGGATCTATCAAGATGTACAAGAGTTTATATACTGTAGGTAGCTAACGGAATAATCAGAGGCAGTGTCCAAGGCTATGTACATTAGCACAGTCAAGGATAACGGATCAGTAATCATAACGGATAAGTAAACAACTGAGTACCGGTAAGAGACAAGTAGCGAAGATATCGGGTAAGTATAGAACCGGTTATCCGAAAGGTAGAGAATACCGAATAAAGGAATAGGCTGTGTTAATGCTATATGGACAGGTAATGAATAAAAAGCTTATCATATCAGATCCGGATCGGATAGGCATATCGGATCGGACGGATGAGCGGTAGTTGGACAAGCATGATAGTGGATGAGACTGGATATGGTTATGAATGAAGTCTAGGACTCTAATCTAAGGATTAGTCCATAAATCTGACTATATGATAGGTCCAGAATCTGGGATATGACAGACCTTTTGCTTTTATACCTTGCAAACTCTCTAATCTCAGCAACTAGCACCATTTTACTCTCTTCCTTGAGTGTGATTTTTATCAAGTTTGGATCAACCTCAAACCCTATAACTGGGAGAGGAGATCTGTATACTTGCTTGTGTTCTTCATGCAGTATCCCTAGTTCATCCCAGAGAAGGAGCAGAGAGACCATGTCGGTAGGAAGCAACTTTTGGTATTTAGCATAAAAAGTCATCTTCCCGTTCTTCCCAAAAGAAAAAGAATTATCAGTGTAGATGAAGGCTTGGATAAGCCAAACAAAGACAGCAATCCAGATGACCAAAGACATGAAGGCATGAAATATACACTGGGAAGCCTGCTGAAGGTGAGGAATGATGAGTGGGTGGGGGCTAGACCAAGTGTGTGCTCTACAGTGCTCCTCTGGATGCGAGATATAGCTCGTCCCAAGGGGATTGTTACTGAGAAAAGATGGCTCTATAAGAGAGGGGAGTCGTGGAATGGGCTTTGGTCTGGAGGCTCTTCAAGCACTCTTGAGGGAAGGGGAAGTAGTGGTGTGTGATGTGGCTAAGGGCGCGTGAAAACATGCTGTAAATCACGAAGCATGGGAAAAAGCGCTGAAGGCACGATGACTGACTGTGGTGTGCGCAATCAATCTCTAGATGTGAGATCAACAACACTGCTGGTGAGGCAGTATGTTGGGTCTCACTGCGCCTAGGCCACTATGCCTGAGACAGGTGTGTTCGACCCTAAAGGGGACTGCTACCACACACAAAACCAGAAATAGAGAGAACTCAAGTAGACAGGGGATGTGCACAAGGATATGGAGAGGAGTGAAACACATGATGAGAAATGCGCAGTAAGCAGAGCACGGGAAGTGCACACTAAGGTAAGCAAAGCGTGGGAAGGCGTGCGCCTATGGTGCGTGTGGGTGCATGAAAGCGCACAAGTGATGTGGAAGGCAAGGAGCAGTGTAGGGATTCGTAATGAGTGTGAAGTGACATGAGTGAAAGCAAGCACAATATAAAGCAAGAGCAAAGGTGGAGCAGACAAAAAGCAAGGCTTGATTAGGCGATCTAATCTAAGCCAAAATGTGATAACCACAGGGTGCTGTAGGTATCACAACCTGGCTAGGCACTAGCTATAATAATGCTAAACCAGTATAAGTGAGTCTCAGCTCTACCTAGCTGCTATACTCGCAGAAGCAAGAGTGTTCAACCCTAAATGGAATGCAAGGAAAGCAAGGATCCACAAGTGGTGCTGATCAACCCTGATCAAATGTGATGTAAGTGCAAGAAAGCGTGAAGAAATGCAATGGAATGTGGTGAAATGCGAAGAGATGCAGTGAAATGCAAAGAAATGCAAAACACAATGGTTGCGCAAAGCATGAGAAAGTAGCGCATGAAGTGCGCAAGTGTGGAGAGGGCATATAAATGATGCTGGGATGTGAACCAAGGCAAAGAGGATGGATGCTGGATGGATAATAGATGGATAATGTGATTGCCACTAGCTATAGACGGATGCTAGGGACTACAACAACAGATACATGCACTGCATGGAACTAACTGGTGATAGATGGTGACTGCCAGAAGCCAAGTTGTAAAAACAGACATGGCAACCCTAAGTCACACATAAGCGCCTTCCCAGGGCTCGGAAGTGAATCGGGAGTGCTCTAAGTATATATGTGATGTAATGTAAGGGTCCATAATGAAATAATAATCGTATGATACCAAACATAGTCAGATATAGTAATAAATGGAATGCGATGCACCAAGGAACTGGCTGGACAATGGATGGATGCTCCTGCAATGATGCGCACTAAATTGTGATGGAATATGAAGATGCGCAATGAAGTGTGATGAAATGCAAAGATGCGTGAGAACACGCGCTAAGCGCGAGCGTGGGAAAGTGTTGTGAGTCTGGTGCGTTATTGCAGGGAAGCTGCGCATGATATGTGGAATCGCTCTACACATGATGGTGATGTTGTGCTGTGAAGCCCAGTCATCATGAGCTGTAAAATAGGCCAATACCAGCCTGTAGAGAATTGAGTCTCTACAGTGTGCACCCTAATGGTGACTACTACCCTAAAGTAAAACCCAAATACTAGGGAAGTACAATAAAGGGGAGTAATGGGGAGTAATAGCGCTACCATCAGGTTTTATACTAAGTAAAATCTCATCAGACGTGGAAGGGATAGGGAGAACATGTGCAATAGTATGTAATGACATGTAATAGCACTGCAGTCCTTGTTACACTTGTGCAGCATGGAATATGACACACTAGAGGGGTGTTCAGACATGGATCGGTCCTCCTGGATGATAGGTGATAGAGCACGGGAAAGCATGCACCTTTGGCATGCTATACAGGGAAGTGTCATATAACTCCATAGTACAAATGATCAATGGACAGCTCGTGTAAATATGCCCTTTCCACACCTACAGAAATATGATTCCTTACAGCACAAAAATATTGCAAAGTGCGTTACTCCCTGAAAATGCAAAAGTGGGGCTCTCTAACTCGAGAGTAGATGCTGAAGGGGAAGTAGATGTGGCTCTCAAGAATATTTTGAGGCTCTCGCAGAATGCAACAATAGATGGGAAGTTAATGAATTTTATGTCCTAAGTCCTACTAACTAATGTGTAAGTGATGGAAGAGAAGTGAAGTGAAAACCTCTAACTCTATGCTGATGTGTCAGCATACTAAGCAAGTTCCCAGGGCTTGGAGCCAAGTAGGTAGCACTAAACATACAAGGGTGATGTAATGTAAACACATAACAAGATAAGTGAACATAAATGGGAATGCAGAGACATATATGATATAATGTGAGTGAAAAAAAGTGAAATACGCACCAATGGACCTTGGAGGATGAGGACAGGACATGCAAATGGAATGCGATGAATCCTAGGGAGGTGCGCAGTAGCGCATGTCAAAGCATGAAAAACAAGAGAATGCTGTAAGGAACATCGTGTCTACCCATTGATTTTGAGGTCCTACAGGTTCGAACTCCAATGCTTGTATCACCATGCTCAGAGCATGCACTGTGCACGCCTCACACCTATCTCCACACACCTGTCCGTTCCTTGTCCTTACTGATTTACTGGTGAGTTATCTCAATTGCTACAGAAGCATTCACTTTGGATCCGAGCGCACGCCTTACATATAATTACATACATACTAATTATTCGGGACCACACTGTCATGCATGGTATGAACTCCATACCATAACATATACGATAAGGAATATAGAAGGAGATGATTAGGGAAGTATACAAGGATATATTTCTCACTATCATAAGCTTAGTTTCCTATTCTGATTTATTTATTTACTTGTATTTGTAGTTTTCCATCAGTTTCCAGTCTCTTTCTATTTTTCAGCCACTTGATTACATCAGAAAGCCACTCAGATATGTTTGTAAGCATGTCATGTGACTGGTAATAATCTGATTTGTAAGGATTTTTCCATGACTCATCATGTTTGGTCATGATTTGTCATGCTTTGTAAGATTTTACTGTGCTTTGTAATATTTTACTCATGTACTTTAGTAAGCAGCTGATTCAGCACACCAAAAGGCTTGGTTTGTAAGCACATTCTTACCAATCCAGTGATGACTCATT
>Ga0310811_10004013_pt1 | contig 18532 bp, 24 predicted proteins | sample YCmetagenome_FD_207642 | JGI IMG/M metagenome (GOLD analysis project Ga0310811, IMG submission 207642) | Soil microbial communities from experimental microcosm in Duke University, North Carolina, United States - YC | ecosystem: Engineered > Artificial ecosystem > Soil microcosm > Unclassified ...
GCGCCCTTGGCATGGGCAGGCGCCCGAGCCTCAGGTTCAGGGGTAGGGGTAGATTGAAGCTGGGATAAATTGAAGGGAGGCATGATAGATGATAAGAAGAGGAGATAATAAAATCACGAGAATGCACCCACCCCCCTTTTAACAACACATTCCGCTTAGATCAGTGATCACGCGATAGCGTGCGCGCTTCTTATCTCGCAATCAAATGCTTTCGCTTCCTCTCTCGCGCTCGTGCGCACGCTTCTTATCTCGTGATCAAATCCCTTCGCTTCCTCTCTCGCGCCCACACGCACGCTTCCTCTCTCGCAATCATACGCATTCACTTCTTCTCCCACGTTTATATACAGGAATGCATCTTCTCCCATGATCACACATATGCTTCCTCTCTCGCGACCATGGAAACACTTCTAATCACGCAGTCACCTGACTCCCCCTTTAACGCCATATTCACTGTGTCCAGACTCTCGCGCTATAAGGGACTGAGTGGGGACACTCAGAATTCAAGTCCCTGGGAGATGTAAGGAACATCACGTCTACCTATTGATTTTGAGGTCCTACAGGCTCGAACTCCAATGCTCGAATCACCACGTCCAGAGCACGCGCTTTAGCGTGCTTGCGCACCTCGCACCTATCTCCACACACCGGTCCACCCCTTGTCCTTGCTGATTTACTGGTAAGTTATCTCAATTGCTATGGAAGCGTTCACTTCGGACCCGAGCGCGCGCCTTACATATAGTTACATACATACTAATTACTCAGGACCACGCGCTATTTGGCTCGGTACCATGCGCCTTCGCGCTTATAGATACAGTATATAGAGACCTTACTGGACCGGCAGTTCACACACTTCACACACTCCCCACTCCTTAGCCATCGTTAGACTCTAAAGGTACCAAATATATGATTGGATTTATCGCGTATCCACGCTCATGACGACCCACACATATAAACCATAACACACACCACACCTTTCACATTCCCCGCGCCTTAGAGCACCCTCCCTCGTTACAAGAGAGTCCCTTGCCCATATTCCGAGGTTCTCCTTCTCAGTAGCTGTCCTATGGGTCGAGTATATACCTCGCGCCCGGGTCTTACTGCAGAGTTTCCCCATACCCAAAACTGCCTTTTTATCCCTGTAGTCGAGCCTCACCCTTCAGCGTGACAAGTGATGGCAGCCATGGGAGTTTTTTCAGTCTGTTAGCTCCATTATGTTTACCAAGGGAAAGTGAGCGTAAGCGCTGATATCCGCCCAGTGCTAATGTGATTGTCACAGCGTACTGTAAAATTACACCATTTTTAACCATGAAGTCACTGACTTCAACAATCTCCACTGTTGTCATAGAGGGTATGGTCATAGTCATGGTTGCAATGAAGGAGGGCATCCTGCTCCTCAGTGATGCAAAGATCAGCAGCATCACAATCCACTTCCCAGTGAGCAAGGGCGCTGTAGAACTCGGGGTCCTTCCAGTAGATGGAAAGAACCGCTTCACCGTTCAACTTTTTACAAAAGACTGAGAAGTGTCCTGGTGCATATTCATGACAAACATGGCAGTGATAGGCAGGACAGTTCTTGTGACGATGACCGGGAGACATGCAGTTGTGACAAACAAAGTTGTTTGCTGGGTTGGTGGTTATGATGGTGACTCATGACATTGTGGGGACAGGGGAGGCAGAGCACTCATGGTTACGTTTGGGAGGGGAAGGAGCGGATGCGCATGTGATGCATGTGAGTCAAGTGGATCGTGAAGAGTGCCTTCAATGAGGTCTATGTGGTGGGGAGGATGGTTCTGCAGGAGTCAACGCTTGCAGTGCAGACAGGGCAGCAGTTGTCATAAGAGACATAGACTGGAGACCAGGTGTAATAGTCGAAGCTTCAATGGGAGATATGTTCTCAACCAGAGCAGATACAGGCAGAGTGATATGAGGTGATGGAGGGCAGGCAACTGGGTTCGCAATAATTTGCTTGCATACTTCATGAACTACTTCACAAATAATGCTTTTAGCATCATTAGGCATAAGACATATAGCAAGGTTCCTAATGTGCCTTTGAAGATGAAGGAGGATGTTATGGTGTCATAGGTTAGGGAGGAGTTTTGCAGTACATTCAACAAGCTCAGCAGCTCGGACAATGTTGATGAGGAGGCCAATGGCAGTGGCATCTTGCTCCTCGAGGCATTTGTCAATATCTGTGGCATACTGGATATCTAGACAGGTGGACTCGATGAGGGTTTGGTTTTCTACCTCTTCAAGGATGGCGAAATAGTCTGAGGACATGGTAGAGGAGGGTGTGTGGACAGCAGAAATGACAGTGGGGGTAGAGTTAAGTGTGTTGTCAATGGTGTTAAGGTATCTGTCAAGCCAAACAAAGGCGGTGGCGATATCAGAAGGGTTCATAATGAAATGGTTGGTGAGACTGAGGGTTTCGACGATGAGAAATTTAATGAGTCTGAGGAAGTCAGAGTGTTGCCAAACAATGTCACCAGTGTACATTTGGTTTTAAGTGAGTTTGTTCTTTTTCTTATAGCTTTTTAGTATCTCTGACACATTACCTAAATTCTCTTCTGGGATCCATTCATTGCTAGCCAAAGAATAGCCGACCCATGATACAAGATAGTGTCTTCGTTTACCCATGCTCTTATGTGCAAGGATAGCTTCAACTTCATATTCTTCTGCTTCTGCAATGATGCCAGGAGGTGGTTCCTGGAAGTTCAGTCCATGAATATCAGTCTCCCAATAGGATGATAGTTCAGAAGCATGGAATGTGGGATGGATTTGCCATTGTTCTGGAAGTTGGAGTGTGAATGTGATTGGGCTAAGTATGGCTTTTATCAGGAATGGTCCATATCACTTTGGTCCAAACTTCTTCTTTTGGATAGGGACGATGAGATTCTTTGCTGATAGCCAAACCTTATTGCCAATCTTCCATGGTGTATATTTTGTCCTGTGAGAGCGTTCCACCATTCATTGCATGGCAATATTGTGACAGGCGATGGCCTCTTCTCTGGCTTTCTGTAAGAGATGCAGGTGTTCTTCAGCTGCTGGGACAAGAGATGATGCAAGGGTGTGCGGTAGTGACTGAGGGTTGTATCCATCATGAGATAGAATGGGGAGGCATTACAAGAGTTGTGTTTTCAGTGATTATGGACAAATTCTGCAAAGGGAAGATGCTCAACCCATGTTTCAGGGTTAGTTCAGCAATAGATCCGAAGATAGGTTTCTAATTCCTGATTAAGACGCTCGGTTTGTCTGTCAGTCTGAGGATGATAGGCGGTAGAAGGTGCTATGGTGTAGTCAAGGAGTTTGGCCAGGGTACGAGAGAACTTTGATATGAATTGGGGGCCTGAATCAGAGATAATCTTGTTGTAGAGTTTGAATTGTTGATAGATGTGTTTAAAGAAAAGTTTGGCTACCCCTTCAGATGTGATTGTCTTCAAGCAAGGAATAATAATTACCCCCTTACTAAGGCCATGGTCTACCACAACCATGATAGAGTCAAAACCCCTGGATGGAGGGAAATCAGTGATAAGGTCCACAGATAGGAAGGTGAAGGGAACAGTGGCAGTGGAGTGGATTGGGATGAGGGGCAGTGTCACAGGGTGAGTATCAGATTTCATTTGCTGACAGAGGGCGCAACCTTCAACAAATTTACAGACATAGGCACTGAGGCCAGGCCACCAGAAGTCACACTTTACAAGTTCCTCCATTTTAAACTGGTAAGGATGGCCCACAGTCAGATGATCATGGAGGCGGCAGAGGAGGTCATGCCATGTGGGAGGGGACACATAGGCACAATCTTTGTAATACAAGACGGAGTCAACAATTTTCCAATTGGACTTCATAGGAGGAAGGCAAAGCCCATTCAGGGCATCAGTGGTGGTGGAGAAAATGGGGTCAGAAGATGGGTCAGCGCTGGATAAGGCATCGTGGAGGGAGTTATCCAGAAGATGCACGAACATGGTATTAGGGAGGAGAGTGACGTCAGAATTATCTGAATCCGGAGGATGATGATCAGGTCAGCAAGAGAGAGCATCAGGGGCCACAAGCTTTGTACTGGGAATATGATGGAGTTCGATATTGAACATGGAAAAGATCAGCTGCCAGCGAGCCTGACGATGCATAAGCTTCTGGGCAGTGCAGAAATAGAGTAAGTTTTTGTGGTCAGTAAAGACGATAATGGGATGAGGATTTCCTTTGAGATAATGACGCCACTCAGTAAGGGCACAGATGATGGCAAGCAGTTTGCGATCAAAGATCTGATAATTATGCTCAGCAGGGTTCAGGGATTGAGAAAGATAGCCACAAGGGTGATACTGGCCATTTTCATCCATCTGGAGTAATACAGCTCCAGTAGTGACAAGGGAGGCATCAGTAGCTACTGCAAATTGCCAAGTAGGGTCTGGGTTGTGAAGGACCCATTGACAAAGGAAACAATCCTTTAGGGCCAAGAAGGAATCGTTACAGGTGGCAGACCAAGAGAATTGGACATCTTTCTTGATAAGATCAATGAGGGGGCAAGCAAGATCGGAATAATGTGAGATGAAGTTTTGGTAGAAATTGCAAAATCCAAGGAAGGATCAGGTTTCTTTGACCATGGACAGTACAGGCCAGTCTTTGATTCCATCAAGTTTGGCAGGGTCTATGGTGACGTGGCCAGGTTTGATAATCATGCTGAGGTATTCAACTTCTTGAGCATTGAAGGTACATTTCTCCGGTTTGAGGAACAGTTTCTCCCTGCAAATTGTTTCCAGTATCCATCTAGTGCACATTTGGTGTTCCGCAAGCATTTTGGAAAAGATAAGAATATTGTCCATGTAAATCACAAGCCATCCTTCATTAATCTCCTGCTGGAATGTGTGGTTCATGTATGCCTGGAATGTAGCAGGGGAGTTGCAGAGACCAAAGAACATGACATTGGGTTCAAACAGTCCAAATTCCATAGTGAATGCTGCCTTCCATTGATCATCCAGGTCAATCTGAATATTATTATACCCGGATCAAACATCCATTTTAGTGAAATACTTTGCATCATGTAGACAGGCGATAAGGGTCAGAGGAAGAGGGAGTGGATAAGAGTTCTTTATTGTCCAGTCATTGATGTACCAGTAGTCCTGGCAGGGCCAGAGTTCACCACTCTTCTTTCCAACAAAAAAGAACCCACTTGCTTGAGGGGACTTCAATTCCGAAATGAAACCTTTCTTGACGTTTTCATCAATAAAAGCCTTGACTGCAGACCGTTCCTTTTCAGATAAGGAATAAATCTTCAATGTTTTAGGAATGTGATGAGTCAAGACCAGACAAATCAGAAAGCTAAATATAATACAAGGCAATGTCACCTAGCGATGGCATAACTGCAGTCATGATGTAATACAAGGTTAGACAATAGAGAAAAGTATAGGGGCCTACACATACTGTAACAAGTATGGCTAGAGGCTACTCACATTTTGTCTGATCAACCTGCCAAAAAGCTCAATGACAAATGCTTCGGTCCATTCAAGATTCTAGAAAGACATGGAGCTTCTGCATATAAGTTCGCCCTTCCTGGAATTTGGAAATCCATTCACCTGGTCTTCAATGAATGTGTTCTTTCCCCATTATGCCTGCCAAATTTCCTTCCCAAAGAAAACCACCGCCGCCACCACGTGTACTAGTTGATGGTTATGAGGAACAAGAAGTTGAGGAGATTTTGGACTCACAGCTTCGCCAAGAGAGATTAGAGTATCTCGTGCACTGAAAAGGTTATCCTCATGAAGAACAGGAGTGGTTGTTAGCTTCCAAACTCAGAAACACTCCTCAAGCCATTGCCAACTTCCATCACAAACATCCTGCAGCACCACATCCTATGCCAACAATGAGGTTGCATTTCCAGGTGCTCGAAAACTCAACTGTACCAACACGAGTGCCATGTCAACTGTTCAACTGGGAGGATGGAATGTTTGAACAAAACCTTCATTGGTCACAGGACGCGACCATTTGACAAGGGGTTATTGTCATGAACTCTGCCTACTGACTTGCTGACTTTTGATCATATTTCCTTGTTCATAGTACCAGTACTTACATAGTTTTGTTTTGGCCTTCTCTCCTTTCTTAGTTTCATGCTTGTCTATTTTGATAGGTATAGCCTACACTCTTGTATTTCTGTATTCTAACATCATCTATTTTGATAGTCGTTGTGGTTGTCGCTCAGTGTCTTGCCTCGGTTCTTCTCTCTTCTGATAATGATTTACTGATGATGTTTGATGAACCCAGTACTGTTACTAGGCCTTCTTCTCCACTTGTTGGCCACACAAGTATAATCATGTGTGTGCTCATGACAGTGGTTGAAGACCTCTGCTGAAGAATCAGATCTGTTCCTTGACAAAATTTGTAGTAGCTAGCTTGCAGTCAAGCACACAGACTCCAACTGATCAGCTTCTACTTCATCATTGTCTTATTTTAGTTGACCAGTCAGCCTTGGAGAGGTGCCCTATCCTCTCAGCAGAAGCAATATGAAGGGCTGATGGTGCCTGAAAACTTTGTACAAGCTACAGGAAGTCTCCCCTGATGTCCAAGGACCCATTGCTCGGTTGATTTCCTTTTTCGTCACATGCATCACCAAAATTTTTACCAATCTCATTAGAATTGCACACTGCTGTAACACCAAGGTTGTAATCAAGAAACAAAAGCGGGTCTATAGATTTGAATGACGATGTTCGTATATATAGACAGACATTAAATTTAAAGAGAAACAAAAATGCACTTAAAGGAAAAGACACTAATTCCAGCCATTGATCAGAACAGCGTAATATGTAGACAGATAGAGATAGAGATGGATGGACGAGAACACAACGAATAGAGAAGATAAGTAAGCAGGAGCTTTTACGCGAGATAATGGTAAAGGTAACCATATAGCAAAAGGCGAATTCCAGAAAGATACGATAGTGAAAAACAGGAGATACGACAAGTAACGTAGACGTACATATAGCGATGGCGACGACAAGCATTGACAAGAAGCGACATGAAGACATAACGGGCATAACAGGTTATTGGTTGCATACGCGAAGATCTGGAGGCGGTAACGAGAAATAGACCCCGCCTTCTTGCGATATAGAAGTAGGCGTAGAATGATAGGAAGACCGATCAACGAGCGTTGAGACGAGGGAAGACGGCTGGAGGAGAACCACGGAAGGTGGCTGGGACGCAGACATCAGCTGACTAGACGTTGGCATCGGCTGATCTGACACTGGGATCGGCTGGCTCGACATCGTCATCGATTGACCAGAAATCCCCTTGTGTTGTCGTTGTCGTAGGCGCGCCAACGCTCGTAGTCCGCACCCTTGCAAGAGATGGCTCCTTCCCAGGACGCACGCGGAACCCAACGGACGGGTACGATGTCTTCTTACGGTCCTTGTCTTTCTCCTTTGAGCGGTCTTTATCTTTGTCCCCCCGCTCTCGTTCACATTGACTGTCCTTGAGCAGATCCTGATCTTTCACACGATCCTTCCGAGTTGGAAACTTGGATAGAATGACAATCGCAGGATATGTCCGTCTTGGTTCTGAGGCCGAATTATCCTTGTTGGCATTATTCGTGAACGAGGCGTTCTCAGCAGTACTGGAATTTGAACTAAGATGAAGAGCGTAACTTTTGCTCCCGGGAAGAACTGACAGGGATGGAAATGATAGGAACGTTCCCTTAGCCATTACCACCCGCACCCGTACCACCAGGTACAGGAACAGCATCCCGGCCATCACCTTCATCCCACCCCTCTCTCTTCCTCTTGGGCCCACTACCAGCGCCTGAACCACCCGAATTGAGTTTCCGGATGAGCGCCTCCAGAACACTCACATCTAGCGCAGGACAGAAATCCCGAAGATCATGAAGCAGCCCAAGACCCATCTTAGCATCCTCCATAGCCGTGCGCGCCCATGCAGCCCCTGAATCACGGAGAGCACTGGTAGCGCAGATGATAGGAGCGTCGAATAAAGCTTTCGAATACCCCATTTCAACTCCCCGGCCAAATTCTATCACGAGGTCAGAAAACTGAAGTGAGACAGGGAAGGAAAATAGTATACCTGAAAGAACATCAGAGACGAGGCCGCAACAAATACTTAGTCCAAAGCCCGTCCTTCTTCAGTACTACATCAGGCAGCGCACACGCAAGCTCGACAAAATATTTCCCAGCTCTGAGGAGCCCATGCGCAGCTGTGAGCGCACCTACACGTGCTTGATGCGTCGTCGGGCTAGTTTCATGTATCACATTGAAGTGAGAGTCAGATTGGGATGACGAGGACGAATGAGGATGTAAGCACGAGAGGTACAACCCCATAGCTAGTCTATGGGTCGTCATCAATATGTCGAGACGCTGAGCGAGAAGTGTCGGTGGTGTGCCTCCATGACTTGCGTTTGATGACAGCGCCATGGAAGAGCGAAGGGGTATGCAGGACTCCTCGCCCATCCCCTCGTTCCCCATCCGAAATGCTGGTGGGAGGTCTAATAGCCATTGCTTGATCTCGGCTTCACATTGGGATGCATGCTCGAGGGATGATAGGACCGAGGGATGTTTGAGAGAGGATAGTTTGGAAGTGCGGAAGTTGATATCTTATAAGAGTTGTGCGAGTCTGTGGTGATATTGTGATTAAAAATCAGCGACGCGTAAAGGGGCAGGTAGGTATCATTGACCTTGCTCTCATCCCAAACCATCTTCCCACACCCTCTTTGCCTGTCGGGCTTAGGAGAGGTGCAGACGTACACGTAGACGTGAACATTTCCTCGTCGATGTCAAGTGGTAGGCGGGTGTTGAATGCGTGCAGGGGGATGAGCGGAGCACATGAAGATAGAGTGGACATATATCTGTGGAGAAACTATTTAGATGATGCGATTCAGCAACTCACGTATCCCACCACCAAATATCCCATCATGCCCGCCGGCGCGCCTCGCTCTCATATATGCCATACCTGCCAGGCGTAAGATCAGGGTCGACGCCGAGCTCCATCGTACGTGCGATGTTGACAAGTTTGCCGATCTGTGAAAGTAGTAGTCAGTTGGGATTTCGTTATGCATTTCGGCTGTGGCTGAAACACAAAAAGGAAAACGGAGACTTGTAGAGCACAGCGGGTGCCATAAAGCAACAAGGACATAGATAGGAAGAGGGGATAATTAAAAGACATAAACATCAAAGTTAAAACGTGACGGAAGCGGTCACACAGCGAAAGTCATAACCCAGAAATTTTTGGAACGATCACGATATGATATGAAGGATCCATGGATCGTGAAGGCCTGTTCCAGAGCAGAGAACTAAAGTTGAAAGACTCCGTGCATTACTTCTATCAAGAAGTTGCATGCCCGCTCCGATTCACCATAGCTCACAAAAGATTGAAAACGAGGGAAATATGCCACTCACCTCTCCTAGAACCCATCCCTCCTCCGTATATCCTGCAACACTTACATTTCCATGTCTTTCCGTCGTACATCCTTTATCGCAAAGCACTACAAACAGCACGCCAAGCACAATTGCAATACATAACCCAAGTCGTGCTTGCTCGCATGTGCACTATTTGAGTTCGACCGTGAACTGGACAGGGCCACTCCACGCTCTCACACGCAGAGAGCTTGCCGAGACAACGCATGAAGAAGTGCAAGAAAGGTGACGGAGGAGCAAATGATGATGGTGGAAACGGGAACACGCCAAACTGCACGTATTGCGGCGTATCATATATCAGGATCGGAAAAAGTGAGAGGGAGGAGGTGACGCAGGTACTGGGAAGCTTTAGGCAGTCCGTGAGTGAGTGATGTAACATGAAATAAGATGAGAAACACACCTGCAGAGGCTCAAAAGCCTAACTTACTAAAAATGGTACCGATCATATCCGAGAACCGCGGCAACAGTGAACGCTACCAGTGCCAGTGTAATCATGTAGCTCTTTCAGCATGCATCGATCCTTTCAGAAACATTCACAACGTCTTGCGCACAGATCTTCGTAACAAGCTTTCGCATACACTCACATTATCTTTCCTATGCACATGCGTACGTCGAACGGTGGCCATCATCCATTACCGATACGTTCTCTCATATCTCCGTCTCCCAGAGTCTTTATCCTAGCCACAGTTCAATCGACTTTCCTTATATATTCGATGAAGTCGCAGACCAAATGATCGAGTCTGCGAGGACGTTCAGCATATACGAGACTCTCGCGTCAGAGACGCAGTCTAAGTGGAGCGAGATGCGCCATTGACCAATGAAGCAGTGTTGATGGGATGGAACGGCTGGCGACGCTCAGAAACACGACGACATCATTTCCGAGGCATTGGAAATTATCGAATCGGGCGCTAGGACTTTTGGCTCTTACGCAGGTATGTGATCGGTTGTGACCACAGACTTTTTGTTGACAACGCTTGACAGGGTGGATTGATATCAATCTACCCACTATACCTCTTTTTCACTGCTCCCTGACCTCGATCTTCTTATTCGCCTTGCAACATCAATGGCCTTGCTACGCATTATAGAAAAGAAGCCGAGCTGCAACTCGTCAAGGTATTGACCCTCTGTCAAGTTATCCATGCGCACGAATCAAAAACACGTACGGTACAAGTTTCACGAGGATCCAACGAAGATGAAGTTTAAGATGTCAAATCGACGGAAGTGGTAAGTTTGATCCAGAGCCTTTGGCACTTAGGCGGACTTATCAATTTGCACAGGAATGCAGAGATAAGCATAATGTTATATGTTCGACGGTGCTTCCCTTACTGCAGGCCATCCTCGCAAGCGTGAGTAGATCTCTGCCATGATGAACCATGCTGCGTGACTGATCGCTATGTCAGTACAACCGCTCTCGGAAGGTATTCACAGATCCACAGGAAGAATCCGAACGATCATTCCTCGGGTCTTTATTATGCAGAAGATGGAGTGTGGGGACGAAGAAGATCCTAGAGGCTTGGAAGAAGATGATTTCAGTGCATTTGAAAACCGCAAGGTTGCTTCGATCTCAATCGCAGCTTCTAGTCTGTTGACTTTCTTTGCAGGACCTCAAGTCGTCAATAGATTCACAATCGACCGAGACCTTTTCAAGAATTTGGCATGCAGTTCTGAGCCCTGATTATGAGCAACTTTGGGCACGGTATACATCCACTGCGTTACTTACTAGTTGTAATACGAGCGGACGCGAGTACAGAAGTAATGAATGTGTTAATCGACGTCCAGACTACTCAGGGAAAGTTCAATCCTCCTCCGAGTCTGTCGCATCTTCACCAGATTGATCAAACACGAGCAGGGTGACTTTTTGCCTCTGGCGAGGGTTGATAGCAATCATTGGGCCTCCTTTTGCTTCGCGAGGAAGCACAGTCCATCCTTTGGTATGCTTGGCGCCTGTTCCCCACATACGGTCTGTACATGTGTATGGCGCCCATGCAAGCTTGTCGAATTCTACCTTGAGCGCGCCTCTGATCTTATTCAAAGATGAGGGCTGTAGATTACTAGCAAGAGCCATGTAACGCCTGTAGTAGGTGCAATTGGGGAAGTTTTGACCAGCAGCATTTTGCGCAGCCTCAGGGGAGGAGGGCATGGGGAAAATGCGGTTAAAGTGCTTCTCCCACTGCTCTGTCGAGCATCTGTAGTATTGCACTTGTTGGAAGGGGAGAGCAGGTGCCATTAGCAACTCTGGACGTGCGAGGTCGATGCGCCTGTGGAGAGGAATGGAAAGGTACGAACCAGCCTGCTTGGATTTCCTGTTAGGAGCTTTTTCGATGACGTCAAAGCAGAACTGCTCATAGATCTTAGCAACTTTCTGATTGATAGCGATTTCAAGGGCCTGCGCGTCATCCTCTGCCTCATCAACTTCTCCCCCGTGCAGGGCATTCAGGTCCACATCCCTGCCTGCCAGACGTACCACGGATTTGACACAAACATCCTGAATCCGAGTGGCAAGGTGCATGGGCTGGCGGTCCGGGTCTCGTAAGTCGTCGACATCCCTTGTCTTGCGGCTGCGGTTTTGCGTCCTTTGTTTGTTCGAGGGTTTTTTGCTCTGTGATATGATACTCCAATCAAAGGCCGCCTTGATCTCATCCACAGATTTTCTGTGATAAACGGAAGCCACAGACTCTGGCTCAAACTTCCTCTGTATCGGCAGGCGTAGAAATTTATAACGCCCTGCGTTCATGACGATGTCGCACAGGAAGTAAGTACCGCTGTCGTATAAAAGAGGAACGATTGGGGAGTCTTCGTCATCGGGATCTTCCAGCGTTTGGCGGGCACAACTCTCGAGTAAGCTCTCCCATCCAAATCCCTCAGCGGGACGGGTGAAGCAAGCATTGCGTATGTAAATGGATACCGCTCCCAAGACCAATGTAGGTTCTAGAGCACGCGCTTTGGCATCAGCTTCGGCCAAGTTCCTGAGCACTATATGTACTGCAGCCAGGCGATAATATATGAAGAGCCTGGGACAAAGTATAAGCTCAGTGTATTAAATAGAATGACGTGCAGGTGCGTTCTCACCACCAAACTCGTCTGTCAATTGCAACCACAGCGCGCTCAATCAGTTCCTCAGGAAGAGTAGACAAAGCATCCATGGCCTTATCCAGCGGGACTCGAATCTCCAAGCGCGCGCAGCCATCACGACCATCCACACCTTCTTCTTCCCCAGCGCATTCGAAGTATACTTGGCTGATCGAATCCAAGTCAGCCAGGACCTTCTGTTCCTTCTTCTTTTCTAAAAGCTCCTCGGGTTTTATTCTGCGGAACACCCCTGGATTTAATTGGTAAGAGACGTTCTTCTCAGTGCAGTATGCCTGAGCATAGAAAACATCGTCCGCAAGATCTGTCGTGGTCGCACGGAAACCGGCAAGCTCCTTTATCTGCAAGGTGCGGTCAAGATGGAATTTGTTTTTCCTTTTCGTGAGGCTAGAAATCTTCTGCAGGGATGCGACTGGGATGAGGTGGCTCAGGAGCTCCTGGTGACAAGACTCGCGCCAGGTGACAACATGCCCCTCTACCCCGATGGTCAGAGCGACGTCAACGAGCCAGTCGTGAGGATCCAAAGCACCAACATCTACATGCTCGAACATGTCTTGCAAAGCGAAGTGTCTCTCAACATCGTCCTCCCCATCATGCATAGTGCTTCCCTTTGTCCCTCTCAACTCGTGGACGAAATAGGCGTCCTTGAAAGCGCCCTTCTGCTCCCCAAGTTTAGCGAGTAATATTTCAGCAACTCGTTCCAATCTGTCCCAAGGTATATCAAGGCTGCCGAATGCGAGCCCCCCACTGCAAGTCTTGGAGTGCGTGAACGCGGCAGCATAAGAAGTTGGCAAGCGGTCTCGAAACTCCGGCACAACCTCTATCAGTGTGGGACGGAGGCAACGATCATAGATGAAGGCCAAATCCTCTTGAGATACGAAGACGTCGTCCTCAAGCCGGGCTGCGCTGTAGAGGCGAGGAAAAAATATTCTGACAACATGCCGTTGCTGGACTTTACCCAATGGCACGTTGGGGATTTTATGCATGGGGACAAAGGTACTTGTGTCGGCGTCCTGGTTTCTTGGTCAGCATGCACAACTAACAATCGACATTTGAATTGTCTCACCTCAGACTCGTATGCGATACCCCTTGCATGATTATCTTTTTTGAGTGTCTCCTTGAAAGGTGGAACAGGCCACACTCCCAAGGCACTGGTATAAGGCAATGTATGAGACACTCCGATCGCGGAGTCAAGGTCCCGGGTGATCCTCGTCGGAGGCAAAGGAGGGAGGCCCTGAAGACAGTTTAAAGTGACACAACCCTGGTCTGGCTCCTCGTCTGCATTCGGTCCAACTCTACCAGCTAACACGAAACGAACAAATGCGAGCTCTGACAAGGGATCTTGCCCCGCCGTATACAGATACTGGGAATGACCGACGAATCTTTCCATTGTTAACTGGGTAAGACTGTTGATCTCGTCGGGGTATTGCATGGCTTGCTAGTGAAGACTTCAGACGGGAAACAGAGGGTGGATGGGGCGGCACAATGAGACTTGAAGCTGGAACTTCCAGTGCGTTCTGGGTCTGGCCCCCAGTGGGTTCGCTTTAAATAGTGTTCACCGGTTCACTAATGCGATCCGCTTGTCGACTGCCATGGGTACCACAAGCGAATCCGTTTACTCAGATATTGGTAGACTTGCGTAAGAACCCAAACGTTGCTTCTTGTTCGGCAAGGGTGAACCTATGTAGCTTTCACTAAGGCCGGATCTCAAAGTTTCAAACTGCTCCGAATCATCATTGAGAGGGCTCACTTACTTGTTCTGGTATTCTTGGTTCTTGGTAGAGTGCTTACTTTATGATCTCTTTCCGCATCATTCTGTTTGTCTGTCCTATCTTGTGTTGTCGTCTGTTCTGACAGCAATCGATGATAAACGTCAACTCCATCAGCTTTGACACACTAAGATGCCCATATATTAGGGTTCGGAACGCGACCTACCTGCTTGCCGAGGTCTCTCCACCAATCACATTCATTTTCGTAAGAAGCGCGAGAACAACAATAAGAGCGGAGCCGGAGTCCCGCATCTGTATAGCCTCTTGTCGCTCACATACACAGCTCAGTGGAGGTGTTCTGCAAGTGGCACCTTTGCAAAAAAAAGCAATCTATAGTTATTACACCTGCCTGCCTCAGTCGTTAATACACTCTATGTATGTCACAGCTGGTAAATGTTTATATAAACACTATTAACTCCGCCTGATAGCCAAATAAGCGCTGGCGATCATGTCGGTCCACAACGGCATCACATCCAGATCTCGCTTCAACATGGTAAGTAATCCATATCTTACTAGTAGCGCATATTACCAACAACATGACTTTATTGTCTAATTCGCTTCTGATCTAGAAGGCTTGGCCGGATCCGCATATCTCGCTGGGGGACTCACGAACCTGACTTGTATGCAAGCTCCTCCAATGTTTGAATATTAACGCAGACCATTCAGTTATTCGTACCATACTAATTCTCCCTACTTCGTACCTCGTACATCAGCCACCGCGTCTTATCTAACATCAACAACAACATTAACCAAATGGAGCACATATGTAATCAGTTTACATGGTAATATGTGGGCTTCCGGGACGGTCTCTGTGCATGGCATGGATCAGACCTTAGATCTTGATCCCAAGTCACCGAGCCAATTTGTGCAGGCTTCTAGCCAATGAACACCCAGAAAAAAGATCGCTTGACGAGCATTCAACAAATAGCGACACGAGATCTGACATCTTGCTTTGCGTGTAATAGTCAATGTCTTCCGTTTTGAACCGCGGATCTTCTGGTTCGGAACTGCACCGCAAAACATAAGTATGACTCGCATGAAAGGCGAGTTGCTTCAAATTCCTCCTGCTTATATTGAATTCTCCTAGCAGCTCATTAGTATTCTGATGTCGGTCAGTGACCAGGTCCCCCACCCATGTTTCATCGCCAAACTTCCAGCGGAAACTCTTTCCCACATATTTATGCTAGCCGTACATGGCTCCCTCAAACAACGTGAAACATACGAGATTGCCCCTCAAAGTGTCACGATGCCGGATGTACTAGCATTAGTGAACCGGCACTGGAAGAGTGTGGCCCTCTCTGACACCAGACTATGGTCGACGCTCGTTATCGATCTTCACAAAATGATCTGCAATAAAACCGGAGTCGGCTGGAGATGGTTGACCACCATGATCAGACGGTCAGGAAAATCCTCGGTAGATATCATCATCAAAGCTCAACAAGGGGCAGCGTCTGGTTATGAAGAATGGGGGTAAGTTGTGTATCTTCATAGCCTACACATGTCTAAACATGTCTGCCTTTAGGAGGAGGTATCGGGATTTCACACCGACAATGTGCCGATATGCCGACTGTATGCCCGCTGTTTTCAACCTGTTGTTCCCGGAGATGTACAGATGGCGTTCCCTGGATATAATCAGCGACACTTGGATGCCATTTTGTAGTGCCCTTTATCTTCTTAACGAGCGCAGGACAGAGGGCCCTGGAGCTCTTCGCCTCGAGTCTATAAAACTCACAAGAACCAATGACACCCTTTCTTTCTTCTGGCATTTCCGTCCGAGGTTTATTCAGACAGTCGAGGGGACCCCATTCGCCGCTCTTATGGGCACTGACCTTCAAGATGACCCTGTACAATCTCCCCGTCTCCCCAAACTGCGTAACATTTTTCTCTACGGCGTTCACCTGAACTGGACCGCTTTCCACCTTTCCACTCTCCTTGGCGAAACTCCAACTCAATCACTTACTCCCGTCAGACACTGTATCCAGTCATTAGAGCTGTCCCACCACAGTGGCGAAGTCAGACCAACATTTGACGAGTTTTTGGGAATTCTGAAAGCTTGTCCCAGCCTCCAACATCTCGTGCTCAGGGCCTCAGGGCCACTGCCTGGTCGACCTTCATATCAAGTATCACTTCCCCTGCTCCAGCGGCTTCACTATGAATTCCCTCAAGTTGGAGATCCCGCCGAGCTATTCAGCGGGTTTCATGCCCCAAACCTGATCAAGCTTTCTATCGGCGAAAGTTTCATCCGCAAACAACTCACATATGAAGATGACGACGAAGATGACGACGAAGATGATGACGAAGACGGCCCTGCTAATAGCCTCCTTAGATACTGCGCAAGTCGCCACCTATTTCCGAACCTGCAGGAATTGTCGCTCAACAGGGTCACTGCACCTGTTGAAGCATTCTGTCTCTTCATGGCCAGTGTTCCCACACTTCGTCATTTGTCGCTACTTGGTACACCAAAGGCCCTCCAAGCTCTGACACCCGTCCAGGATCCTTTGACGGGTTCTGGTGTGCCCTGCCCTGACCTTGAGTCCATCAAGATCCTCCCAAGGAGGAAAAAAATTGATCTTGTTGATGTGTTGAGGGAGCGCTCCAAATATACCCCCAGATTTGCCGAGTGGCAGTGCTGCGACTTGATGTCTGACGGTTTCATGTTTTATTTTGAAGACAACAAGAGCTAGGTTGGATCTGGAGAGTAGGCACGACTATAGCGAGATGGAAGTTGGTTGCAAATTCGCCGACGCCGAGAGCACCGACTAGTATAGCTTTACTCATTTGTATTTTTTTGCTGCGTCCTGCTTCCTTGTGCTCTACCACCAATGTGTCCTGTACATGTTCTGCCAAGCTCAGTCCGGATCTTAAAGTTGCGACGCGTGCTATGTACGCAGCACGCGCCTCGCCGCTTGTTATGTTACCTTCAAGATTTTCTTTCGAACACTGTCATATACTTTCCCTAGGCTTCCTATAGAGGCAAGTACGCGCTGGCACACTAGATCTTGTCGGTCACTCATAACTGGTTAATTAAAGTATGAGCTTGTATACCGTGAGTCGACTGCTTCAACCTGAGTTAGTAGGAGAGATGGTCAAATTAGTGTCGGAGAATCTCGACGAGGATATAGTATTCTGATGTGAGGTGAGCGCTTCTTAGTCCCTTGCTCCGTCACCAATTTCTACAAAAGGATGTGTAACATCATACGAGAGATCTATACAATATCATCGTTACTATATGATGCAGGTAGAGTTTCTTCTTGTTTGTGTATATTCACACGCGTGCATGTGCACTGATTACTATGTCATCTAGCACGAATCTAGACATTCGCACACATTCGTCGCACATTTTACTCACATCACAGCAGCGCCGCGACTTCATACCAATCCTCTCATTATGACTGAATATTGATCGGCGACGGCATTTTTTCACTCAGATCTGGCGCTCTCGTGGGTGCCGAATAGCGGCCAGCCTGGATGTGGGACTCCGGGTAATAAGAGAGCCTACCAGCTTCATGATTCAAGTCCACTACCCAAAATGCCGACCATTTCATATGCTCTTGCTTTGATCCAACTCTGGATCGCCAATCCGGCTCTGCCATGGTCCAGTCATGTTTGGCAGTCCCTAACACACGTTCATGGCAACCCATGGGAGTATGACCATGGTGGTGATGCGCCCGCTACAGCAATCCATGTTGCTAAATGGACGGTGGGAAAGGCTGAAGCAGTAGAAGCATTTCTGAACAATTGCCAAACGGCGGAGGATCCCGCGGAACACTATGGTACGAAACGAAGGGACAATGACCATGAGGGTCGTTCCGCATGGAACGCTTGGGTGAAGACGTCATGGGCGAAATGGAAGATCAACAAGTTGTTGGACGACATATTGCAAGAAAGCGGTTGTGAGCCTCATGAAGCCATGGCAAGGGCGAAGTGTAAGACGGCGGATGATGTAAGTCATGTGCCAATCCAATCATCTCATATGATATATTAGCGCTCATGATGTACTCAGTTTCCGACGCTGGAAGCAGCACAGGTCAAGCAGGTCGCCGCTAACAAATTGGCTGATGCTTTGTTCGGCGACGATGCATTCACAGACGGTTCATTCCTCGATCCGTCTATCATGACTTTTGTCACCACATTGTTGGTATTGACGTGGTCTAGGTACCGGAAGGTTATAAAAAGACAATGTACAAGTATTGAAAGGAAGACTCAGGAAGCTGAAGAGCAATGGCTAGGTAAGCCGTCCACGTTGGTCGTTAGTGTGAGGGGCTAATATGGAGTAGCCAT
>Ga0310811_10004014_pt1 | contig 18531 bp, 17 predicted proteins | sample YCmetagenome_FD_207642 | JGI IMG/M metagenome (GOLD analysis project Ga0310811, IMG submission 207642) | Soil microbial communities from experimental microcosm in Duke University, North Carolina, United States - YC | ecosystem: Engineered > Artificial ecosystem > Soil microcosm > Unclassified ...
CCTGGATGGACAGCTGTACATCGGCACTTCCGAAGGATTGTACCGGGCCGTATTACCGGGTGGCGGTTTTGCCCTCGTGCCCGGGACCGAGGGATCGGTCTGGAGCCTGGACGCCAGCGGCAATGTGCTGCTGGCGGGTCACAGCACCGGCGTCTTTGCCGTGCGCGGGGACGAAGCGACACCCATAGGCACCGTGGGCGCCTGGGGCGTGGTCGCGGGACCCGGGGGCAGGCTCGTCGCGGGGACGTATACGGGGTTGCGATATATTACACCGGATTTCACCGACGGCGGCCGTGTCAATGACTTTTACGAGTCCCTGGGCGTGCTGGCGACGGACACGTCCGGTAATGTCTGGGCCTCGCATCCCTACCGCGGCGTCTACCGGACACCGGTACCCGGAGACACCACCTATCACTACTGCCGCGCGGACGGCCTGCCCTCCGACCTCCACGACTATCCCTACCGGGTGCGGGGACGTGTCGTCTTTGCGACGGAAAAAGGCGTGTATGGGTGGGACGGGCGTCGTTTTCTGAAAGATACCTTTTTCCAGCCCATCTTCGGCGACACCAGCGTCGAGTTCCTAACGGAGGCGCCTAACGGAGATATATGGTTCGTGAGTCAGCGGCAGGTCGGGGTTATAGACGCCAGGCGCAAAAGCGTCCAATATATCCCGGAATTGAACGGTCAAACCGTCCGGGGCGCGGCGTTTATCTATCCCTATGACAACCGCGACGTTTATGTCGGTACCAACGACGGCGTGATCCGGCTGGACTACGAACGCTATGTGTTGGACCGGACGGCGTCCGTCGCCCTCCTGAGCAGCGTCCACGCGCTCTCGGCGCGGAGCGACAGCCTCGTCAACGGCGGCTTTGCCGGCGGGACGGCCCGCCTGCCCCACCGGTGGAACTCGTTTCACTTCGAATACTCGGCGCCGTTATACCCCGGGGCTGAGTTCAGCTACTACCTGGAAGGTTTTGACAAGGAGTGGTCGGATTGGTCGGCGAAAACGGAGAAAGACTACACCAACCTCCCCTACGGAAACTATACCTTTTTCGTGCGGACGCGGAACAGCCTGGGCGTCGTGTCCTCCCCCGCGACATACGCCTTTTCCGTGTCGCCGGCCTGGTACCAGACGTGGTGGGCTTACGGGCTCTATCTCTTAGCCGCCCTTTTCGTGGCCTGGCTGGTGTACCGCCGACAACGGCACCGCCTGGACGTCCAGCGCCGCCACCACGAAGCCGAACAGGAACGGCTCCGGTACCTCCACCGGCTGGAGCTCGACAGCAAGGAAAAAGGTAAGCTGGAGGCCGAGCTCGCCACGGTCACCATGCACCTGGTGGAAAGGGGAGGACTGCTCTCCAACATCAAGGAAGAAATGATCGCTGTGATAAAGCGGTTGAATATACCTCAACTACCGTTTGAATTCAGGAGCGTCTTTAAGCTGATGACCGACACCGAAAAGGACGAGGACGACTGGAACAAGTTCAGCCTCTACTTCGACCAGGTGCACAATAATTTCCTGGTCACGCTCAAGACAAAATACCCGTTGCTCAGTCCTACCGACCTGAAAATGTGCGCGTACTTGCGGCTCAACCTCAGCTCCAAGGAGATTGCGCAGCTCCTGAACATCTCCCCCAAAGGCGTCGAGATCAGCCGCTATCGGATCCGCAAAAAACTGGGGCTTACACCGGACGTAAATTTGTACGCGTTCCTCACCGGAATCGCCTAGATTTGTCGGAACAACCAACATGAGCTCATGAAAGGCGCACCCTTTGTGGTATGTCTGTGTTTTGCGCTTGCTTGTCGTCAAACCACGACCTACGTAAAGAATCCATCACACGCGTCCGTCCCCGACCGTGACATCGCGGCCGGCCAGCGCCTGGCCGCCACGTATTGCCAAAGCTGCCACCTCCTTCCCGATCCTTCGTTACTCGCCAGCAAAACCTGGGAAAAAGGCGTGCTGCCCCAAATGGGTCCGCGGCTGGGCATCTTCTTTCACGGCCTGGTGCAGTACGCAGTCGATACGGGGCCGTTCACGCGCATGCCGAAGGGATTTTATCCGGACAAGCCGATGATGAGCGACGACGAGTGGCAACAGATCATCTACTATTATACGGCGGTGTCGCCTGATTCGCTGCCAGCGCAGCAACGCCCGGCGCCCCTGCGCGCCGATTCCACGCTGTTCGCCGTATCCACGCCTTCCCGCCGTTATATCATGCCGTTAACGGCGATGATCCGCGTCGACAGCGTGCACCATTCGATCCTGCTCTCCGACGTGGAGCGTCGGTACCTGTATACGATCGATGCGGGGCTGCGGTATACGGATTCGATGCCGGTGGCGGGGGCGATCGTGGATGTGGCCGGCGGCGCCGGGGCTCCCAACGGGCTTGTGGCGCTGAACATCGGCGAAATGTTTCCCACGAATGCGATGTCCGGCAGTACGGTCGCCTTGACGCATCGGGCGTCCGGCTGGGCTTCCGCCGACACCGCCGCCGTTTTCCGCTTCCTCCACCGCCCCGTCCAGCTGCTGTCCGCGGACCTCAATGGCGACGGCCGCCCCGACTATCTCGTCTGCGAATTCGGCTATACCGAAGGCCGTCTTTCCTGGATGGAAAACACCGGGCACGGCTTTATCGAGCATACCATCCGCCCCGTGCCGGGCGCGATCCAGGCCCGTATCTACGACTATAACCACGACGGCAAACCGGATATCTTTGTCGCCTTCGCCCAGGGCGACGAGGGCATCTGGCTCTTCACCAACAAGGGCGGCGGCCTGTTCGACGGCAGCCCGCTGCTGCGTTTCCCGCCCTGTTACGGCACCTCCTATTTCGAGCTCGACGACTTCGACGGCGACGGTCACCCCGACATCCTATACACCTGCGGGGACAACGCCGACTACTCCAAGATCCGCAAACCCTATCACGGCGTCTACATCTTTATGAATGACGGCCATGAGCATTATACGCAGCGCTACTTCTATCCCATCGACGGCTGCTACCGCGCCATGGCCCGCGACTTCAGCGGCACCGGCCGTCTCGACATCGCCGCCATCGCGTACTTCGCGGATTACCAGCGGCAGCCGGAGGAAGGTTTCGTGTTTTTGAAGCGCAATGCCGGTTCCCTTTCTTTTACGCCCTGGTCCGTCCCCGCCACCGAGGCCGGCCGCTGGATGACCATGGACGTCGGCGACCTCGACGGCGACGGCCATCCCGAGATCGTCCTCGGCAATTGTTCGACGGGGCCGTTCTCCTTTCAGCCGCGCGTGGATTTTAAGCAGGGGCCGCCGTTTATGGTGTTGCGGTTGAACCGGCGCTAGGGCCTCACAGGCGCCCGAAGGACGCGCAGCTGCCGTATCCGCAGCGTCTGCTCCGCCTTTAGCTGCACCGCCTTCTCCCCCCGCGCCGTTTTAAACGAAACCGTTCCTTCATTGACCGAAGACGCATGCCCGATCGTGGTCGCGACGGTGTCGTGCCGCCTGATCTCCATCAACCGTATGCGGTTGGTCACCGACGTGTCGCAGCTTCCGCCCATTTCGAGGATAACGTTTGTCCGCGGCACCACGGAGGAGCGGTCGGTGTTACACACGATAAAAACCTGGTTGCTCGTATCGTAGTTGCCGTCGTATTCCGTGCCCGGGGCATAGTTCCAACGGGCGTGGATGCCGATCCAAACGACGGTATCGGCGACGGGCGCCGGAGGCGGGGGCGGCGGCGGGGCAGGCGGGTTGCACGCCCACAGGAGGAGTAACACGGACAAATATCGCATAAGAATCATTTTGCGGAGCTGAGGATGATCTTCGACAGGAGCACGTCCTTCTTGTCGATAAAATAAACGAAACCCACGGGCATTCCCAGCGAAGGGGCTGCCGTGGGTTGGTTTAAAACGATAAAGTAGCCGTCGGACTCGCCGAGGAGCTTCAGCCGGCGCAGGTCGTCCTGTTTGAGCAGCCGGAGGTCGCTCACCAGGTCCTGTCCGGAAAGCGTGGTCGTATCCAGCACGGTCGTGGGCACCTGTATTTCGGAATCCTTCCGGAACACGAATTGCACCGAACGCAGGCTGCTGCGGTTGTTCCGTTCATCGAGATAGTCATCCCAGGCGACGCGCTGGGCGACCTGGAACAACCAGGGGAACAGCGCGGCCATCCCCACGATCAGCCAAAGGGTCTGCCGGGGCTGAAGGAAGGAGCGCACCCTACCGAACTGCAATAAAACGACGACGACGAGCAACGCCCCCACCAACCATAGGAACCGCGGCGACATCACTACGTTGAATGAAAAAACGAGGTATGACGCATAGTCCAGCTTCAAGTCCGCCGCGGAGATGCCGAAGTGCCCGTAGTAGGCGTTGACGTAGATCCACGCGATAAAGTAGAGGTATATACCGACGACGATGACGAGGTTCCTGATGACCGCCAGCGGGTCCGGGGATTTATCCATTCCCTTAAGATAGGGCGTCGCCGGCGCAAAAGGAACCGTAGAACTACGCTATTGCGGGTTCGTCTGCAGCACCGTATAAAGGCTATCCGCGGCCTGCAGGTGCATCTGCAGCTTTGGCAACGTCAGCGTCGCATACGTCTTGACGCCGGCGTCCATGCCGCTGTCGATCTCCGATTGGAAAAGCACGATGGCGGCTTGGTGGTCCCGGATCATCAGATGTATATAGGAGGTATCAAAGGTAGCGCCCGACATGCCGGTGAGGATCGTGTTGGCTGTCAGGTGGGTGGAGTCCGGTCCGCCGGGAAGCGTGACGTGCAGGCTGTCGGCCAGCGTCGCCAGCGTGGACTCGGCCGCGGTGTGGTCTGCGACGAGGGTCCCCGCAAAACCGGTGACGCCCAGGCTGGTGCTTTGGGTAACCGCCAGCTTACTGGAGGCGATTTCGTCCTGGTTCGCGTACGAGGCGGCTACCATGAAGTTGGCGTCGAAGGTCGACGCGGCGGGTGTGTTGTTGTTGCTGCTCTTACTACAGGCGGCAGCCAAAAAAGTGCTGAGGGCCAGTAACAGGTACGGCCGGGTCGGGTTGAATTTCATAATCGTTAGCGTTTTTAACTAACCCTTTTACAAAAGCCGTGCCCAGACACGTGGCATTATATCTTCAAGCGTAACCGCGCCTTTTCCAGCAAACCCGTGATCCACACGACCAGCGCGGCCGTCGCCAAGGACTTGATGAGACCACCGGTACCCTCCGCCAGCAACGGCGGGAACTTGAAGTGTACGAGCATATATAGCGAATACAACAGATATGGGACGAGGTAACACGTGAGCGTGCTCGTGCCCGCGGGTTTGAGCCACGCGAACCAGCGCGCCTTGTTTTCTTTGTCTACCAACCAGGTGAACAGGTCAAAGCACAGCACGCTGATGCCCATGCAGATCAACACCCAGGACGGCGTGTCGCGTATCTTGGAAATGCCGCCGAGGCCGCGGAGCGCGAAGCCCAGCGCGATCAGCAGGATGCCCGCGAGTACCGCGCCCGCAAAAAAACGGCGTCGCGGATGCCCGTTATACCACGCACCCGCCAGCACCCCGCCCATCGTCAGCGCCGGCATCGAACCGTTCCCCACCACCCATATATAAGGCTTGACATCGGAAAGGGCCTCCAGCCAGTGCGCGTGTACGGCGATGTTGAAGACCAGAAAAAAAATGCCGGCCGCCGCCAGCACCCACGCCTTGCCCTTGCACAGCAGGTAGATGCCCGCGCACAACAGGTACGACCAGCCGATCAGCCCCAGGATGCCCCACCAGTGCGGCGCCAGTGGGCCTTCCTTGCCCTTGTAGAGCAACGCCATGATCGCCAGCAGCATGATCCCCATCCATTGGATGGCGAGCCGGCGCTGACGCGACATCGTTTTGGGGAAGTCCAGCCAGATGGCGAAGAAACTAACGGTAACGGCTATTTCCCAAATCGGTTTGGACAACACAGCCTGTGTGGCGTCATAGCTTTCCAGGTTCACCTGGAAAAAACCCATGACGAGCAGCGCCAGCGCCCTCAGCAGTATGTGCGTCCAAAGGCGGCCCGGCGCATCACCCCGCTTGATCCGGTTCCCGATGGCAAACGGGATCGACAGACCGACGATAAACAAAAAGGCCGGGAAGATCGTGTCCGCGAACCCCAGCCCGTCGGTATCCCGGCCCACGTGCTTGATCCATTCCGGTACGCCCGGTATCGGGTCCAGGTCGTTGACAAAGATCATAAAGAACATAGTCAGGGCGCGAAAGACGTCGATCGATTGCAGTCTTCTCATGTTATCATTCTTTTTAAAGCCTCGACCCGCGGCCGGAGCGACCCGGTTTGCAGGTAGGGCAGGAATTGGTCGTGTGTCGTATGAAAACCCATATAAAACACCCAGAAGCCCAGCCTCAGGTGCGGTATTACGCCAAGCTCCCCTGCAGTCAGCGCGCGCTCGCCGGTATACCCCTCCAGGAACCCCGCGTAGATCGCGTCGGCAACCCCTCTTTCCATCCTCCGCGTAAAAACTTCCGTCTCTAAGTGCTGCCAATAGCTCATTATGTCATGTGCAAACCAGCCAAAACCCAAAAAATCGAAGTCGAAGAGGGTGGGGGCGTCGCCCGCATCGCGCCCCACGGGTCGCTCCGGGTAGTGGAAGTTCTTGGGCAAAAAGTCGAAGTGGATGTAGCCCTGCGGCAATTCGAGGGTCTCCAGCACCCTCGCCGTCCGTTCCGCGGCCTCCATCAACCAGGTGTGGCCTTCCGGATATTCGGAAAAAAAAGGCTTCACCGCCCGCAAAGGTCCGAAGAGCGTCGTTTCGAGGTCATACCTCCAACGACTGCCGTCGTAGACCCAGTCCTCGGTCACCTTGTGGAACTTTGCGACTTCGCGTCCGAGGCCGCGTGCCTGAGCCACGTCGGGTTGCGCCACGGAACGTCCCCCAGCGAACGTGAAGAGCGCTGCGTACCGGGGTCCTTCGATCGCGTCGAGCGTTTGCATATACAAGCCCTGACGGTCCGGGAGGGGATACGACACCGACACCCCGGCCTCCCGCGCCGCCAGCAACACCTTCATCTCGGTGGCGATCTGCGCCGGGCTGCGGTGGGTCGAGCGGTAGACACGAAGGATCGCCCTGCCTTCGGTGGATTCCACCAGGTAAGTATCACCCACGCCGCGGGAAATAAGCGCGCATCGCGGCCGGTCAAGTCCATATCGGGTGGCGGTCATCGCCGCCAGGGCGTCAGGGGCTAGCGTGGAGTAGGTGGCAGGGAAGGGCATGCGGTGAAGATACGAAAGGCGACGCGCGTTCGCTAAAGCGTGGCCCGGCGGCGCCGCTTTAGCCCTTCCAATTCCCCAGCAACCGCCGCATAACGATTATTTCCGCCGTGTGGTACGCATTGTGGTCGATGATTTGCAGCGCTTCCTGCAGGAGCGTCTGGCCGTCCCCGTGACGAAAGGGCGTGAAGAGGTCGGTATCGGGCTTTTCGAGGTGCCGGATAAACGTATCCCGGTCTTCCTCGAATTTCCGGAGGCTCTCCTTCCACACCCGATCCGAAGCGGGTCGGGGGTTGGCGGGCCAATAGCCCTCGGGCCAGGAGGGGGAGACGTGAGACGAGTCGATCGAGAACATGACCATGTCCCACTGGGTAATCCGGAGATGCTCGACCAGCTGCCAGATGCTATAGGGCAGTCCCTTTATCACCAGGCCCCGGTCGTCCTCGGGTAATCCGCGCAACGCTTTCTCGAGCGTAGCGTGCGCGTGGCTGGTCCGGAGGTTGTCGACCAGCGTCTTTGTCAATTCCGCGTTATTTTTTGTATCCATCATGATAGGCTTAATTTTGAAGAGGTAATTTACGATATGACACCTACTCATCACAATTGGGATGCCATTGTCGTCGGGTCCGGCCAGGCCGGCACCCCGCTGGCAAGGAAGCTGGCCAAAGCAGGATTAAACACCGTCATCTTTGAAAAAGAGCACGTTGGCGGTACCTGTGTCAACGAAGGCTGCACCCCCACCAAGACGATGATCGCCGACGCCAGGATAGCCCAAACCGTAAGGACGGCCGGCGACCGCGGCATCCATACCGAAGGGCTGACGATCGACCTGGCCGCCATCATCGCCCGCAAAAACCAAGTGGTTGATTCCGCCCGGACGTCCAACGAAAAGGGGCTGGTGATGCCCAACCTCACCCTCATCCGCGAGAACGCCGTCTTCACCGGAGAAAAGACACTTAGCGCGGGCGGCGCAACCCATACCGCCGACCGGATTTTTATCAATACCGGGTGCAGCCCCGTGATCCCGGCCCTGGACGGCCTGAAAGACATCCCATACCTCACCTCAAAGACCATCCTGGACATCCCGGTCGTCCCGCGGCACCTGATCGTGCTCGGCGGCGGCTATATCGCCCTCGAAATGGGCCAGCTGTTCCGCCGCCTGGGGAGCGAGGTCACGATCATAGAACGGGGCGCCGCGCTGATGGCCCGGGAAGACCAGGACATCCGCGACGCCATGCGGGACATACTGGAAGGGGAGGGGATACGGATCCTGCTGGGTACGTCCGTCGAACGGGTGTGGTCCGGCGCTGGGGTGGCCGATACCGCGGCGGTTACGTTGGAGACGTCCGCGGGCCCGGTCAGCGGCTCGCACCTCCTGGTCGCCACCGGCCGTGCCGCCGGGACCGCCGCGCTGGGCGTCGATAAAGCCGGCATCGCCGTCGACGCCCATGGCTTTATAAAAGTAAACGAATACCTCGAAACCAGCGTCCCCGGGGTCTACGCGCTGGGCGACGTCAAGGGTGGCCCCGCGTTTACCCATATTTCCTACAACGACTATGTCATCATAGCCGCTAATATTCTCCAGGGGCGACGGCTCTCCACCACGGACCGCCAGGTCCCCTATACCGTATTCACCGACCCGCAGCTGGGTCGCATCGGCCTCACCGAAACCGAGGCCCGCGCCCAGGGTCGCCCTATACAGGTGGCCACGCTACCCATGACCCACGTGGCCCGGGCCATCGAAACCGGGGACACCCGGGGGCTCATGAAGGCCGTCGTCGACACCGAGACCCGGCAAATCCTCGGCGCCGCGATCCTGGGCACGGAAGGCGGTGAAATCATGACCATCCTGCAGATGGCGATGACCGGGACCGTTACCTACGACCACCTCCGCGACATGGTGTTTGCCCACCCGTTATACGCGGAGTCGATCAATAATTTATTTCTTACCCTGGAACATTGATTTGCTAAATATATTAGTAAATTGGGCCGGTTATGATCAAACTCGAAGGCGTCACCAAATCATTCGCGCGGGTTAACGGTTCGCTGTCCGCGGCGCGACCCGCCGTGGACAACGTCTCCTTCGAGGTGGACGAGGGCGAAACCCTCGTCCTGCTGGGCACCAGCGGCAGCGGCAAGACGACCACCTTAAGGATGATCAACCGCCTCGTGGAGCCCAGCGGCGGCGCCATCACCATTCAGGGCCGGAATATCCAGGATGTTTCCCCGGAGACCCTGAGACGCGGCATGGGGTATGTACTCCAGGAGAGCGGTCTTTTTCCCCACTATACCGTGGCCGAGAATATCGCCGTGGTGCCGCGTCTGCTTCGTTGGGATGCCAGACGGATCGCCGACCGGACGACCGCCCTGCTTGAAAAGCTCAGCCTGCCCCCCGACCGCTACCGCGACGCCTATCCCTCGGAGCTCAGCGGCGGACAGGCGCAACGCGTCGGACTCGCCAGGGCTTTGGTCGCGGATCAGCCGATACTACTGATGGACGAGCCTTTTGGCGCCCTGGACCCCATCACCCGGGTGGACATCCGCAAAGACTTCAAATCCCTGAATTCGGTGAACAGACGAACCGTCATACTCGTGACCCACGACGTGGAGGAGGCCTTCGAGCTCGGCGACCGCGTCGTCCTGATGACGGAAGGCCGCATCGCCCAGTGGGGCAGCCCCGCCGACCTTTTATTCCGCCCCGCCAGCGACTTCGTCCGCGCTTTTTTTGAGAGCCAGCGGTTGGCGCTGGAGCTGGGGGTGGTGCGCGTGCGCGACGTGTGGGAGGCGCTGCCGCCTTCCGCGTCTGTCGCCGCCGCGCGCCCGCTGTCCGCCGACGCCCCCCTCCGGGAGGCCCTGGAGGCGACCTTGGCGGCGCCCGACGACCGCGTCGCCCTCACGCACGATGGCGCGACAAAAACGGTGGGCGCCGGAGATCTTTTCACCGCTTTTCACGCCTATAAAAATCGCTGATGCCCACGCAGACCTCCGGCTTTTTCGAATTTGTGCGCCAGCAGTATCCCAAGCTGCTGGAGCAAACCGTGGTACACATCGGGCTGACGTTTATCTCGCTGTTTTTCGCGATGGTCGCGGGCATTTCCCTGGGCATCCTCATCAGCCGGCAGCGGCGGCTTGCGGGCGGCGTGCTGGGCGTGGCCGGCGTCCTTCAAACCATTCCCTCGATCGCCCTGCTGGGCTTTATGATCCCGATCCTCGGTATCGGCGCCAAACCCGCCATCGCCGCGCTTTTCCTCTACGCGCTGCTACCGATCATCCGGAACACCTATACCGGGATCACCGGCGTCAACCCCATCGTGATGGACGCCGCCCGGGGCATGGGGATGCGGGGCGGTCAGATCCTTTTCCGCGTCCAGCTGCCGCTGGCCATGCCCGTTATCATGGCGGGTATCCGCACCGCCACTGTTATCAACGTCGGCGTCGCCACCCTGGCCGCCTATATAGCCGCGGGCGGTCTCGGCGAGTTCATCTTTGGCGGGATCGCCCTCAACAATACCAATATGATCCTCGCCGGCGCCATCCCCGCCGCACTCCTGGCGCTGGTACTGGACTGGCTGTTGTCGCTGCTCCAGCGCGTCCGGCTCAACCGCTGGCGAAGCTTCGTCTGGGCCGCGCCGCTGGCGGTGGTGCTGCTGTCCTCGTTTTATTTCCTGCCCGGCGCGGGCGACGGTAAGCTGCGCGCCGGCTTTACGCCCGAGTTCATGGGCCGCCGCGACGGTTACCTCGGGTTGCGCCAGGTGTACGGGCTGCGGTTACGCCCGCTCGTGATCAACGATAACATCATGTACAATGCCGTCGCCGAAAAGAAGCTCGACGTCATCAGCGGCAGCAGCACCGACGGGCGCGTCCGCGCCTTCCACCTGACGATCCTGCGCGACGACAAACACCTCTTCCCGCCATACTACGCCGCGCCCATTGTCCGCCAGGCGACATTAAAAGCCCATCCCGGGCTCGAGCGTGTGCTCGATACCCTGTCGGGGCTCATCAACGATAGTGTCATGACGGACCTCAACTATCGCGTGGACTTTCTCAAGGAGAGCCCGGAGGCCGTGGCGAAAGATTTTCTCGTGAGCAAGGGACTCTACCGCGTGCCCGGCGGCGCAGCCGAGCCCTCCGGCACGATCGTGATCGGCTCAAAAATCTTTGGCGACGGCTACATTCTCGCCAATATGTACAAATACCTCGTAGAGGGATTCACGTCGCTCCGCGCCGTCACCAAGACCGGCCTCGGCGGCACCATCATCTGTTTCAATGCCTTGCAGGCAGGGGAAATCGACCTCTACCCGGAATATACGGGCACGGGGCTGTTGGCCATACTGCATACGCCCGAAGCCACCGTGGACTCGATCGGCCCCGACCCGTCCAGGGTCTATGACTACGTTGGAACGGCTTTTGTGCAACGCTTTGGAATCAAATGGCTGAAACCTATAGGCTTCAACAACACCTATGCCCTGATGATGCGCGCGGACGAAGCCCGGAAGCTGCATCTCCAAACCATCACAGACCTCATCAAACAAACTTATTAAGCTATGAACCTATCGGATCAATACATACTCGTTCGGGAAAGGACCGAATCGATCTGCCGGCCGCTCGAGACCGAGGACTATGTCGTGCAGCCCATCGTCGACGTCAGCCCGCCCAAATGGCACCTGGGGCATACCAGCTGGTTTTTCGAAACCTTTATCCTCAAGCCGCACGTGGAGGGCTATACCGAGTTCAACCCCGACTATAATTTTGTCTTCAACAGCTATTACGAATCCGTAGGCGCCAGGGTGATCCGCACCGACAGGGGGAACCTCAGCCGGCCGACCGTCGCCGACGTCTACCGGTACCGCGCCCACGTAGACGAGGCGATGCGCAATTTCCTGAAGGACGAGCAGATGTCCGTCAACCTGCACGAGCTCGTGGTGCTGGGTTTCAACCACGAGGAGCAACACCAGGAATTGCTCTGCACCGACATCAAATATATCCTCGGGCATAACCCCCTGTTCCCCGCCTACGGCAAATCCATTTACGGCCCGGGTTACAGCGGCCGCAACGACGGGAAAACGGGCAGACTGCGCGTGATCGAATGGGTCTCCAACCCTGGCGGGGTGGCGGAGATCGGTCACGACGGAAAAGGTTTCTGTTTTGACAACGAGTTAAACCGCCACCGGGTCTATTTGCAGCCCTACGCTATCGCGCCGGGGCTGGTGACCAACAAGGAATACCTCGAATTTATCGAGGCCGGAGGGTACGAGGACTTTCGCTATTGGCACTCAGAAGGTTGGGACTGGGTAAACAAAAATAAGGTCAAAGCCCCGCTCTACTGGTACCACTTCGACGACGCCGGCGAAGCGCCGGATGCCGACGCGCCGGGCGAATGGATGTATTATTCCTGGCAGGGATTGCAATTGATCGAACCCAACGACCCCGTTTGTCACGTAAGTTATTACGAGGCCGCGGCCTATGCCTCCTGGAAGGGGGCCCGGCTCCCGACGGAGGCGGAATGGGAGGTCGCGTCGCCGGAGCTGGACTGGGGTAAACGGTGGGAATGGACGGAAAGCGCGTATTTGCCGTACCCCGGTTTTGTAAAGGCCCCCGGGGCGATAGGGGAATATAACGGTAAATTCATGATCAGCCAGATGGTCCTGAGGGGCGCCAGCGAAGTGACGCCGCCCGGACACAGCCGGCCGACCTACCGCAATTTTTTCCATCCCTCCGCCCGCTGGCAATTCACTGGCATAAGATTAGCTCGGTAAAAGATTCTGTCATCATTCGTCACCATCTGTCACGGTAAACGACTTGCGCATGCACACCTTTACGATCGTTCCACAGCGGAGCGCGCCCACGGCGGCTCCCTCCGACTTCCGCGAAGACATCCTCAAAGGCCTGACCGGAACCCCCAAAAGACTGGATTCCAAGTATTTCTATGATGCCGCGGGAGACCGGCTCTTCCAGGAGATCATGCAGGTCCCCGAGTACTACCTGACCGGCTGCGAAATGGACATTTTGTCCAACCAGACCCGGGACATCATCCGGGCCATCCGCGCCCATACCGGGGAATTCGACCTGGTAGAGCTGGGCGCGGGTGACGCCACCAAGACCCGCTTCCTGTTGCGGGACCTGCTGGATGAAGGCGTTGATTTTACCTATTTCCCTGTCGATATCTCCACCAACGTCATCCGCTCCCTGGAAGAATACCTGCCGATGGAGCTCCCGGCCCTGCGCTACAAGGGGCTCAACGGCGAATACTTCGACATGCTCCAGGCCGCGGGTGCGCTGAGCCGCAAACATAAGGTGGTGCTGCTCATGGGCGCCAACATCGGCAATTTCCACCCCGGCGAAGCTCTCCAGTTCTGCCAGGCCATCCGCAAGCAGCTCCAGCCGGGCGACCTGCTCCTTATCGGTTTTGACCTCAAAAAGGACCCGCATGTCATTTTGGACGCATACAACGACCGCCAAGGTGTCACAAAAGCCTTCAACCTGAATTTGTTGACACGGATCAACCGGGAGCTGAGCGCCACCTTCGACCTGGACGACTTCGAGCACTTTCCCACCTATGATCCCCTGACCGGGAGCTGCAAAAGCTATCTCTTTTCCCGCCGCGCCCACCGCGTATATATCGACGGCGTCCCCATCGATTTCCAGGAAAACGAACCGGTCTATATGGAGATCTCGCAGAAGTATAGCCTCCAGGAAGCGGACCGCATGGCGCTTTCCGCGGGGTTCTACCCAATAACGTCCTTTCAGGATAGCAGGCGCTGGTTCGCGGATTGCCTGTGGGGCGTGGAATAGCGCTCACCGCCGTCTCCACGCACCGCCGCCGTCCCCCGCGCCTCTGCTGCCCGCGCGCCCTTCGGTTATCCGCGTGCCCCAGCTGAGCGCCACGCGGCGCATGGAACGGTAGTTGCACTATCATGGGATAAATTACACCTATGATAGAGCAATTGCACGATACACCCGACAACGTCATCGCCTTTCGGGCGACCGGCGAAGTGACGAAGGAGGACTACGATCGCATCGTATTTCCCAAGGTGGACACGCAAACCGATGAACATAAACCATTGAACTACGTGTTTGTCGTCGACACGCCACTGAAGAATTTCACCGCGGCCGCCTGGATGCGGGACGCATGGCTGGGTTTGAAAGAAATCGCCCGGTGGCACCGTGTCGCCATCGTCTCCGACCAGGAAGGCGTCCGGAACTTCACCAATACGGTGGGTCATTTTGTCCCCGGGGAGTACAAAGGATTTCACACCAAAGACCTCACCGAGGCTATCGCCTGGGCTTCCGCCTGGGACAAGTCCGGCGCCTGACGGGCGCTCACGCCCCCAACCGCGACTCGAGCTCCACGATCAGCGCCGCTTGTGCCGCATTGATCTTGATCCTTGCCGTGGCGGCATCGAACCATCCCGCCCGGTCAACCTCCGGGAAAGATTGCCTGCGCCCGGACCGCGGCGGCCACTCGATCTCAAAAGTGTTGCTCACAATAGCCGAGGCGTCCATATCACCCTCGGCCGCCCATGCATGTACCGTCTTCCCGCCCTTCTGCCGTATGGCCGTAAGCGCGGCGAACGGCCCCGCTGGGCGGACGCCCGTCTCCTCGTAAAACTCCCTCACCGCCGCGTCCAGCGTTTCCTCGGAAAACGTGAATTCTCCCTTGGGAATCGTCCACGAACCGGCGTCCTTTTTTGTGAAAAACGGCCCCCCTGGGTGGACCAGGAAGACCTCCAATCCCCCGCGTATGCGATAGAGCAATATACCTGCGCTTTGTAGTGCCATAAAAATTTAGACCGGCCCGCGATGTGCGCCCGGGCGATGGCCTTCCCGCAATGTGCGCCCGGGCGATAGCCCATTTGCAAAATTAATGCGAAAGCGTCAACCCAAACGTAAGCAGCGAATTCTCCGTCCGCGTCCGCGTAAACCGGTTGAACGCATAGCTCGTAGTAAAGCTCAGCCAGCTGCGCAGCTTCACCGACGCCGCGGCATTCACCTTCATGATATAATCCGCGCTGTTCGACAACGCGTTCTGGTAATACCAGGTCGCGTCCAGCGACACCTTGTTCCAGACAACCCAGTGCCCCAGGACCCTGACCGAATTGCGGATCGTGGAATAGATATCCCGCTGGTAGACGCTGCCGTTAGGGCCGCCGTAGAGGCTGTCGTAAAGGTCGCCGTTCTCGTAAAGCAACCCGTCGCTGACGTTGAGGGTCGCCTTTTTCTTATCGATCAGGTTGTAGCCCGCGCCCGCGCCCGCCTGCTCCTGCCGGTTGATCAGCAGGGAATGGCTGGAGGTGTAATCCGCCAGCACCCAATAATATAATTTCGAGGGGTGCTCGTATACGTTGGCGTCCAGGGAGGTCGTAAAGTCATTGTTGGAAAGGATGTTAGCGGTCTCCCCATAGACATAGCTGCCCGTTAGGTTGATCGTCACGTCCCGGGTCACGATGCTGCCCTTGAAGTTGTTGCTGAACGTATACGATTTGATGCCGTTCGCGTTGCTGGCGATCCCGGTCGCGCTGAGGGCGCCGTGCAGCCTGGGCTTGACCGGGTGGTGCGAAGAATCCTCCGAGTAGATCATCGCATTGGCTACGATGAGCCTGTTGCCGTGCAGGTTATCGAAGTGATCCTGGGCTCGCGCGGTCAACGCAAGAAAAAAATACCAAATGGTTAGCAACGTTTTCACAGCCGCACTCAACGCAAAAAATATGCCCCGCGCCGCCGCCCGCCCCGGGCGCGATACGCGCCCCGCGCTCCGGCACCATTATGGTACGATCACCGTATGACCCTGGCAAACATCATCGCCGGCCGCATCCGCGGGCAAGGCCCCATCCGCTTTAAGGATTTTATGGAAATGGCGCTCTATCACCCGGAACTGGGTTACTACATGAGCCCTAACCAGCCCCTTGGCGCGGACGGCGACTACTATACCAGCCCGTACCTCACGCCGGCTGTCGGGTACGTAATCGGCCGGCAGCTGGAGCAGATGTGGAAACAGTTGGGCAAAAAACCCTTCACCGTTGTCGAATATGGCGCGGGTACGGGGATGCTTTGCAGGGATATACTCGAATACATACGGACAAACCCGGCTTTCCACAATGACCTCACCTACGTCATCATCGAAAAAAGCCCCGTCATGCGGACACGGGAGCGTGCCTTATTGGGCGCTGGTGTAGAATACGCAGACGATATAAAAAGCCTGGGACCGGTGGAGGGTTGCGTCTTTTCCAATGAATTGCTCGACAACCTGTCCGTTCACCTCGTCGAAACCGCGAGCGGCCTGCAAGAGGTTTGGGTGGATGTCGACAGCGCCGGCAACTTTATCGAATGCAGGCAAAAAGCCGAGCCCGCGCTATATGACTATTTCGAAGAGTCGAAAGTGGCGCTGCCGGAAGGGTACCGGACCGAAATCAACCTCGAGGCGAAAAGCTGGCTGAACGACGTGGCCGGCGCCTTGAAACGCGGCTGGTTGATGACCATAGACTACGGGTACACCGCCACGGAATATTTTTCCCCGGGGCGTATCCGTGGCACACTCATGTGTTACCACCGGCATACGGTGAGCGAAGACCCCTATCAAAAGGTGGGCGAGCAGGACATCACCGCGCACGTCAACTTCACGGACATCCACCGGTGGGGGCGGCGGTTGGGGCTCGAAACCGAGGGGTTGTTGCCGCAGCCCTGCTTCCTGCTCGGTCTCGGGATGGGCGAATACCTGGATAGAGGCAGCGTGCCGCCCCGGGTGAAGCATGCATTGTTGCTGGGCATGGGCGCCCGATTCAAGGTGCTCATCCAGAAAAAGGGGCTGCCCGGCAAAAGGTTGCCATTGCTGCGCGAGCCCCTTGTGGCAAGGAATATGTTGGAATGCTCATAAACCGGGCAGGTACCGCACCCAAACGGGAGGTATATCATCAATAGATAAGGAACGAAACATGGATGAAAAACTTCGATATGTCCGCCCCGGTGTCGCAGGCTATACCCGTGTCCGGCGCGCCAAGGGCTTTGTATACCGGGATGAAACGGGAAAGCCCTTAAAAGATCCGGAGACGTTGGACCGCATCAACAAGCTCGTCCTCCCGCCCGCCTGGACCGACGTCTGGATATGCCCCTGGCCAAACGGCCACCTGCAGGCAACCGGCGTCGACGCCATGGGCCGTAAACAATACCGGTACCATGTCACCTGGAATAAGACGCGGAGCGAAAAGAAGTTCCACCGGCTCCTTGAATTTGGGAAGCGTCTCCCAAGCATCCGTAAACGGCTGGAGGAAGACCTGAGCCGAAAGGAATTGGACCGGCGGAAAGTCATCGCCATCGCCCTTCGTACCATGGAAGAAACGCTGATTCGCGTGGGTAACGCCGTTTATGAGAAACTTTATGGTTCCTACGGCCTCACGACGCTACAGAACCGTCATTTATCCATCAATGGCGGAACGGCGCTGTTCACGTTCAAAGGCAAAAAAGGGGTAAGGCAGCGGATCGAGCTGAAGGAGAAGCACCTCGTTCGATTGCTCAAAAAGGTGATGGAAATACCCGGCCAGGAGCTCTTTCAATATATGGACGAGACGGGCCGCCACCTTCCCCTGGATTCGGGCGAAGTCAACGAATACATCAGAGAAGCGGCCGGCGAGGAATTTTCGTGCAAGGATTTTCGCACCTGGGCGGGATCGGTATACGCGTTACAACTTCTGGCCGGCGCCGAACCCGCCGCCTCCGCCGCCGAATGTAAACGCCAGATCGTCGAGGTCATCCGCCAGGTGTCCTGCAGATTGGGGAACACCGCCACGGTATGCAAGAAATATTATATCGATCCGCAATTATTAAACGCTTATGAAACAGGCTCGCTAAAGCCGTTTATGCTACGCCTGCGTGCGGGGAGCCACCGGAAAGGTACCGCCGGCGGACTGCACACGGAGGAAAAGGTATTTCTCGCTTTTTTACAAAGGCGTTCGCGCAACCTGGCACAGGCATAGCTTTTGTGGCCGCTTACCAAACGCTAACCGCGAATTCTTACACACCAAAAAATTTTACACATGCGCTACAATGATGAAAGGCGTGGATACGCCGATGTAGACCGTAACGACCGCGGCCGGTATGGTCAGGGCAGCCGTCAGAACCAATATGACCAGGGCGGCAGCCGCCAGAGCTACGGCGGCCGGGGTTACGGGGAAGAAGAGGACTACGATGACGACGACCGTTATGATGAAGACTATGGAGAGGACGACGAAGACGAGTACGATCAGCCCCGGGGCCGTTACGGGGACGAAGAGGAAGACTACGACGAGGATTATGACGAGGACGAGGACGAGGACGAGGAGG
>Ga0310811_10004015_pt1 | contig 18530 bp, 21 predicted proteins | sample YCmetagenome_FD_207642 | JGI IMG/M metagenome (GOLD analysis project Ga0310811, IMG submission 207642) | Soil microbial communities from experimental microcosm in Duke University, North Carolina, United States - YC | ecosystem: Engineered > Artificial ecosystem > Soil microcosm > Unclassified ...
CACCTTGTAATGCCGCTCCAGCGTCGCCGAGGAATAGCAATAGAACGGCGTGCCGACCTCTGCGGCCAGCCGATTCAGATCCACGCCCTCGGCATGGAACACGCCGTCCCTGTACTGGAAATGATTCATCGCCCGAGCTGCGGCGGCGGCTTGGACGGATCTTTCTCGTGCTTTGCCGTCGGCTGCCCGTCGGGCCGCATCAGATCGCTCTTCACGCCGCAACCGGCGAGAGCAAGGGCCAGCATCAGCGCGGCGATACGGATCGTCATTTCAGCTTCTCCCGCCAGAAGAAGAGTTGCTCGCGCACCCGGTCGGGTGCCGTGCCGCCATAGCTCATCCGTGCTTTGACCGAAGCCTCCAGCGACAGCACCGCGAACACCGCATCGGTGATCCCCGCCTCGACCGCCTGCATCTCCGAGAGCGGCAACCCAGCCAGCGGCAGGTTCAGGTCTTCCGCCCGCTTCACGATGCTGCCCGCGATGTGATGCGCCTCGCGGAATGGTTTCTTGAGCTCGCGCACGATCCAGTCGGCAAGGTCGGTCGCGGTGGGATAGCCGGCTTCCGCCGCCGCGCGCATCGTCGTGTCGTTGACCTTGAGATCGGCGATCATTCCGGCCATCGCCGCGAGCGAGACTTCGATCGTATCGGCCGCGTCGAACACCCGTTCCTTGTCTTCCTGCAGATCGGTGCCGTAGGCGAGGGCTAGCCCTTTCACCACCGTCGCCAGCGCCACGAAATCCCCCAGCACGCGTCCCGTCTTGCCGCGGATCAGCTCCGCCGCATCGGGATTGCGCTTCTGCGGCATGATCGAGGAGCCGGTGGTGAACGCATCCGACAGCCGCACGAAGCCGAAGGCCGGCGTCGACCACTGCACGATCTCGCCCGCGAGCCGGGAGATGTTCGTCGCCATGATCGTGCAGGCGGCGAGATATTCGAGTGCGAAATCCCGCGCCGACACTGCATCGAGCGAATTGCGCATCGGCCTTGCGAAGCCGAGCGCGCGGGCCGTCACGTCGCGGTCGATGGGGTAGGGCGTTCCGGCGAGCGCTGCAGCGCCCAGCGGGCATTCGTTCAAACGCTTGGCGCAATCGGCGAAGCGGCCGCTGTCGCGCGCGAACATCTCGACATAGGCGAGGCAATGATGCCCGAAGGTCACCGGCTGCGCCGGCTGCATATGGGTGTAGCCCGGCATGATGGTCGCGAAGTGCACTTCGGCCTGCGCGAACAGCGCCTTCTGCAAGATCGTGATGCCCTCCTCCGCCCGCGCGCAGGCGGCGCGCAGCCAGAGCCGGAAATCCGTCACCACCTGGTCGTTGCGCGAGCGCGCGGTGTGCAGCCGTCCGGCCGCGTCGCCGATCAGTTCCTTCAGCCGCGACTCGATGTTCAGATGGATATCCTCCAGCTTGCGGCTGAAGGTGAACTGGCCCTTTTCGATTTCCTTCTCGATGGTGTCGAGCCCGCGCAGGATCGCCTCGGCATCGGCCTGGGGGATGATCTGCTGCACCGCCAGCATCCGGGCATGGGCGCGCGAGCCGGCGATGTCCTGCGCCGCCATCCGTTTGTCGAAATCGATGGAGGGCGTTATGACCTCCATGATGGATGCGGGTCCGCCTTCGAACCGGCCGCCCCACATCTTGTTCGCAACCATGAGATTGCCCGTGTCCCGCACGCTTTTGATCGGAATTGCCGCGGTTGTCGCGGTCCTGGCCGCAGCCTTCGTTCTATATGAGATGCGGGGCGGCACTGTCCACGCGGATGGCGGCCCGCCGCCTGCGGCGCTCGCGCCCTTCGCGCTCGGCAAGGCGCCCGTCGCCGTGCCGCAGGTCGCCTTCACCGACGCCAAGGGCGTGCGCCAGCCGATCTCCGGCTTCAAGGGCCGCTATGTCCTGCTCAATCTCTGGGCGACCTGGTGCGGTCCCTGCGTCAAGGAGCTGCCGGCCCTCGCGCGCCTGAAAGCTGCCGTCCCTGCCGACAAGCTCGCCGTCGTTGCCGTCGATGTCGGCCGCGGCACGCCTGCCGATGCCCGCGCCTTCCTCGATGCGCACGATGCCAAGGCGCTCGACGCCTATATCGACTCGAATATCGCCCTGATCCGCGCCTTTGGCGCCTATGGCTTGCCGCTCACCATCCTGATCGATCCCCAGGGCCGCGAACTGGGCCGCGCCGCGGGTCCGGCGGTTTGGGACGCGCCCGACGCGATCGACTGGTTCAAGGGACTGGCGAACCAGCCGCCCGCCTAACGCGCATCCGCTGCGGTGATGTAAATCTTCTGCTCCTTGTACGCGATGTAGAGGTGCAGCCGGCGCAGGATGCTGTTGCCGAGGATGAAGGTGTCGATCAGCCGCGAGATATTGGCGTCCGGATCCGGGATCTGGATTTCGGGATGGCTGACGCTCACCCCCTCGAAGGACAGTTCCGAGAAGCTCACGCTGCTGCTGGGCGCGCCGCTGGCGAGGCCGAAATAACGCTCGGCCACGAGGCGCGGCATGAACGAGGCGCCGGAGCCCGTGTCGATGATCGCCGGTATCTCCTTGCCGTCGATCTTCAGCGTGATGAGCAGCGTGTAGCCATTGGTCGGCTTGAGCGGCACGATAGCGCCCGGTTGCTTGGTCCAATAGACCGCGGCACCGTCGCAGCTCTTGGACAGGAACAGGTTGAATTTCTTCGCCCCGTAATCGAGCTCGACGTCATAATTGCGCATGATGTCCGGCGCCAGCGTCGCGCCGACGCCGTCGCTGAAATGGTTCGGCATCACCGACAGGTTGAGCCGGTCGGCGGCCAACGCGCCGATCCGCACATTCGATGCATCCACGAAGGTCGTGATCTTCTCGCCCTTGAAGGTCACCATCCGGGAATCGCGTATCGGATGCCGCGACAGCGCGAGATCGCTCGCCGTCGCCTCGGTCACCATGCTGATCAGCCCGCCGGTATCGACCAGCGCGGTCACCGGATGGTCGGCAATCGAGATCTGCACCGTCGGCCGCCGATACATATCCGCACCGAGATCGAGCGAGGCAATCTGCTGCAGCGCGCAGCTATCCGCGACCGCTTCGGCCGGTGCCAGCAGCGATGCCGCAACCGCAAGACCCGCAAGAAATCTCATGAGGCCCTCGCCGCGTCGTAATCACTCCACATCGGCGCGCAGTCGACGATGCGACTCTCCGCCAGCGCGCGATCCATCGCCATCACCGTCAGTCCCGCGACCATCGAATCGTCCGGGGTCACCGGGAAGGCCACGCCCTTCTCCAGCGTGGCGAGCAGGTCGGCCGCCATCGCCTGGTCGGCGCCGTTGTGATTGTCGGCGGTACGGGTCGCGAAGTCGATGCGCTCCGGCTTTCCCTTCTCCATTGCGCGGCGGATCATCAGCTTGTTGCGCACGAGGTCTGCGAGGAGCGTCCCCTCCGTCCCAGCGATGTACCAGCGCCGCTCGCCCAGGCTGACATGGGTGTTCGAGTGGAAGGAAAGCTGGAAGCCGCTGCCGTACTCGACCAGCGCGGTCTGGTGATCGGTCACGTCCATGTCGGAGTGGAACGCATCGTTCGCCCCGGCCCAGCCGGCATCGCGGATCGCATAGGCCGGCGAGCCGTCGCTGTAGTTGCGCGCGGCCCCTTCGCGTTCGGGCCGGAAAATCTTGCGCCCGCCGAAACTCACCACCTTGCGCGGCCGCGCCTTGGCGATGCGGCCGAAGATATCGAAATCGTGGCACACCTTGTCGAGGTAGTAGGAGCCGCCCCATTCCTGCTTGCGCCGCCAGTTGCGTGCCAGGTATCCGCCATGCTCCGGCGGCAGATGCTCGGTCGCATCCATCGACACCAGCTCGCCGAGCTCACCGGCATCGACCCGCGCGATGGTCTCGCGCACGATCGGCATGGAGCGCATGACGAGGCCGATATAGAGCGGCGGCGTCTTCCTGTCGGCGAGATGCCGCGCCAGCGCAAAGGTCTCTTCTTCCGTCCGCACGATCGGCTTCTCGGCGAAGATCGGATAGCCGGCGGCGAAGGCCGCGAGCAGGTGCTCGTAATGCAGATGATTGGGCGAGCCGATCATCACGAGGTCGAACGGCCCGTCTTTCAGAAGAGCGGCGACGCTGCCGTAATCCTTGCCCGGCGCGATGCCGCCCTCGGCCAGAATCGGAAGCCCGACCGGCCGCGGATCGGCATAGCCCGCGAGGTTCAGCTTCCAGCCCACCTCGTCCATGGCGCGCAGCACATGCGCGATCCGTTGTCCGAGCCCGATGACGCCGATACGATAGGTTTTCATGCGCGGAACTTAGCCACGCCTAGCTGCGCGGACGCAAGGCGGCGTTTATCCGGGCCTCGGCCGCGTCCTGCGACAAGCCGCTGGTGAGAAGCCGTTCCACGCTCCAATGCTCATGCGTCAGGAAGAACGCCACCAGCATGCGGAAGCGTTTGTATTGGCCCGAGCGGGCATAATCCATGCTGCGGTCGCCGGCGCGATAGAGGCGGTAGAACCCCTCGACATCAACCGCGCCGCCCAGCCCGACATAATCGGCATAGCCTTCGCGAATCCATTGCGGCATCCGCCAGTTCCACAGATGCCCGGCACCCAGTGCCTTGCCGGTCAGCGAATGGCCGATCTCATGCGCGGCGAAATAGGTGAAGCTGCGCGGGCTTTCCGCCGGCGTGCCGTTCGGCCGGATCAACTGGTCGGTCTCGATCTTCGAATTGCGCAGGAACACGTTGCGCGTCCAGGGATAGAAATTCACCCCGCCCGCGCCATAGGCCATGTTCATGAACAACCGCTGGCGCCAATCCGCATTGGCGACGAAGATGGCGTTCGCCTCGCCATGATCGAGCGGCGAGGTCCGTACCCGTGCATCGATCTTGTCCAGGATCGCCCGAACTTTCTCTGCATCAAATGGTCGGTCCGAATAAAGCGTCAGCCGTCCTTTCGACACCGAATAGGCAAAGAGGGGCTGCGGATAGGCGAGTGCCGCGCCCACCATCGCCGCCAGCGCGGCCGGCAACAGCGCGACGAGCCCCGCGATGCGCAATCCGCGTCTCATCCCGTCGCTTCCTGTGGTGCGTTTTCGGCCTTGTGCCGCTGGGCCGAGGCGCGCCATTGATCGACGAGGTCGTTGAACCCGGCGGCGTTCGCATCGCGCGCCACGCCATCCATGAAAGCCTGGAAATCCGGCGCGAAGCTCGTCCGCGAGATCTCCCAGGCCGCCTGCGTGCCCGGTCCGCGCATCAGCCCCGTCATGCTGGCGCGGAAGCTCGCATACATCTCCTCGGCCAGCATGCCTTCGCGATGCTGGAGGAAATTGTCCTCCGCGCTCCAGAACTGCGACCGCATGAAGGCCATGAAGCGGGCGATCTCGTCCGGCGTCAGCGTGCCGTCGCCGGCCCGCGCGCGCCCGACCAGGATGCCGAGTTCGCCCTCCGCCATGCGCAGCTGCTGGTCCGCCATGCGGCTGATCCGGTTCTGCGCGATCTGAGCGCGGGTGTGCTTGCTGGCTTGCCTCACCTGTACGGCGAGATAAACCAGCGAGATCAGCACCGCGATCCCGCTCACGAAGCTTCCCAGCGATGCCAGATCGGTCAAACTCATCGCAGTCCCTCCCGCGCCGCCAGCTTAGTTGCGCGCGTCCCGCCCCGCCAGCCGTGACAGTCTCGCAAGCCCGACGCTAAGCTCTCCGCCATGCCCGCGCTCTACACCGACCGTCTCAGCGTCCGCCCTGGCGAAAGCTTCGCGCTCCATGCCAGCAGCGACGCCGATCCCTGCACGCTGGAGATCGCGCGGATCGGCGCGACGCGCGAGGTCGTGCACCGCGCCACGCTTGCGCCCGGCGCGCAATCGATACCGTCCGATGCCGATGCGAAAGGTTGCCGCTGGCCCGTTTCGCTCACGCTGGAAGCGGGCGCCAATTGGCGTAGCGGGTATTACGACATCGTCCTCACCGGCGCGAAGGGCGAGGCCGCGCATCATTTCGTCTGCGTGAAAGCCGGCGCACGCCGCGCCCGCATGGTGCTGGTGCTCGCGACCAACACGCTGCACGCCTACAACTACTGGGGCGGCGCCTCGGCCTATTGCCATGTCGAATCGCTGATGCGGCGCGAGAGGCCGCTGGCCGAGGCCATGGCCGGCGCCATCGGCGTGCTGTCGGCGCAGCGTCCTTTCCCGCCGCTCCTGCTCGCACCGCCGCCCGACATGCCGCGTCTCGTCAACCTGCGCCCGCGCGACTTCGAGGAACGGACTTGGGCGAGTGCCGATCCCGCCTGGTCGCGCGCCAACCGCCAGTCGCCTTATGACGGCTCTGCCGGCTATCTCAACAAATGGGAGCATGCCTTCGTGCGCTGGGCCGAAGGAGACGAGGGGCTCGCTTTCGACTATCTCACCGATTTCGATCTCGATACTGATCCGGGGGCGCTCGACGGCTACGATGTCGTCTGCCTCGTCGGGCACAGCGAATATTGGTCAGGCCCCGAACGCGCCGTGCTTGATGGCTTTGTCGACCGCGGCGGTCGCCTCGCGATCTTCTCCGGCAACACCGGCTTCTGGAAAGTGCGCTGGGAGGACGGCGGCCGCAAGCTGGTCTGCCACAAGTGGAAGGGCGAAAGCGAAGCCGTGCCCGACGCCGACAAGACGCATCTCTGGTCGCATCCGATGTTCGCCCGTCCCGAAGCCGCGCTGACCGGCCTGAGCTTCCTCTATGGCGGCTATCACCGCCTCGGCCTCTGCGCGGCGCGCGGGGCCGGCGGCTACACGATCTATCGCGACAAGCACTGGGCGCTCGAAGGCACCGATCTCTACTACGGGGACGTCGTCGGCGGCGCGGTGCCGCTCGTCGGTTACGAGAATGACGGCTGCCCGATCCGCTTCGGTGCCGACGGCCTGCCTGCGCCGGATGGCGGCGTGGGCGTGCCGGACAATCTGGAGATCATCGCCTTCGTCCCCGCCGTCTTCGCCGAGGATCCGTCGAGCCCTTATCGCCCGCTCATCCCGCCTGAACAGATGGAGGTCGTCGCCCGCGTCGCCTATGGGAACGGCCGGCCCGAGACCATCGCGCGCGTCAATCGCGGCCATGCCGTCATGGCGTCGTTCACGCGTGGCAAGGGCGAAGTCTTCAACGCCGGCACCACCGAATGGGCGCACGGGCTCGGCCGCGACCCCTTCGTCACGCGCATCACGCGCAACGTCCTCAAGCGCTTTCTGGGAGAGACAGGATGAGCGAAGGTTTCCAGGGCGGCTGCCGCTGCGGCGCGATCCGCTATCGGGTGAAGCTCGACAGGTTACCGAATGTCTATGCCTGCCATTGCCTCGATTGCCAGACTTGGTCCGGTAGCGCCTTTTCGCTGCAGTTTTTCATCCCTGAAGACGCGCTCGAGATCGCAGGCACGCCCTATCTCTACGAACGCATCTCGGATGACGGCCAGCGCACCTCGCGCCAGCGCGGCTGCGCCAAATGCATCACGCGGGTTTACAACACGAATACGCGCCGTCCCGGTTTCGCCGTGGTGCGTGCCGGGACGCTCGACGACAGCGATCAGCTCAGCATCGTCGCCCACATCTGGACCAAGCGGAAACTCGAAGGCATCGACATCCCGAAGGACGTGCCGAGCTGGCCCGAAGGCGCGCCGCAGGAAGAGTTCATCAAGATCGTGATGGGTTAGCGCAGCGCCGCGACCACCGCACGCTGGAAGGCGTCATTCAGTGCGTCATGTGCCTCGTCGTCGGCCACGGGCCATGCGGAATTCATTGCAATGACAAGTTTCTCCTTCGGGTTGATGTAAATCGATTGCCCGAAGATCCCCATCGCCTCGAAGGCGCCGCTGTCGTCGTGGATCCACCATTGGTAGCCATAGCCGAGGCCGGGATACTCCGTGGCCACTTGGTGCGCCGTCGCGGCCTTCAGGTAGTCCGCCGGCACCACGCGGTTGCCGCCGGCCACCGTCCCGCCCATCACGAACAGCCCGAGCCGCGCGTAATCGCGCAGCGTCATCGACACGCAGCAGCCGCCGATCTCCGCCCGGAGCGGTCGAGCATCCAGGTCGCATCCGCGTCCATGCCGAAGGGCTGCCAGATCTTCTCGCTGAGATAATCGGCGAGGTGCTTGTGCACCGCATGCTCGAGCAGGATACCGACGAGATCGCTCTCGCCCGTCTTGTAGACGAAATGTGCCCCCGGCTTCTCCGCGCGCGGCAACTTCGCCATGTACGCGACGATGGGGCTCTCGCCATCCGGCCCCGGCGCGCCTAGCGCGAAGCGCGCGACATCGGAGTTCGGATCGGCGTAGTCTTCGTTCCACTTAACACCGCTCGTCATCATCAGCAGCTGGCGCACCGTCACGCCATCATAGGCGCTGCCTTTCAGCTTCGGGATGTAGTCGGTCACCGGCGCGCCGATCAGCAGGGAGGTGATCGATTTGGTCACCGAGAACGAAACCCAGCGGTCATGCGGCTTGCGGCCTAGGGGATAGCGCTCCAGCACGACCTTGCCGTCTTTGACGATGAGAAGACCGCTCAGCCGGTTCGCCGCGATGAACTTGTCGGTATCGAGGGTCTTGCCGCCGAACGAGAACGAGATGGACGGCGCCGGCTTGCCCGGCGGCAGCGGATAGACGTTCTTGCCGCGCCGCACGGTCCGGACGGGGAAGGTCTTCTCGACGTGGGGATAGCCGGCGACCTGTTGAGCCGGCGTCCAGAACAGGATCGAGCTGACATCTTTGGGCTTCGGTGCGGCCCAGACAGCCGTTGCGGCAAGCAGGCCCAGCCCGGCCAACAAAGCGCGGCGCATGACATCTCCCTCACGCGGAAGCTCTCAGGGCTTCCGTCGCAGGGAATTATGACAGATGGATCAGCGCGTCGGAACCGGATGCTCGCCACGGTAGTCGTAAAATCCGCGGCCGGTCTTCTGGCCGAGCCAGCCGGCCTCGACATACTTCACCAGCAGCGGACAGGGGCGGTACTTCGAATCCGCGAGACCCTCATAGAGCACCTGCATGATCGACAGGCAGGTATCGAGGCCGATGAAATCGGCGAGCTGCAGCGGGCCCATCGGATGATTGGCGCCGAGCCGCATCGAGGTGTCGATCGCTTCGACGTTTCCGACGCCCTCATAGAGCGTATAGACCGCCTCGTTGATCATCGGCTGCAGGATGCGGTTGACGATGAAGGCCGGGAAGTCTTCGGCATAGGCTGCGGTCTTGCCCGTGCGCCGCACGATCTCGAGCGCTGCCTGGAAGGTCGCGTCGTCCGTGGCGATGCCGCGGATCACCTCGACCAGCTGCATCACCGGCACGGGATTCATGAAATGGATGCCGATGAAGCGCTCGGGCCGGTCGGTCGCCGTGGCAAGGCGCGTCACCGAGATCGAGGAGGTGTTGGTCGCCAGCAGCGTCTTGTCGCTGATCCGCGCCGTCAGGTCCTGGAAGATCTTCTTCTTGACCGCTTCGTCCTCGGTCGCGGCCTCGATCACGAGGTCGCGGTCCTTCATGTCGTCGAGCGCGGTCGTGGTGTGGATGCGCGTCAGCGCGGGCTCGATCTCTTCGCCCTTGATGATGCCGCGCGCCGCCTGCCGGTGCATGTTCTTGGTGATGCGCTCCAGCGCCTTGCCGAGCTGGTCCTTGTTCACGTCGTCCAGCAGCACATCGTAACCCGCGAGCGCGAGGACATGGGCAATACCATTGCCCATCTGCCCCGCGCCGATCACACCGATGCGTTCGATAGTCATGAGACTTATCCTTGGGGTCTTAATAACCCAGCTTCGTAAGCTCTTCTTCCATCTCCGGCACCGCCTTGAACAGGTCGGCGACAAGACCGAAATCGGCGACCTGGAAGATCGGCGCCTCTTCGTCCTTGTTGATCGCGGCGATGATCTTGGAATCCTTCATGCCGGCCAGATGCTGGATCGCGCCGGAGATGCCGACGGCGATGTAGAGCTCGGGCGCGACCACCTTGCCGGTCTGTCCGACCTGGTAGTCGTTGGGCACGAAGCCGGCGTCGACCGCGGCGCGGCTCGCGCCGACGGCGGCGTGCAGCTTGTCGGCGATCTTGTCCAGCATGTGGAAATTCTCGCCCGACTGCATGCCGCGGCCGCCGGAGATCACGATCTTGGCGGAGGTCAGCTCCGGACGCTCGGACTTCGACAGCTCTTCGCCCACGAACTTGGACGTGCCGGGATCGGCCGCCGCCGCGATCTTCTCGATCGTCGCCGAGCCACCTTCGCCCGCCGCTTTGAAGGTCGTCGTGCGCACGGTGATCACCTTTTTGCCGGCGCCGGCCTGAACCGTCGCGATGGCGTTGCCGGCATAGATCGGACGCTCGAAGGTGTCGGGCGAGACAACCTTGATGATCTCGCTGATCTGCGCGACGTCGAGCTTGGCGGCGACGCGCGGGGTGTAATTCTTGCCGTTGGTCGTCGCCGGCGCGAGGATTGCGTCGTACTTGTCGGCGAGGGAGAGGATCAGCGTCTCCATCGTCTCGGCGACCATCTTGGCGTAGAGCGGGTCGTCGGCGACGAGAACCTTCTCGACACCGGCGAGCTTCGCAGCGGCAGCCGCGGCGGCGTCGCAGCCCGAGCCCGCGACCAGCACATGCACCGGCCCGCCGATCTCGGTGGCGGCGGTCACGGTTTTCGCGGTGGCTTCCTTCAGCGACTTGTTGTCGTGTTCGGCGATAACGAGCGTAGCCATCTTAGATCGCCCCCACTTCTTTCAGCTTGCCGACAAGCTCGGCGACCGTCTTGACCTTGATGCCGGCCTGGCGCTTCGGCGGCTCGGTCACTTTCAGGGTCTTCAGCTTCGGCGCGACGTCCACGCCGTAATCGGCCGGGCTCTTCTCGTCGATCGGCTTCTTCTTGGCCTTCATGATGTTGGGCAGCGAGGCATAGCGCGGCTCGTTGAGGCGCAGGTCCACCGACATGACGGCGGGAAGCTTCACGTCGACGGTCTGCAGGCCGCCGTCGATCTCGCGCTCAATCTTCGCATCGGTATCGCCGAGCTCGAGCTTGTGGGCGAAGGTGCCTTGCGGCCAGCCGAGCAGCGCGGCCAGCATCTGGCCGGTCTGGTTGCTGTCGTCGTCGATCGCCTGCTTGCCGGTGATCACCAACGAAGGTTTCTCGGCGTCGCAAATGGCTTTCAGGATCTTGGCGACCGCGAGGGGCTCCACCTCGGCATCGGTCTTCACCAGGATACCGCGGTCGGCGCCCATGGCGAGGGCGGTGCGGATGGTCTCGCTGGCCTGCTGCGGGCCGATGGAGACGGCCACGACTTCCGTCGCCTTGCCCTTCTCCTTCAGGCGCACCGCTTCTTCGACGCTGATCTCGTCGAACGGGTTCATGGACATCTTGACGTTGGCGAGGTCAACGCCGGTCTGATCCGCCTTCACGCGAACCTTGACGTTGTAGTCAATCACCCGCTTCACGGGCACCAGTACTTTCATGAGTGCGAAGATCCCTGAACGATGGCGGCTGGTTTAGCGGGCGGACGTTCCGCGCGCGCCGTTTTTGGTGACCGCCCCTCTTTGTGCGGCGCAAAAACTAGGACTGGCCCCCTCCGGATGTCAACGAAGCAAGATTCCGCTTTCCCCAGCGAAATAAGGCCCCAGAATCCCTCAGGATTTTTGTGTGCAGTGCAGCAAAATCCGCAGGCCGCGTCATTCCGCCGCAGTCAGTCCTTTGTGCCAGCGCCGTCCAGCAATTGGTCGGTCGCGGTGCAGAGGTCGCCGCCGCTGGCCCGGTCGCTGGTCCGGACCGCGATCTCGCCGCTGCGGGGATTGGCCGACAGCAGCAAGGCCTCGCGCCAATAGGCGATACCGCCATGTTCGTACCAGACGAACCACCAATTGCCGCTCTTGCCGGCGCGGATGAAGCGGTTGAACGGGGCGGGCCGGCTGACTGCGTCACCCGCATTGAAGAACTCTCCGCGATCCGCAATCGCGCCCGCCTGCTGCAGCAGCGCGGTGCGCACCGGGCGTGGCAGCGCCTTCAGCGTGTCGACGATCTCGACTTTGTGGCGCAGCGTGCACGCAATCTCTGGCGTGGCCGGCACAGGCTCGCGGTCATGCGCGCTGGCGCAGCCGCTTAGCGTCAACAGCAGTGCGAGCGCTATTTCAGCGTGGCGAGATAGGCGAGCAGGTCGTCGACCTGTTTGGCGCTGGAGATGCCGCCGAACGCCATCTTGGTGCCCGGCACGAGCTTCTGCGGTCCTGCGACCCACGCCTTCAGCTTGTCCGCCGTCCATGTGATGCCCGAGCCCTTGAGCGCGCCCGAATACATGTAGTTCGGCAAGGAGGCCGATTTGCGGCCAACCACGCCGAACAGGTTGGGGCCGACGCCGTTCGGTCCGCCCTTGGTCGTCGTGTGGCAGATGGCGCAGCGCGCGAACACGATCTTCCCCGCTGCCGGATCGCCCGCCAGCGCGGCGGAGCTCGAAAGCAGAAGGGCGACGACGGCGAGGCTCGACAGTTTGCGCATGGGACGCTCCGAAAATCGCCCGGAGTCCATCCTGCGGCGCGGGTCTTGGCAAGCGTCCCGCCTGCGTTTTGCGGTCGCGGCGCGCTTACTTGCAACACCCGTCGACGAACCGCCCGCGCACCGAGGCGATCACCGAATAGGAATAGCGCCGGTCCGACATGTCGTCCGAGCATTCGCGCTTGTCGACGATCAGGAAATCGCCGCCGCTCAGCCGCAGCATCCAGGGCCAGCCATGGCCGCGCGACAGCACCGGATCGGCGAAGGCCGCGCGTTGCGGCTTGCTTTCGTCCATCGCGCGGAAATCCATCGCCACATTGCCCGGCCCGATCTCGATCCCCCAGAACGGCTCGGTGCCCAGGCAGGAGAGCCGCGCCGGCATCCCATTGTCGTAGCCGAGGAAGCGCGCATTCACCCAGCCGTTCAGCCGCCCCTTGCTCACCTTCACCCAGTCGCTGCCCTTGGTATCGACCGCGACCACTGCAATGCCGGCGGAATTTGGCGGAAGGTCTCCCACCGCTGCCGCGCGTTGATCCGGCGCGGCGCGCAGCTTCAGCGTATCGCCGCGCCTAACATTCACGACCTGGAAGGTCGCCGCCTCGGCCGCACCCAGCGCCAGGAAGAGCGCTGCGGCGGCGATCAGCGCTCTCACCGGTCGTCGCCCGATTTCGCAGTCTCGATTGCGGCGCGGAAGCCGATGGGATCGGCGATGGTCGGCAGGTCGACGTGATCGACGCCGGTGCCTTCGATGCGCAGCGCGCCGAAGCCGAAGATGCGGCCCCAGAAGCTCTGGCTCACCCGCACGCCCTCGATGTTGTGCAGCGCGACCTCATAGGTGTTGAGCCGGAACAGGCCTTCCTTCTGCACGAAGCGATGGGTGGTGACGCCGATTTCGGTCGTCCACTTCCGCACCATCATCACGACGAAGATGTAGATGCCGAGGCCGAGCAGCCAGAACAGGAAGATCAGCGCCATCCAGGCCTTGAACGAATACCACCAGTGGAAATGGGCCCGCGCGACCAGCCGCTCGCCTTCGCCCAGCGATTGCTCGATATATCCCATCACCACCTCCGAAAAGACGGCCCAAGCGGGCCGAAATCCATAACACCATGTAATCCGCGCCGGGCCTAGGTCCAGCCCTACCGCCACGTGTTTCTTCGGTGTGGTTCCAAACGGTGCTTGTGCTGTGATCGGCAGCCCTAGTCGAGATCGACGCGGCCGTCGCGCCCGGTCGGAACGAAGATCGCGATGCACTGGCCGCGCCGGTTGGTCGCGACCCAGGGATGGCCCGAATAAGTCGGCTGTTCAACCCGCTCGCCCGGCTGCAAGGTCGAATAGGCAACGCGGTCGCCGTCGAAGTTCAGCCAGAACAGCTTGCGCACTTCGCCGGAGCGATTGCGGAACACGATGGTCGTGGCCCGCGTCGAGCGCTGCGCGACGAGATCGTGCTCATCGTCGCAGGACCGCATCCGCGCCACCTGCGCCGCATCGGCCGTTCCGGCAAGGATCGTCAGCGCCACCGCGCCCAACAGAGTTTTTGTGAAAACGCGCATCTCGAAAGTCCCCTGGTTCGAAATCGCGCGAAGCTTAGCACAACGAAAGCCGGAGGCTATTCCTCGTGATCGGGCAACAGGACCTCGCGCAGGCCCTTGTGATTGGGCCGGGAGACGACTCCGTCATGCTCCATGCGTTCGATCAGGCTTGCCGCCTTGTTGTAGCCGATCTGGAGGCGGCGCTGGAGGTACGAGGTCGTCGCCTTGCGTTCGCGCGCCACGATGGCGAGCGCCTGGTCGTAGAGGCTGTCGCCCGATTGTGAATTGCCGCCGCCTTCGCCCATTATGGCATAGGGGTCGTCGCCCTCCTCATCGGGCTCCTCGGTCACCGCGTCGAGATATTCCGGCGAGCCTTGCGTCTTCAGGAACGCGACGACGTCCTCGACCTCGCGGTCGCTCACGAACGGGCCATGGATGCGGCGGATGCGGCCGCCGGCCATCATGTAGAGCATGTCGCCCTGGCCGAGCAGCTGCTCCGCGCCCTGTTCGCCCAGGATGGTGCGCGAGTCGATCTTGCTCGTGACCTGGAACGAGATGCGGGTCGGGAAGTTCGCCTTGATCGTGCCGGTGATGACGTCGACCGACGGACGCTGCGTTGCCGCGATCAGGTGCAGGCCCGCGGCGCGCGCCATCTGCGCCAGGCGCTGGATCGCGCCTTCGATCTCCTTGCCCGAGATCATCATGAGGTCCGCCATCTCGTCGACCACGATCACGATGAACGGCATGGGCTCGAGCTCGAGCAGTTCGTCCTCGTAGATCGGCTTGCCGGTCTCGCGGTCGAAGCCGGTCTGCACGGTGCGCTTGAGCGTCTCGCCTTTTTCCTTTGCCTTGCGGACGCGCTCGTTGAAGGCCTCGACGCCGCGCACGCCCAGCTTGGACATCTTGCGATAGCGGTCTTCCATCTCGCGCACCGCCCATTTGAGCGCAACGACGGCTTTCTTCGGGTCGACGACCACAGGCGAGAGCAGATGTGGAATTCCATCGTATACGGACAATTCCAGCATCTTAGGATCGATCATGATCAGCCGGCATTGCTGCGGCGTCAGCCGGTAGAGCAGCGACAGGATCATGGTATTGAGGCCGACCGACTTGCCCGAGCCTGTCGTACCCGCGACCAGCAGATGCGGCATCTTCGCGAGATCCGCCATCACCGGCTCGCCGCCGATGGTCTTGCCCAGCGCCAGCGTCAGCGGTGCCCGCGCCTTGTCGTATTCGGTGCTCGACATCATCTCGCGCAGATAGACCGTCTCGCGGGTATGGTTCGGCAGCTCGATGCCGATCACGTTGCGCCCCGGGATCACCGCGATGCGTGCCGCCACTGCGGACATTGAGCGCGCGACGTCGTCGGAGAGCGAGATCACGCGCGAGGACTTCACGCCCGCCGCCGGCTCGAACTCGTAGAGCGTCACGACAGGGCCGGGCCGCACCGCCATGATCCGGCCCTTCACGCCGAAATCGGTCAGGACCGCTTCCAGCATGCGCGCATTCTCTTCGAGCGCTTCGTCGGACTGTGCCTGCTCGTCATGCACTGCCACCGGCTCGGCCAGCAGCGTCAACGCCGGCAGCTGGTATTCGCCGCCGACGAGATCGAGCCCCGCCTGGCGGGCGCGTTTGGTGATGGTACCCCCCGCCTTGCGGGCTTCCTCGCGCTTCACGCGCGTTTCGCGCCGTTCGGCAAGCTTGGTTGCGGCGATCGGTTCCGGCGCAACATTCAGCGCATAGCTCTCGGCGTCGTCGTGATCAGCATCCTCGAGCTCGGGCTCGTGATCGTCGGCCTCGTCGTAGTCCTTCGTCCTGCGGAACGAGACGGATGGCATCTTCAACATCGAGCCGAGCCAATAGGCGCCCGCCGGCACGGTCAGCAGCCCGCGCAGCAATGGGCGCAACCGCAATCCCGTCGCGAGAAACGAAAGCGGCAAGCCTGCCGCGAGCAGCAGAAGCGGCATCGCAATCCCGATCCAGCTCTGGCCATAGACCTCGCCGACATGGGCCGAGAGCCGCGCCGCCGCGATCCCGATCCAGCCGCCATCGCCCGCCGGCAGCGACAGGAAGGCCGGGAACACGCCCAGCCCCGCTGCGACCAGGACCGCGCCGAACGGCCAGGCAAATCCGCGCCACAGCACGCGGCGCAGGGTCTGCCCGCTCATCGCCACGAACCCCCAGGTCAGAAGCGGCAACAGCACGAACACCGCGGCAAGGCCGAAGGCTTCAAGCAGGATATCCGCCGCCATCGCGCCGAACCCGCCCAGCAGGTTGGACGGCGGCACGCCGGTCGCGTTGTTCAGGCTCGCATCGGATGAGTCATAGGTCGCGAGCGCCACCAGCGCTGCAAGCCCGCTCAGGAGCAGCACGACGCCCGCTCCACGCATGATGAGTATCTGCGCCAGCCGGGTCATCGATCGCCGTGCATCGGCAAGCGCATCGGCCATCGCCGCGCCGCGCGAACGCGGCTGATAGACGCCTCCAGCCATGATGCGACGCTGTGCCTGGCTCATTGTTTCTCCAGCACCGGGACCATCCTGTCGAGTGCCGTCAAAATGGTTGACAGGTCGTTAACGAGCGCCACGCGGATATAGGAAAACCCAGGGTTTGACTGGTTTTTTCCCGGCTCGGTCTCGCGCCCCATATAGGCGCCGGGCAGCACCCGTACCCCCGCCTCGCGCCACAGCCGGAGCGTCACATCCTCGCCATTGCCCACGTCGAGCCAGAGAAAGAACCCCGCCTCCGGCACGCGGAAGCCGCTGCGGTTGCCGAGCACGCGCCGCGCCGCGGCGAACTTCTCCTGATAGCCGGCCCGATTGGCCGCGACATGGGCTTCGTCGCTCCACGCCGCCGTGCTCGCCGCGAGGATCGGCAGCGCCACTTGCGGTCCCGCGTAGTTCCGGAACTGGCGAAACCGTTCCATCAGCTTCGCGTCGCCCGCGACAATGCCGGAGCGCAAACCCGGCAGCCCGGAACGCTTGGACAGCGAATGGAAGGTCAGCAGCCGCTCGAACGGTGCTCCGCGCATCGGCAACGCGCTCGCCGGCGGCTGGTCGAGATAGATGTCGGCGTAGCACTCATCGGCGAACACCGTGAAGTCGTATCGGTCCGCCAGCGCGAACAGCGTCCGCCAATAATCCGGGCTCGCGCAGGCGCCTTCCGGATTCGACGGTGAGCAGATGTAGACCGCCGCCGTCCGCTCCAGCAGCGTCTTGGGCAACGCGGCGTAATCCGGCAGGAATCCGGTCTCCTTCGTCGCCGGCACGAACACCGGCTCGGCGCCCGCCGACAGCGCGGCCGCTGCATAGCACTGATAGAACGGGTTCGGCAGCAGGATCGCCGGGCGTTGCCCGGCCTTCTTCTCCGGCGTGACGATGAAGGCTGCCAGGAACAGCCCTTCGCGCGTACCGTTGAGCGGCAGCAGGTTCTTGTCGGGATCGATCGCGCTTGAGGCGAACCCGAACCGCCGCGTCAGCCAGCCCGCTGCCGCCGCGCGCCATGCCGCGCTGCCATTGATCGGCGGATACTGCCCGAACTCGCCCGCATGCTTCGCCATCGCCTCCTTGACGAAAGGCGGCACCGCGCCGTTTGGATCGCCGACGGCGAGACTGATGGGCGTCTGTCCCGGCTTGTGCGGATCGAGCAGCGTCGCGAGCTTCGCGAAGGCGGAGGGCGGAAGGTCCGAAAGACGGCCGGGGAAGAGCATTGCTCTTCTCTAGCACTTCGCGCCGAGCTGTTCCTCCCCCGTTTACGGGAGGGGTGTCTCGCAAACAAAAAGGGCGCCGGTTGCCCGGCGCCCCAGTTGAGAGGAAACGATCGTCTGGCTGGGTGACTACCCGTGCACAGTCTCGCCGTGGAGGTTGATGTCGAGACCCTCGACCTCGACCTCGCGAGAAACTCGAAGACCCACGATCATGTCGATCACCTTCAGGATGATGAAGGTGGCGATCGCGCAGTACACGAAGACACCGACCACGTCGTAGACCTGGATAAGCATCTGCGCGGGATTGCCGTCATAGATCCAGCCCTTGCCGACGCCGTTGATCGCGCTGGAGGCGAACACGCCGGTGAGCAGGGCGCCGAGCGCGCCGCCTACGCCATGCACGCCCCAGGCGTCGAGGCTGTCGTCATAGCCGAACAGGCGCTTCATCCACACCGCCGAGACGTAGCAGACGACGCCGGCCGCCAGGCCGATGAGCAGCGCGCCCATCGGATTGACGAAGCCCGATGCCGGGGTGATGGCGACGAGACCTGCCACCGCGCCCGAGATCATGCCGAGGACCGACGGCTTACGCGTGATGATCCACTCCGCGAACATCCAGGCGAGCGAGGCCGCCGCGGTGGCGATCTGCGTCGCCGCCGCCGCCATGCCGGCGTTGACGTTCGAGGTCACTGCCGAGCCGGCGTTGAAGCCGAACCAGCCGACCCACAGGAGCGAGGCGCCGATGACGCTGAGCACGAGGTTGTGCGGCGCCATGTTCTCGCTGCCGTAGCCGACGCGCTTGCCGAGCACGAGACAGGCAACGAGCGCCGCGGTGCCTGCGTTCAGATGCACGACCGAGC
>Ga0310811_10004020_pt1 | contig 18519 bp, 19 predicted proteins | sample YCmetagenome_FD_207642 | JGI IMG/M metagenome (GOLD analysis project Ga0310811, IMG submission 207642) | Soil microbial communities from experimental microcosm in Duke University, North Carolina, United States - YC | ecosystem: Engineered > Artificial ecosystem > Soil microcosm > Unclassified ...
TGATCTTCGACCTTGGCAACGCGGGCAAGCCGGTCGGCTGGCCGGGGGCCGACGACGCGTATCGCGCGTGCGAGCACGCCGGCAGCGATTACGACGATGGGCGAGTGGGCGTGGGGCGTGGCGCGACCTGCGGGAAGGCGGCGGGCCTCGCGAACATGATTCCGGCCGGCATCGGCTCGTGGGCCGCGCAATTCGGTGACGTGATCGTCGCGGCACTCGTGGTGGTGAACGCCATCGGCGACGTGCGGAACGCGCGCGGCGACATCATCGCGGGGAAGGTCGACAGTCTCCAGTACCTCGCAGCGGGCGGCGCGCCGCTCGGCGATCCGGAGCGGCTGAATCGCAACACGACCCTGGCGGTCGTCGCGACAAACGCCGATCTCACGCGTGTCGAGCTGGAGGCGCTGGCCCAGTCGAGCAGCGACGCCATCGCGCGCCGCATCACGCCGTACGGCACGCTGTTCGACGGCGACGTCGTGTTCGCCCTCAGCACTGCGAGCGCCAAACCCAAGTCGCCGCTGCAAGTCGAAGCGATCGCGGCGCTGGTCGTTCCCGAAGCGGTCGAGCGGGCAGTCCGCCATGGATAAGGTCGAGCGCGCGGTCGACGACATCCGGCGCAAGTGGGTGCCGGATACGCGGCTCGGCGTGTTCGAGGTATCCCTGTTGCCCAAGGGCCTGGCGGGCATCACGTCGAGCGTCGACGCGCGCGACGCGTTGCGCCGGCTCGCGAACGATGAGGGACTGGTGGAAAAGGTGGAGCTCCTTCCAAGCGCCGAGCTCGCGCCCGCGGCGATCGTGACCGCCGCGCTCGCGCCGTTGATGGGAGAGCCGCGCGTCTCGGCGCCGCGCGTGAGTGAGGTGCTGCACGGCGAGACCCTCGACGTGCTCGAGCGGCGTGAGGAATGGCTCCGCGTTCGCGCGACCGATGGGTACATCGCTTGGGTCAACGGCGGCTATGTTGCGACCGGCCCGACCGAGTGGGCCGACGATTGGCGGGGGCGGGCCACCGCCCGCGCATTCAGCGCCGACATCGTGACGCCGCAGGGGCGCCGCCGCCTGCCGACGGGCGCGTGCGTAGGGTTGCGCCGCGGCGTCGTGGAGCTCGCCGACGGCCAGCGCGGCGCCGTCGCCGCCGGGAGCGTGCGGCGTGAATCGGAGCTGCGTGTGGAGGCGCGCCATCTCGCGCTGCCGGAGCTGGCGCAAAAGTGGTACAGCGGCGCACCGTATCTCTGGGGTGGCCGCACGGAGTGGGGAATCGACTGCTCCGGTCTCGTGCAGGCCGTATATGGCGCCCGCGGCATCAAGCTCCCGCGCGACAGCGACCAACAGTACGCCGAAGGTAGGGAAATCGCGCTCGCAGCGGACGGTGCGGGCTACGAGTCGGGCGATCTGTTGTTCTTTGCGGAACGAAGTCGAGTCTCGCACGTGGCGTTGTGGGCGGGCGCGGGACGGATCGTGCATTCGGCGCTCTCGCGCGGCGGCGTGGGGTCTGACAATCTGTTGGGACCGGAGCCCAGGATGGCGCGGTTACGGGAGAGCCTAGTCGGTGTGAGACGGCCATGACAGGTGTCAGGTGCCAGGTGCTGGCCGGACACCTGACACCCGACACCTGACCCCCGATATTCCCCGCATGCGCCTCATCCTCTTCGACATCGACGGCACGCTGCTCTGGACCAACGGCGCGGGGCGCCGGGCCATCCACCGGGCGCTGCTCGACGAAATGGGCACGGCAGGGCCGATCGAAGGCTATCGCTTCGACGGCAAGACCGATCCCCAGATCGTCCGCGAGCTGCTGGCGCTGGCCGGCCATCCGGAGTGCGAGTCGGAAGACCGCATCACTGCTGTGTGCGAGCGCTATGTCGCGCTGTTGACGGCGGAGCTCGCCAAGCCGACGCAGGCAACTCGGCTGTATCCGGGGATCAGCGATCTGCTGGCGGCGCTCGAGCCGCATGAAGTGGAGGGGCGCGCGCTCGTCGGACTGTTGACGGGCAACGTGCAGCGCGGCGCGGCCCTGAAGATTCGCTCAGCCGGTCTCGATCCGAGCCGGTTCGTGGTCGGGGCGTTCGGCTCGGACTCTCATCGCCGCGCCGATCTCCCGGCGATCGCCGCGCAGCGCGCCGCCGAGCGGACGGGCCGGCGCTTCACCGGCGCGGACATCGTGGTCATCGGCGACACGCCGGACGACGTTGCGTGCGCGCGGCCGATCGGCGCGCGCACGGTCGCCGTGGCGACCGGATTCTTCGACGTGGCCGCATTGCGGGCCGCCGGCGCGACGCACGTGTTCGCAAACCTCGGCGATACACAAGCGGTGCTCGAGGCCCTGTTTGCCTGAGCTGGAGCTGAAGGCGCGCGTGGACGATCCCGCGGCACTGGCGCGGGCAATCGCCGCCGCCGGTGCTGAGCTCGTCTTTCGCGGCGAAATGATCGACCGCCGCTACGATCGCAAAGGCAAACTCGACAAGCGCGACGAGGTGCTGCGCCTCCGCGTGTTCACGCCTGCCGACGGATCGCCGTCGTACGGCGTGCTGGGCTGGAAAGGCCCGGTGAGCGTCATGGACGGTTACAAGCGGCGCGAGGAGTACGAGACGCGGGTTGTCGATCCGGACAACGCGCGCACGATCCTCGAGCATTTGGGCTACGAGGTGGTGCTCCGCATCGACCGCACGATCGCGGAGTACCACCTCGCCGGTGCGGCGGTGCGCATCGAGTGGTATCCCGCGATGGACATCCTCGTCGAAATCGAAGGTACGCCGGACGCGATCGAGCATGCCGTGGCCGCGACGGGCCTCCCGCGCGCGCGATTTCTTCCCGAAGCGTTGCCGCATTTTGTGGACGACTACGAGCGGCGCACCGGCCGCACGGCACGGCTCGCGTTATGAAGCTGCTCATGCCGTTGCGCGTGCCGGAGCTCGCGCCGTCACTCGGCCGCATCATCGTGCCGCGCCGCCTGTTCGATCCCTGGGTGCCGCTCGACGACATCCGCGAAGAGCTCGCGACCCGCGCGCTCGAGCTCGGCGGCGAAGGACGCACGGTCGAGCGCGAGCGCGTGTTGGAGGTGACGGGCCGGCGGGCGTGGGCGGCGGCGTGGGATCACGCCGTGCGGCGCGCCGGCGCGCGCGTGGCCGAAGCGCTCGACGCCGAGCTGACGCGGGCGGCGCGGCGCGTGCGGCTGCCGCGCCGCAAGCTCCGTCGCGCCCTGCTGACGAACGCGGAGAAGCGCGCGATCGTCGCGCGGCTCGGCACCGGCGGCGGCCCGTTCGTCGCCGCGCTCGATGCGCTGGACGCGGCGGCGGCGCGCGCCGGCGACGCGTCCGTCCTCGAGAAAGACGCGCACGCCGACTGGCAAGAGGCGTTGCGCACCGTCGCGCGGCGCCTCGAGGCCGCCTGGCTCGCCCTGGAAGGGGAAGTGGACATGGAGCGCCAGCGCTGGGAGCCCGAGCTCCAGGCGCTCGCGGCGTGGCGGCCGCAGCTCTGGCCCGTGATCGCGCTCTGGGTGCCGCTCGCCGTGGCGCTCATCTGGCTCGGGCTCATCCTCGGCGGGTACGTTCCGGCTCCTGCATGGCTCGCGGCGCAGCTCGGCTTCTGATTCTCGCGCTGTGCGCGGCCGCACCGGTACGCGCGGCGGCGCAGATGCGCGTCGTCGAAGTGCCGATCTCCGGCCGCGCCGGCGTCGATTCGCTCCAGCGACTCGGCTTCGAGGTCGAAGACGTGCGCCGGGTCGCCGGCGAGCTGCACGCGGTCATCGTCGTCTCGCCGGAAACCGAGCGGCAGGTCCTACTGCGCGGCTTCAAGGTCATCGCGCCGGCGTTCGCGCGCACGCCGACGGTCACGGCGACGGACACGTTCAGGATGTTCAAGTCGTTCGATCGCCCGGGCGACGGCATTCGTGCGACGCTTGCGGCGATGGCTGCATCCGACACGCTGGTGCACGTCGATTCGATCGGGGCGAGCCTGGAGGGCCGGCCGATGCTCGCCGTGAAGCTCGGCCCACCGGACGATTCGCCCGACCGTCCGAACGTGCTCTTCCTCGGCACGCATCACGCGCGCGAATGGATCTCCACCGCGGTCGCGATGAAGCTGATCCGCTGGCTCGCGGATTCCGGAGGCGCGCTGCTCGCGACGCACGACGTCTGGGTCATTCCGGTCGAAAACCCTGACGGCTACCAGTACACATTCACGAACGAGCGCTACTGGCGAAAGAACCGCCGGCCCAACCCGAACGGCAGCTTCGGGGTGGACCCCAACCGCAACTACCCGACGTTCTGGGGCGTGGACGACGTGGGCTCGAGCGGCTACCAGTACGCCGAGACGTATCGGGGGCCCGTCGCGGGCTCCGAGCCGGAAACGCAGGCGATCATGGCGTTTCATGCCGCGCATCCACCGGTCGTGTCGCTCTCGTATCACAGCTATACCGGGCTCGTGTTGTATCCGTGGGGATTTCGCGCCGGAGAGATCGCGCCCGACGTCGCGCGCTTTCAGGCGCTCGCGGGCACGGACTTGGCGCCGGCGGTGAGCGATCATCTGCCCGGATCGACGCTCGACCACTACCACCCCGGGCCCGGCTGGAATCTCTACACGACGAACGGCGAATACACCGACTGGGCCTACCACACCTACGGCACCATCGCGTTCACGACGGAGCTCACGAGCGGCTGCTGCGACGCGCAGGGGTTGTACTACGGCTTCGAATTTCCCGACGATAGCGCCATGGTCGAACAGGTTTTTCGCGACAACCTCCCGTTCGCGCTCTCGCTGATCGGTGCGGCGAGCGACCTTGCGCGCTCGGCCGGCACGTCGGGGCTGGTGCCGACGGGCCAGCGCTTCGTGTCGTTGTGGCCCGATTCGTGGCTCACGCTCGATGCCACGGCGCCGCGGCCGCTGTCGTTGACGCTGCGGACCGCGTCGGGCGGATTGGTAACGCGCAGCGCGCAGACCGACTCGCTGGAGCGCGGCACGCTACGCACGTGGTGGCGGACCGATCTGCGCCGCGACGGCGTTCGAGCGCTGCGGGCTGACGGCGCCGGCGTCACCGCCGAGCTGATCATTCTCGCGGGCGCCGAGCCGCTCGACCAGGGATGGCGTGGCTGGTGGCGCGACAGCGTCGGATTCGCCGGCAAGTCGTCGTGGTTCACGAACGGCAGCGACACCCTCACGTCGCCGGTCGTGGATCTGCGCGGCCGCGCCGCCGTGTGGCTGCAATTCTGGACGCGGCACTACGGGTCGGTCTACACGCCGCAACAACGCGGCATCGTGCAGTTCTCGAGCGACTCAGGGCGGACGTGGAGTGACGTCCATGAAATCATCGGCGACGGGCCGAGCTGGTATCCGGTGCGCGTCGATCTCCCGGACGCCGCGGGAAGCTCCGGCGCGCGCGTGCGCTTCGTGTCAAAAGGGTTCGCGTGGTGGGTCGATGCCGTCGGGTTCGCCTCGGATCAGAGCGTGGCGTTCGCGAACCTCGCCGCGGCCGGCGGCGCCGACGTCTCGGAGAATCCGGTGCGCGGCAACCAAGTGGTGCTCTCGTGGCCCGCGGGCACGGGTAACGCGCGCGTGCGCCTGTTTACGTTCACCGGCGAGCAGCTGCTCGATGCCACGGTGGGAGCACCCAGCAACGAATATGTTTGGGATCTCACTCTCGGCGGGACGCGGCGCGTGGTGAACGGGGCATACATCTTCGTCGTGGACGTCGACGGCCATCGCTATCAGCGGCGAGTCTTCGTCGCGCGCCCCACGCCGTGAGCGCGGTCGGCGTCGGCGTCGATCTGGTCGAGGTAGCGCGCGCTCGCGCCATGCTGGCGGACAAAGGCGCGCACGTGTTCGACCGGCTGCTCACAGCGGCGGAAGCCGATTACTGCCGGTCCAGGCCCGATCCCAGCGAGCACGTCGCGGTGCGGCTCGCGGCGAAAGAGGCGGTTTACAAGGCGCTGCAGGGGAGCGACGAAGCGCGCGGCATCGGCTGGCGTGACATCGAAGTGACGCGCGCGCCGGACGGCCGGCCCGACGTCGCGCTCACCGGGCTGGCGGCGGCGCGGGCGAAGGAGTTGAACGTGCGGCGCGTGCTATTGTCGCTGTCGCACACGCACGAGGCGGCGATCGCAATTGCCGTACTGTCAACGGATTGAATTCCCGACAAAATCACTCTAGATTCGCGCCCGTGCGGTTTGCCAACATCTCTCTAGTTCTCGCCGCCTGCTTCGCTCGACCACTCGCGGGGCAGGCGGCTGATTCTGTGGCCGCGGCGCGGCGCGTCGTCGCCGCCGCTGCGCTCGCCGCCAACGAATACGCGCTCGGCGTCGCCCCGGCCGGCGGGCAGATCACCCAGCCCGAAGAAGTCGAAGAAGCGAAGCTGTTCATCCAGCAAGCCCAGTTCGACATCCCCGATCTCCCGTCCGCCACGCGGGCCAACGCCGAGCGCGCGCTGGCCGAGATCTCGCGAATGCTCGTCAACCTGGCGCGGCCCGATTCCGTGCGGCGGATGACGGACAGCCTGGTCGTCCGCATCACGGCTGCTGCCGGCGGCCCGCACGTCGTCGAGCCGCTGCCGGCGACCCCGCCGTCGCTCGAGCGCGGCATCGCCGTATTCCACGCCCAGTGCGTGCAATGCCACGGCGAGACGGGCCATGGCGACGGGCCGAAGGCGAAGACGCTGAAGGGGCCGCCGCCCGCGAACCTCGCGGATCACAAAGTCATGGGCGACATGTCGCTCATCGAGATTTTCCGCCGCATTTCCGTGGGTACGCCGGGGACGGCGATGCCGGAGTTCGGCGATGAGCTTTCTGCGGACGATCGCTGGGCCGTCGCCTCCTACGTCAGCGCGCTGCAGTACGGCGGCTCTGCGACGGCGGCGATCTTCGCCGCCGTGCGGCATCAGATCGACTCATCGCTGTCGAAACGCTCCGACAAGATCGCGGTCGACGCGTACATGACGTTCGAGCAGGTCGAGCTGGCGGTGCGCGCCAAGAACCCGGGACTCGCGAGCGAGCTCGAGGGCAACTTCGCCTGGCTACGCACGCGCGCCCCCAAAGCGGATGACGCCGAGCGCCACACGATTCGGGAGCGCCTGCTCGCCGGGTTAGAGCTTGCCGAACGCGTCGTCGCCGACCGGCCGTCGCCGATGAACTTGTTCGTGACCTCGTTCTTCCTGCTCGTGCGCGAGGGATTCGAGGCGATCCTCATCGTCGCCGCGCTGATGACCTTTCTCACCAAGGCCGGCGCGGCAGATCGGCGCAAAGACGTCGCGCGCGGCGCGTGGGCTGCCGTCGCCGCCAGCCTGCTCACATGGGCCCTGGTCGAGCTGCTGTTCGAGGTGACGCCGGGGCAGCGGGAAATGATCGAGGGCGGTACGATGCTCCTCGCCGCCGCCGTGCTCTTCTACGTGAGCTATTGGCTGCTCTCGAAAATCGAAGCCGCCAAGTGGACCGCCTTCGTGCACGGCAAGCTGCAGAGCGCGCTGTCGTCGGGATCCGGCTTGGCGTTGAGCGCGGTCGCGTTCCTCGCCGTGTACCGCGAGGGATTCGAGACGATCCTGTTCTACAAGGCATTGATCTCGTCGGCGACGGCCGGGCCGGTGCCCGTCATCGCCGGAATCGCGGCAGGCGGAATCGGGCTCGTGATCATTTACGTGCTCGTGAACCAGCTCGGCCTGCGGGTCGCGATGAAGCCCTTCTTCGCGGTGACCGGCGCGATGCTCTACTACATGGCGTTCGTGTTCGCGGGCAAGGGAATCGCCGAGCTCCAGGAAGCGCAGCTGGTGCCGGTCACCGTGATCGAGCGCGCGCCGCGCATTCCCGTGTTCGGCATCTACCCGACGTTGGAATCACTGCTGGTGCAGGGACTACTGCTCGTGCTCGCCGTAGTAGCGGCTGGTTGGGCGATGCGCGCGAAGCGCGGCTCAGGGGGATCCGCGGACCGCGACCTGCTTCGGGCGGAGTGATTCGGGCAGCGGCTGCGGGCCCGCGGGCTCGCGCCAGATGTAGAGCAACGTTGCTCCCACCACGATCAGCAGTACGCTCGTTGCCTGCGCGAGGCTGAACGCGCCGAGCAGCCGGTCGTCCTTCGCGCGGAAGAACTCCACCAGGAACCGTTCTGCCCCGCCGAGCACGAGATACCACGCGAACAGCCAGCCGATCGCGTGGCCGTGATCACGCCGTCGCCAGAGCCACCAGAACACGAGCAGCATGAGAATCGTCTCGTAAATCTGCGTCGGATGCACGGCGACGAGCTGCGCCGGGTTCGTGTTGGGTGGAAACGTGACGTGCATCGCCTCGAGATTCGCGACGGTGGTGGACGGCAGGCCGTTCGGGAATTTCATCGCCCAGGGGAGGTTCGACGGGATGCCATAATCGTCATTGACGAGAAAACAGCCGACGCGCCCGAGCGCATAGCCGAGCGCCAGCGGTGCGGCGCACAGCTCGGCCGTGAAGCGGGCGGGCACGCGACGTCGCCACCCGTTCAGCAGAATGCCTGCGGTTGCGCCCAGAAAGCCGCCGTACCAGACGAATCCGCCTCGCCGGAGCAGCGCTGCCGAGTCCCCCGTGAGCAGCACGTACCAGATCTTGGCGCCCACGAGACCGCCGATGACGCCGGCGATGATGATGTCGGCAGCGTAGTCCTCGTCGAGCCCGCGTTGCCGCAAGTCGAGCTGAATCGCCCATCCGGCCATCAGGAACGCCACCATCATCATCAACCCGTAGCCCGTGAGATCCAGCGGACCCAAGTGCAGAACGAATGGATAGACGGTCATGGCAAGGCCGTGCGGCGTGCGTCGTGCGGCGTATCGCTCATCTCGAGTCCTGGCAGAGGAAGGTCAGCTCGCGCATCCAGCGTCCAATCGCTGCGCTCGCCGCGCTGCAAATGATACCACCCGGCGCGGGCGATCATGGCGGCATTGTCGGCGTTGAGGCGCGGGCTCGCGACCGCGACGCGAGCGCGCCCGCTGAGCCGCTGCGCGGCCAAGCCGCTCAGCGCTTTGCTACACGCAACTCCACCACCGAGCACCGCCACCGTATAGCCGGTGTGGACGATCGCACGCTCGAGCTTCGTGACGAGCACGTCGAGCACCGCGTCCTGGAACCCGCGCGCGATGTGCGGGCGGTCGCGCTCCAGGTTCTGCGAGGCGCGCACGGCATGCAGCACGGCGGTCTTGAGACCGGAGAACGAGAACTCGAAGCCTTCGGCGATCATCGGCCGCGGGAACGCGAAGCGCGACGGATCGCCCTCGCGCGCGAGCTTTTCGATTTGCGGTCCGCCCGGATACCCGAGGCCGAGCAGCGTGGCGACTTTGTCGAACGCTTCCCCGGCGGCGTCGTCGCGCGTCTGGCCGAGCAGGCGGTAGCGTCCCCACGCGGGCACGTCGAGCAGCAGCGTGTGGCCGCCCGAGACGAGCAGCGCGACGAACGGGGGCGCGAGATCGCGATCCTCCAGCGCCGGCGCGAACAAATGGCCTTCCATGTGATGCACGCCGATGAGGGCGCGATCGCCTGCGTACGCGAACGCCTTCGCGTGGACGACGCCGACGAGCAGCGCACCGGCAAGGCCCGGCCCGGCGGTCACGGCGACCGCGTCGATCGCGGCGGGCGCGAGGCCCGCTTCGGCGAGCGCGCGGTCCACGACGGCCGGCAGCGCGGCGAGATGCGCGCGGCTCGCGAGCTCGGGCACGACGCCGCCGAATACCTTGTGGATGTCCTGGGACAAGATGACGAGGCTCGCCAGCTCGCCGTTCACCAGCACGGCGGCCGACGTTTCATCGCATGACGTCTCGATGCCGAGGACGGCGTCAGCCACGACGAGTCGCTGGAGCGCCGCGCCGCCGCAGGGTGACGGAGTCGGGAATGGCGCGGGCGGTGATGCCGCGCGGCGCCACCACGGTGATGCGCGCGACGCCGCCGTTGCCGCCGGTGATGTGCGCGACGACGCGCAGCGAGTCGCGCGTGAGCGCCTGCACGCGCTCCTCGGGCCCGGTGACGGATACCGACACGCGTGGGGGCGTCACGATGAACGCCGTGATGGCGCCCGCGCCCGTCTCCACGGGAATGCCGCCGAACGAGCGCTCGGCGATCGCGCCCATCTCGCCGGTGACGACCACCTGCTTCGGGGCGATGCGCACGTTGCCGAGCGGCATGGTGTCGATCGGGACGTACCGCGTGAACGCGCCGGTCACGCTCGTGATTTCGGTCGGAACGGTGGTCACGGAATCGATCGTCGCGAGACTCTTCTCCGAGCCTATGAGTCGTGCCATCACCGGCGTAATCGACAGGCCGCCGCGCAGCACCTGACCGGACTCGGGTGTAACGGTGATCAGCGACACGACGCGCACCTGCTTCGAGGCCACGCTGTCCAGCGCGATCGTGATGTCGCTGGGCCGTACTTCCATCACGCGCACGTCGGCGCCCTTTGGCAGGGCGAGCTCGACCTCCTCGGGATCGAGGCGGATCGACCACGTCGAGGCCGTGAGCGTGTCGGGCACGCGGCGCGTGATGTCGCCCGCGAGCGAGCGGAGCTTCAGGATCTGGCTGCCTTTGCCGGAGATCTGCACGCGGACCTTGGGGGGCTTGTGAATCAGCGCGCGCCCGGGCGGCAGCTGGATGTTGAGCGCGACGTCGAAGCTGGTGGTGACGGGCTGCTGCAGCTGGACGGCGACGTACAGCATCAGGGCGAGGAACAGCGCCGCGCCCTTGATCGGCCAATTGCGCGTGATCCACTGCATCGTGCTACTGGCCACTGAGCAGCCGCCGGATCAGTTGTTCGTTCTCGGGCGCCTCCCAGTCGGCGGCGCCGATGACTTTTTTCACGATCACGCCGTCCCGATCGATCACGAAGCTCTCCGGCACGCCGGTCGTCTGATAGATCTGCCGGATCGCGCCGCTCTGATCGTGCACGATCTCGAAGGTGAGGCCCATGTCTTTGACGAATTTGTCCACTACGGTCGAGTCCTCTTCATCGACGCTGACCGCGACCAGGCGAAAGTTGGTGTCGGCCGCGAGCTTCTTGTGCAGCCGCTCCATGGACGGCATTTCAACTTTGCACGGCGGGCACCACGTCGCCCAAATGTTGAGCAGCACGACCTTGCCGCGGTAGTCGTCGATCGTGACGGGCCGGCCGATCGGCAACCGCAGCGCATGAAACTGCGGCGCCGCCGATCCGACCTCGATAAGGTTGAGCTGCGGCCGGAGCTTCACGGCGAGCGCGATGCCGAACGCGGCCGTCGTTACGACGCTGGCGATCAGCGTCCACTGTTGACGGTTCGTCATACGGTCACCATGCAGCGCCGGCGGAGCTCCTGCACCTCGCGCCCCGGGTCCTGGCTGGCGAACACGGCGTTGCCCGCCACGAAGGTGTCGGCGCCGGCCTGGTGTGCCGCGGCGATCGTCTGCTTGCTGATGCCACCATCGACCTCTAGGAAAAATCGTGCGTCGTGCGTCGCGCGCAGCGCGTGGGCACGGCGGATCTTGTCGTTCGATCCCGCCAGATAGCTCTGCCCGCCAAACCCCGGATTCACCGTCATAATCAGCAACAAATCGAGGTCGCGCACCACCTCTTCAGCGTGTGCCAGCGGCGTCCCGGGATTCAGGGCCAGACCGGCCATCATCCCCTTCTTCTTTACAGTATCGAGCTGGCGCTGCACGTGAGTGGTCGCCTCCGGGTGGAACGTGAACACCGAGGCGCCGGCCGCCGCGAACGAGTCGATGTAGTGCTCCGGTTCGACGACCATGAGGTGCACGTCCACCGGCTTGTCGGTCAGCTTGCGCAGGGTCTCGATCATGTTCGCGCCGAACGTGATGTTCGGAACGAAGCGCCCGTCCATCACGTCGACGTGCAGCCAGTCGGCGCCGGCCTCGAGCACCTGCTCGACTTGCTCGCGCAGTCTGCCCAGATCCGCGGACAGCACGCTCGGCGCGATGCGAACGTCGTTCGTCATTGCGGGCTCCGCGCCACGACGACGTCGACGACGGTGCCGGGGGCGGCGAGCGTGCCCGCGCCCGGGCTTTGGCCGACCACGGTGCCGGGTGAGGCCTCGTTGGTGCGACGACGTGTTACGGTGCCCAGTTGCAGCCCTTCCGTTTCGAGGCGCGTCCGGGCATCACCGGACGACATGCCGAGCAGGTCCGGAATCGGGATCGTCGGCGCGCCGCGGCTCACGACGATGGTGAGCCCGGCGCCGGGCGCGAGTGCGGTGCCCGCGGGCGGGCGCGTCATCATCGCGAGGCCCGCCAGGGAGTCGGCCTGCACCGATTCCACCTGGCTCACGATCAATCCCGCCGCGCCGATGAGCGACTGCGCGAGCCGCCCATCGAGCTTGGAGACATCAGGCACCGGAATCTTGGGCGGTCCTGCACTCGACACCAGAGTGACCTTCGTGCCTTCGGGTGCGATGACGTCGGGCGGCGGATCCTGCCAGATGACGACGCCCTGCGGCGCGGTCGGATGCGGCTCCGCGCCGCCGTCGGTGACCTGCAGCTTCGACTTCTGCAGCTCCGCTTGCGCTTCGGCCAGCGTGAGGCCGAGGACGCGCGGCACCGACTGGTGGCCGGGAAGAATCGGCGCGGGAAAAAGAATGAGGTAGGCGGTGAGATAGCCCGCCAGCACGGCGCCGACGCCGATGCCGATCCACTTCCAGAATCGCGGACCGATGTGGATGTCTTCGAGCGGCGCGAAGCGGCGACGAACGCGCATCACGACTCCCGCAGGAGGCGCGCGGCGTACGCGCCGTCGATGCCGTCACGCTGCGGCAGCGACTGGAAATCGCCCGCAGGCGTCAGCAACGCGTCGGGCACGGCGCCGCGTGTGGGCGCGCGCCGGAAGCTCGGATGCGATTTCAAGAAACTCTCCACGACCGCTTCATTTTCCTCCGGCTCGAGCGAGCACGTCGAATAGATCAGTATGCCTTGCGGCCGTACGAGCAGCGCGGCGTCCGCGAGCAGTCGGGTCTGCCGCGCGGCCGCGCGCGCGAAGACGCCGGGCTCGAGCCGCCAGCGGGCATCGGGATGGCGCCGCAGCGTGCCGGTCGCGCTGCACGGCGCGTCCACCAGCACCGCGGCCAGACTGCCGGGCCGCAGCGGCGCCGCCTCAAGATTGGCGGCGAAGCACCGAATCGCCACTCCCGCGCGTCGAGCAGTGTCGGCGAGCCGGCCGAGGCGCTCGTGGCGGGCGTCACCGGCGAGCACCCGGGCGCCCAGCGCTTCGAGGGCGACCGCTTTTCCTCCGGGGGCGGCGCAGGCGTCGAAGACTACCGATCCCGCCGGGATTGCGGCGAAGCGCGCGACCAGGGCGTGCGCCGGGTCCTGGACGATAAAGCCGCCCTCCGAGTAACCCGGGAGACTCGAGGGACGGGTCAAATGAACCCCTAGACCAGCCCCGAACGGCGCTTCCCGCGCTTCGACTCCCGCGGCGCGGAGCTCCTGCTGCAAATGCTCCAATGACCATCGCGCGGGCTGAAGGAAGAGCGGTGGGCGCGCATCGTTCCATTCTATGAGTCGCGCCGTCGCTGTCTCGCCGTAGCGATCCGTCCACCGTTTGATGAGCCAGTCGGGATGAGTCGCCCCGTCCGTCGTCCCGCGTTCCCCGTCTCGCTCCATTTGTCTGAGCGCTCGGTTGACATAGCCGGTGCTGGCTTCGCCCACGGTCTCCCGAGCCAGCTCAACGGACGTCGAGACAGCCGCATGCTTGGGAACGCGCGTCAGCCAGCGGAGCTGGTATGCTCCGAGACGCAGCACGTCGTGCAAGCGAGGATCGGTGCGATCCAAGTGGAGGGCGGAATCGAGCTCGCGCTGGCGCCGCAACACGCCGGCCGACAGCTCGTATGCGAGCCGGCGGTCGCGCTCGGCGAGTCCCTCGAGATGACGGTCACGGGCTGCGGCGAGCGGCTTGCCGGCACGCACGTCGCGGAGAATCTCGAGAGCCGCTCGACGCGCGGCAGTGGCTGCGTTAATGATGCTTAACCCCGACCGCTCATTAGGACATAAAAGCTAAAGGTTCTCGGCTCGGAAGTTGCGGCGTGGCTGGGTATGAATCGGACCGGCCGGCATGGGCTCGTAGTCGCACTGCTCCTTCTTGGGGCGGGGTGTCGCGACGCCTTGCGGCCCCCACCCGGGCCGCCCGCTCCGCCGCCGGCACCACCGCCTGTCACGGGCCAAGAGCACGAGCCTAACGACACTTGGGCCACGGCGCGGGATACCCTTTCCGTCGGTGATTCGATCGGCGGTCACGCTACCATGCCGGGCGACGTCGACTACTTCGTCGCGAAGCTGCAAGCCGGGACCAATGTCGCCATCCAATGGAGGGGTCACCCCAGTCTGCCCGCGATCAATGGCTGGACCTGGGTCGTGTCACTCCTCGACTCGAACGGCGTCGCACTCGTCGATGCCGACGCGACTACGGATTCCGTGCGCTTCATGTGGTACAGCCCTCCGAGGACCGGCCGCTACTTCATTCGACTGGGAATGAAACCGACTTGGGCCACCGCGGATCCAACGGGCGACTACGCCTATTCAATGCGAGTTGTTGCCGTCCCGGCGAAGACCGAGCGCGAACCGAATGGCGACACCGCCACGGCCGATCTCGTCGCCATCGGAGACACGATCGCTGCTACACTGGCGTCTCGGTACGACAGCGATTTCTTCGCTATCGACCTTCCCGCAGGGACGAAGCTCAAACTGGACGTAGCAGCTGTCGCAGCCGGCTGTCCCTTCATACCCGAAATGAAGCTGCTGACGTCGGACGGAACTGAACTTGCTCGTGCGGAGTCTTCACCGTATGACGGCAGCTGGAATCCTCTTCTCGAGTATCGAATTCCCGTGTCAGGGCAGTATTTCGTATCGGTTTCGGCCTACGAAGGGCCGGAATATCCCACAAACCCAACGTGCTACTTCCTGAAAGTCGGGACGTTCACGCCGCCCCCGCCAGGACCAGCCGACCCCATCCACATCCTGGCGCAGGTCGGAAGGTACGATGCGATCGCCAGCAGCCGAACAGGTGACGTGTACGTTGCCAGCGGAATCTGCGAGACGCCGGAGCGGGTGTCGGGCAATAAAGTAGCGCGACTGGAAGGCGATGGCAGCCTTACGACCATCGCGGATCAACTCGCGCTCACCGGAGACATTGCCGTCGATGCGTCGGGGAACGTTCTGGTGCCGGGCGTAGATTCACACCACGGCGTTGTGTGGCGATTCTCGCCTAGTGGTGAGCGTTCGGTGCTTGTCCTCTTGCCGTCCGCGCCGTGCGCACTGGCGGTCGGACCAGATGGAGATGTCTGGGTTACCGAATATGCCACCGGCCATACGATGCGACTCGACTCACTCGGGAACGCAAAAGCAACGGCGGAGCTCGGAACCGACGTCAGCGGTCTGAAGGTATCGCCCAGCGGGGTGCTCTACTACAGGCGCAACGGCTCGCTATTCAAACTCGAGAATGGCGACACCACGCGACTCATGGGTCTGGAAGGACTACAAGCCTGGACGTTCGATCACGACGGGAATCTGTACGTCACTTCATATAACGAGTACTACGGCGACAACCTTCACAACAAACTCATCCTACTGAATCCTGCCCTGCAGTCGCTTCTCGATCCGGTCGCGTACGCGAACTATCCGGTGGGCATGACGTTCGTGCCTGACTCGAGCGGTCGGCCAACGCGCCGCTTGCTCGTGCTCTACCACCCCGACGGGATGCAGGGCGACGGGGTCATTGGTGAATTGAATCCTGCGGGAGTCCGCGCGCCCGGACCTTAATCCAGCATCCCCTTCGTCGGCGACGAGGGCATCGCCACCTCGCGCTTCGGCATCCGGCCGGCGAGGAATGCCTGCCGTCCCGCGATCGTCGCCAGACGCATGGCGGTCGCCATCGCTACGGGGTCCTGCGCCGCCGCGATCGCGGTGTTCATCAAGATGCCGTCCACGCCTTGCTCCATCGTGACGCACGCGTCCGACGCGGTACCAACGCCGGCATCGACGACCACCGGCACGCGCAGGCGCCGTTTGATCGTCCGGACACTGAACGGATTGAGGAGGCCGAGCCCCGAGCCGATCGGCGAAGCGAGCGGCATGACGGCGGCGCAGCCCGCGTCCTCGAGCCGGAGCGCGGTGATGAGATCCTCGTTCGTGTAGGCCAGCACTTTGAAGCCTTCCTGCACCAGGACTTTCGCCGCCTCGAGCAAGCCGGCCACGTCGGGGAGCAGCGTCTCCTCGTCGCCGATGACCTCGAGCTTCACAAAGTCGTTGAAGCCGGCCTCGCGCGCGAGCCGCGCGTAGCGAATCGCATCCGCGGCATTGTAGCAGCCGGCGGTGTTGGCGAGCAGGAAGATCTTCTTGGGATCGAGAAAATGCAGGACGCTCGATTCCTTCGAGCGATCGAGATTGACGCGGCGCACCGCGACGGTGACGACGTCGGCGCCCGACGCTTCGATCGCGCGCACCATCGTCTCCATGTCGGGATATTTGCCGGTGCCGACCATCAGGCGGGACTGGAACGTCTGCCCGCCGATCGTCAGCGGCTCGTCGCGAATCGTTTCGACTGCGGTTGTCATCCGCCCCCCACGAAATGCACCAGCTCGATCGCGTCTCCCTCGCTCACCGTCGCATCGCCCAGCCCTACGCGCCGGACGATCTTGCGATTGTGCTCGACCACCACGGCGCGTGGATCGAGCTCCAGCTCCGCGAGCAGCTCGAGCAGCGTTCCACTCTTGACCTGCCGGTGCTCCCCGTTGATCACAACATCCATTCCCGCATCCTCCGCGCGGCCTCGGCCGGCTCTGCGTCGTCCCACAGCGCGCGAATCGCCGCGACGCCGTACGCACCGGCTTCCTTCATTTCGCGCACGCGCTCGGCGGTGATGCCGCCGATGGCGACGACCGGTGTGTCTCGTGCCGCCACCACGATCTGCTCGAGTCCGGCGATGCCGAGCGGTGCTCTGCCGGGGTGCGTCGCCGTGGCGAACACGGGCCCTACAACAAGATAGTCGGCCCCTTCCGTCCTCGCGGCCTCGGCCTCTGGCAAGTCGTGAACCGACCTGCCGATCCACCAAAGCGGATTCAGTGCGCGCGCGGCGCTCACGGGAAGGCCGCCCTGACCGAGCTGCACGCCGAAGCTCGGGACGGCGAGCGCGATGTCGAGACGGTCGTTGACGAACAGACGGGCGGACGGGCGGACGGCCAGACGGGCCGCTAATTCATGGTGCTCGCGGCCACTGAGCTCCCGGCCTCGCGCGTGAAACGCGAGATCCGATCCGCCGCCCTCGGCCAGTGCCGTCGCGATGTCATCCAAATCGGCGCGGCGCGCAATCCGCTCGTCCGTGACGGCGTGCAGGCGCGGCAGCGCCGGTCTCATGCGAACTTCGCGCCCACCTTGAGTCGCGCGCCACGCAGCCAATCCTTTGTCGCCATCCGCTCTTTGCCGGCGGGCTGCACCTCGAAGATCTCGACCGAGCCGCCGGCGGTGTCTTTGAACGGGCCGGTCGCAATGACCAGCGTTCCATCGACCGCCACGACTTCACCGGGCGCGCCGGTGCCGGGGAACGGCGTCTCCATCACTTTCGGATTGAACAGCTTGATCTCGGCATTCTTGAGCGTCGCCCACGCTCCTGGGCGCGGGTCGAGGCCGCGGATGAGGCCGGCGACCGTGCGCGCGTCCTTCGTCCAGTCGATGCGCGCGTTCTCGTGCGTGAGCTTGGGCGCGAGCGTCGCGCGCTCGTTGTTTTGCGGCACGGCCCGGGGTGGCGGATCGCTTTGCTCGAGCATCGCCAGCGTCTCGATCAACGCCTGCGCGCCCATCTCCGCGAGGTGCGCCGACAATTCGCCCCCCGTGACGTCGGGACCGATGCGGTGTGGGATCTGATGCAGGATCGGACCGGAATCCATGCCGGCGTCGAGCTGCATGATCGTGACGCCCGTCGTCTCGTGGCCGCGGATGATGGCCCACTCGACGGGGGCGGCCCCGCGCAGCCCGGGCAGGAGTGACGGGTGCACGTTGATCATGCCGCGCCTGGGAATGGCGAGCAGCGCCGGTTTGAGAATGTGGCCGTACGCGACCACCACCCCGACGTCCGGTGCGAGTGCTTCGAGCTGTTTCAGGAACGCCGCATCGGTTGGCTTCGCCGGTTGCAGCACCTGCAGGTCCTCGGCGAGCGCGGCGACTTTGACGGGTGGCGGCACGAGCGTGGAGCGCGAGCGCCCCTGCGGGGCATCGGGCTGCGTCACGACCGCCGCGACGTCGAACCCCTCGCCAACGAGCGCACGCAGCGACGGCACCGCGAACTCCGGCGTGCCGAAAAATACGACGCGCATTACAGCTCGCCCGCCGGCTCCGGCGTAACCTCCTTGAGGTAGCCCTTCTGGCCTTTGCGGGACTTCTTCCACTTGGACAGCAGGAGATTGCGCTTGACCGCGCTCAGGTGGTCGAGAAACAACACGCCGTCCAGGTGATCGATCTCGTGTTGAATCGCGCGCGCCTTGTAGCCCTCCGCTTCGGTGCGGATCGGATGTCCCTCGCGATCGAGGGCATCCACCACGATCCGCGCCGAGCGACTCACGTC
>Ga0310811_10004021_pt1 | contig 18519 bp, 18 predicted proteins | sample YCmetagenome_FD_207642 | JGI IMG/M metagenome (GOLD analysis project Ga0310811, IMG submission 207642) | Soil microbial communities from experimental microcosm in Duke University, North Carolina, United States - YC | ecosystem: Engineered > Artificial ecosystem > Soil microcosm > Unclassified ...
CAGTGGTTTGCGTCGGCCAAGAAGCTCGAGAAGCTGGTGCAGATCGACAGCGCCATCGATTTGACCGACCCGGCTCTGCCGCCCACGCTGTTTCTCGGGTTGCATTTCGTCGGCATCGAGGCAGGTTCCATTTTCCTGAACTATGCGCTGCAGCGTCAGTGCGGCTCGCTGTACCAGCCGATGTCCAATCCGGAACTCGAGGCCATCGCCAAAGCGGCGCGCGGCCGCTTCGGCGCCGATATGGCCAGCCGCGCCGACAGCGCACGGATCGTGCTGCGTTGGCTCAAGGAAAAAAAACCGGTGATGCTCGGCGCCGACATGGACTACGGGATGCGCAATTCCACCTTCGTCCCGTTCTTCGGCGTGCCGGCGTGCACACTGACCGCGGTCGGACGCCTCGCCAAGGCCGGGGGCGCGCAAGTCGTGCCGTTCATCGGCGAAGTGCTGCCCAACTACCAGGGCTATCGGCTGAAGGTGTTCGCGCCGTGGGAGCACTATCCCAGCGGCGACGACTACGCCGATGCCCGGCGCATGAACGCGCTTCTGGAAGCGCAGATCCCGCGCATCCCGGAGCAGTATTACTGGGTGCACAAACGCTTCAAGACCCGCCCGGAAGGCGAGCCAGGCGTTTATTGAGCAACCTCGGAGCAACCTCGGAGCAACCGCGCCAGCGTCTCGACCCGCGCCGCGCGCTGGCTGCGATGCGCGCCGACTGGCGCCGTCTCTTTCAAGTTCCTTGTCTGCCGACATGGTTATGGCGCGGATAGCCGCTAGAATGTGGGCACTAACGTGGTCATGGCTGGCGCAAGGGTCGCTGGCGGTGCGCTATCCGAACGGGCGCTGGGTCAGCCCCTGTATGGACCAGGGCTCTCGATAAGGCTTTACGAATTTCCGTGGAACTCGAATTCACCAAGATGCACGGCGCCGGCAACGACTTCGTCGTGATCGACGGCGTTACGACGCCGGTCACGCTGACGCCCGCACAAATCCGCTTCCTCGCCGACCGCCACTTCGGCATCGGCGCGGACCAATTGCTGCTGGTCGAGCGCCCGACTCTGGACGGCGTCGACTTCAAGTACCGCATCTTCAACTGCGACGGCGGCGAGGTCGAGCACTGCGGCAACGGCGCGCGCTGCTTCGTCAAGTTCGTCCGCGACGCCGGGCTGACCGAGCGGCGCTCGATCCGCGTACAAGTCCAGCAGGGCGCGATCACGCTGACGATGCAGGACAACGGCGACGTCGTCGTCGACATGGGCGCGCCGATCCTCGAACCGGAACGGGTGCCGTTCGACGCGACCGGCATCGCGAGCCGGCGCGAAGGCGACGACACCGTGTGGCCGCTCGCGGTGAATGGCGCGACGCAATGGATTTCGGTCGTCTCGATGGGCAATCCCCACGCGGTGCAGCAAGTCGACGACGTCGACCGCGCGCCGGTCGGCATCGACGGGCCGGCGATCGAAGCGCATGCACGCTTTGCGCAACGGGTCAACGCGGGCTTCATGCAGGTCCTCGATCGCCACACGATGAAGCTGCGCGTCTACGAACGCGGCGCCGGCGAGACGTTTGCTTGCGGCACCGGCGCCTGCGCGGCGGTGGTCGCCGGCATCCGGCGCGGCATCGTCGACTCGCCCGTCACGGTGCGCACGCGCGGCGGCGTGCTGACGATCGCATGGGACGGGCGCGCGGATGTCGCCGCGCCGGTGCTGATGTCCGGCCCGGCGACCACGGTATTCGTTGGCCGCATCGCGGTACCCGACCTCACGTAGCCGTTTGTGGCGGCACGACAAAGCGCCGCCGCAACGCTTCACGAACCCCTTGGAACCACGCAGGAACGCCATGAACGACCGCGAAGTTGCCGACTACTTGCTCGCCACCCCACAGTTCTTCGACCGTCACGCCGAATTGCTGGCCACCATTCGCCTGTCCAATCCGCACGGGCAATCGGCGGTGTCGCTGCAGCAACGGCAGATGGACATGCTGCGCGACAAGAACAAGCAGCTCGAGCGCCGTCTGGCCGAACTGGTCCGCTACGGACACGAGAATGACGGCATCTCCAGCCGATTCACGCGCTGGACCGCGCGCATACTGGCCCAGCGCGATCCGCATGCGCTGCCGGACACGATCGCCACGGGACTGCGCGAGACTTTCGACGTGCCGCACGCCGCGCTGCGCGTCTGGGACGTCGCGGATGCCTATGCGCTGGCGGACTTCGCGCGCAGTGTCGGCGAAGAAGTGAAAATCTTCGCGAACAGCTTGGCGACGCCGTACTGCGGCGCGAATACCGGCTTCGAGGCCGCGCAGTGGCTCGGCGCATCGGCGAGCCCCGAGGCGGCCGCGCCGGGCGCCGACGGCGACGCCAACGCGCCGATCACGTCGCTCGCGCTGATGGCGCTGCGCGATCCGAACGGCGGCGACGACGCGAACGCGTTCGGTTTGCTGGTCATCGGATCGCCGGACCCGCGGCGCTTTCACGAGGGCATGTCCACCGACTTTCTGGCGCGGATCGGCACGCTTGCCAGCGCGGCGCTGAGCCGCCTGCTCGCGCACTGAACGATCCCGCGCGATTCAAAGCCGCCGTGTCCGCCGACGACGCCATCACCCGCTACCTCGGCACGCTCGCGCACGAGCGCCGGCTCTCCGAGCACACATTGCGCGGCTACACGCACGCGCTGCAACGGCTGAGTCAGCTTGCCGGCGCGCGAGCCTTCGCGGCGCTGACCGCGACCGATATGCGCGGCGCGGTCTTGAAGGCGCATGCGCAGGGCCTGTCCTCGCGCTCGATCGCGCACCGGTTGTCGGTGTGGCGCAGTTTTTACCGCTGGCTGGCGACACACAGCGACATGCCGGCGAACCCGGTCGCCGGGATACGCGCGCCGAAACGGGCGAGGACCTTGCCGAAAGCGCTGTCGGTGGACGACGCGCAAACGCTCATGAACGCGCCGCACGCCGAGCGCACCGAAACCAAGCGCGACCATGCGATCATCGAGCTGTTCTACTCGTCCGGCTTGCGGCTCGCCGAACTGGTCGGCCTCGATGTCGCGTTCGCTAGCCAGGATGGCTATCGGTCCGCCGGCTGGATCGACCTGCCCGCCGCGGACGTCACCGTGCTCGGCAAAGGCGGGAAACAGCGCACCGTGCCGATCGGCGCCAAGGCGCTGGCGGCGCTGCACGACTGGCTGGCCGTGCGCGGCGAGTTCGTCAAGCTGGACCCGCACCCGCTGTTCCTGTCGGTGCGCGGCAATCGCATGTCGCCGAACGTCGTGCGCGAGCGGGTCAAGCGCGCCGCGCTGGCTGCCGGCATCCCGGCCAACGTGCACCCGCACGTGCTGCGCCATTCGTTCGCCACCCATGTGCTGCAGTCGAGCGGCGACCTGCGCGCCGTGCAGGAACTGCTCGGCCACGCCAGCATCACCGCGACACAGGTGTACACGTCGCTCGATTTCCAACATCTGGCCCGCATCTACGACCAAGCCCATCCGCGCGCGAAAAAGCGCGGCTAGGCGCAACCCCGCCGCACACACCCGACGCGCACCCCGGGCGCGTCCGTCCTTTCGGGTATTTCTTCATGAACATCGTTACGCTCAAGCACAATAAGGAAAAATCGCTGCTGCGCCGCCACCCGTGGCTCTACGCGAGCGGCATCGGCCAAGTCGAGGGCCATCCGGCGTCCGGCGCCACGGTGATCGTCAAGGCCGACGACGGGCGCTTCATCGCACGCGCCGCATACAGTCCGCAATCGATGATCCGGCTGCGCGTGTGGAGCTTCGACGAAGCAGAGCCGATCGACCATGCCTTCTTCAAACGCCGCGTGCGCAACGCCATCGCGCACCGCCGCGCGCTGGTCAGCGACACCGGCGCGGTACGGCTGGTATTCGGCGAAGCGGACGGCCTGCCGGGGCTGATCGTCGATCATTACACCGGCGTCGACGGCCACGGCGCGCCGCGCGAACAGTTGGTCTGCCAGTTCATGGCGGCCGGCGTCGAAACTTGGAAAAACGCCATCGTGCAGGCCTTGGTCGGCGCCACCGGCTGCCCGCACGTCTACGAGCGCTCGGACGTATCGATCCGCGAGAAGGAAGGCCTCGCGCAAACCACCGGCGTGCTGGCCGGCGACGAACCGCCCGCCTCGCTGATCGTCGACGAAGGCGGCGTGCGCTATCACGTCGATGTGCGGCATGGCCACAAGACCGGCTTCTACATCGACCAGCGCGACAACCGCGCACTGGTCCGGCAACATGCGGCCGGCCGGGACGTGCTGAACTGTTTCTGCTATACGGGCGGCTTTTCGCTGGCCGCGCTCAAAGGCGGCGCGCGGCGCGTGGTGTCGATCGACTCGTCCGGCGAAGCGCTCGATTTGGCGCGCGCGAACCTTGCCGCGAACGGCTTCGAGGCGGACCGCGCGCAATGGCTCGATGCCGACGCCTTCAAGACGCTGCGCCGCCTGTACGAAGACGGCGAGCGCTTCGACCTCGTGGTGCTCGACCCGCCGAAGTTCGCGCCCTCGCGCGAGCACGTCGATCGTGCGGCGCGCGCGTACAAGGACATCAACCTGATCGGTTTCAAGCTGCTGCGCCCGGGCGGACTGCTGGCGACCTACTCGTGTTCCGGCGCGATCGACATGGACCTGTTCCAGAAAATCGTCTCGAGCGCGGCGGCCGACGCCGGCGTGGACGCGCGCATCCTGAAACGGCTGTCGGCTGGCGTCGATCACCCGATGCTGACCAGCTTCCCGGAGGGGGAATATCTCAAGGGCCTGTGGTTGCAAAAGCCCTAGTCGACCCCATCTGCCAAATTTGTTGCGCGTCACGACCGCGCCGCGGCACGGCTCCGGCGCATTTATGATTCAATAGAAAGCTTTTCGCAACTTTCCACGAACTGCAGGGCGAAACCCATGATTCCCGTCACCATCCTGACCGGCTTCCTTGGCAGCGGCAAAACGACGCTGCTCAAGCGCATCCTCACTGAGAGTCACGGCATGAAGATCGCCGTGATCGAAAACGAATTCGGCGAAGAGAACATCGACAACGAGATCCTGGTGCGCGAGTCGGCCGAGCAGATCGTCCAGATGAGCAATGGCTGCATCTGCTGCACGATTCGCGGCGACCTGTCGCGCGCGCTGTCGGATCTTGCCGCGCAGCGACAGGAAGGCAAGATGGCGTTCGACCGCGTGGTGATCGAGACCACCGGCCTCGCCAATCCCGGCCCGGTGGCGCAGACCTTCTTCATCGACGACCAGATCGCCGACGAGTATCTGCTCGACGCGATCATCACGCTGGTGGACGCGAAGCACGCGCACCAGCAACTCGACGAACACGAGGTGGTGCAGCGCCAGGTCGGTTTCGCGGACCGGCTATTCATCACCAAGTCGGACGTCGCCGATGCGGAGTCGGTGGCCGACCTGCGGCATCGCCTGGTGCACATGAATCCGAAGGCGCCGATCAAGGCGGTCAACTTCGGCGTCGCGGACCTGAAGGACATCTTCGACCTGCGCGGCTTCAACCTGAACGCGAAGCTCGAGATCGACCCGGACTTCCTCGCCGAGGACGATCACGCACACGGCCACGATCACGATCACGCGCATTGCGACCATGATCACGGCCAATGCGACCATGATCACGATCACGCCCACGGTCATGACCACGACCACGGACATGGACACCGCCACCACGCGCATCACGACGACAAAATCAAGTCGTTCGTGTATCGCAACGATCGTCCGTTCGATCCGAAGAAGCTCGAGGATTTTCTCGGCGGGGTGCTGCAGATCTACGGTCAACGGATGCTGCGCTACAAGGGCGTGCTGTACATGAAGGGCATCGACCGCAAGGTGGTCTTCCAGGGCGTCCACGAGATGATGGGCAGCGATCTGGCGGCAAAATGGCTGCCGAAAGACAAGAAGACCAACAAAATGGTATTTATCGGTATCGACCTGCCCGAGGATCTGATTACCGACGGGTTGGACGCGTGCCTCGCTTGACGGCGCGGCCCGGCGCCGGGGTGAGCCGCGCGCGGTGCAACGCACCGAAGCGTGGCGGACTCTAACGCCGGAAGGATTATTGAAGAGGCAATATATTTTATAAGTGTGTCCGGTCGCGAAATGCTTGCCCGGCGCCGCGCGCATTTTCGCGCGGTGCTAATCCGGACAGGGTTTTCCAGTTCTGTTGGCGCGTGTTAGGGTTCAGTTACAATACGTGCCCACTGAGAACTAGAAAAAAAGACGGCAAGGAGTTCGGCCCCGCAGCGGTCCGGCACTCGTCACGGCGCTTTCTCCGTGGCTGGCGCAAGGCGATTCGCCGCTTGCGGGCAATGGTAAAGTGCGGGCAATCAGTAAGAATTGCCTCACATTGAAGACAGCAAGCAGATGACGAAGACACTATTGACCGAAGCCGAAATCCTGAAGATGGGCGAGAAGGATTACATGAATGCGGATCAGCTCGCTTTCTTCAAGAACAAGCTCGAACAGTTGCAGGCGGAAATTCTCCGCAATGCCGGCCAAACTACCGAAAATCTTCGCGAGACGGTGATCGTTCCCGATCCGGCCGACCGCGCGACGATCGAGGAAGAGCACGCGCTCGAATTGCGCACGCGCGACCGCGAGCGCAAACTGCTGAAGAAAGTCCAGCAGTCGCTCGCGCGCATCGATTCCGGTGACTACGGCTGGTGTGAAGAGACCGGTGAACCGATCGGCGTACCGCGCCTGCTCGCGCGACCGACCGCGACGCTGTCGCTCGAAGCGCAAGAGCGCCGCGAGCTGCGCCAGAAGTTGTTCGGCGACTGATCTTGCCTGAACTGGACGCGCGTTCGGGCAGCGTCCTATTCTTGCGTCTTCGCGAGGCACACGGGTAATCGTGTGCCTTTTTCATTGGCGATACGGGACAAGGCTCCCCGCCTCGCCGCGCCGCGCCCGCTGATCTCTTGATATTGCGCCGCACGCCCTAAGATACCTTCGACGCTTTTCCGTCTTCCCCGAAGACAGCTAGACAAGGACTGCACATGGAGCAATTTCACGGCACGACCATCGTATCGGTACGTCGCGGCAACTGCGTTGCGCTCGGCGGCGACGGCCAGGTCACGCTTGGCAATATCGTGATGAAGGGCGGCGCCAAGAAGGTGCGCCGCATCTATGGCGGCAAGGTGCTGGTCGGCTTTGCCGGGGGCACCGCGGACGCGTTCTCGCTGCTCGACCGCTTCGAAGCCAAGCTCGAGAAACACCAGGGCAACCTGACGCGCGCCGCCGTCGAATTGGCCAAGGACTGGCGCACCGACCGCATGCTGCGCCGGCTCGAGGCCATGCTGATCGCGGCGGACGCCGAGACCACGCTGGTGATTACCGGCAACGGCGACGTGCTCGACCCGGAAGGGGGCTTGTGTGCGATCGGCTCGGGCGGCGCCTATGCGCAAGCCGCGGCACGCGCGCTCGCCGAAAATACCGAACTGACGCCGCGCGAAATCGTCGAAAAGTCGTTGCAGATCGCCGGTGACATGTGCATCTACACCAACCACAATCGCGTGATCGAGACGATCGAATGACGACGCACAGCGGCGTCACTACCAGGACACTGCCGAACATGAGCACCATGACTCCCGCCGAGATCGTCTCGGAACTCGACAAGCACATCATCGGCCAAGGCCGTGCGAAACGCGCCGTCGCGGTGGCGCTGCGCAACCGCTGGCGCCGCCAGCAGGTGCTGGACCCGCTGCGCCAAGAGATTACGCCGAAGAATATTCTGATGATTGGCCCGACAGGCGTGGGCAAAACAGAGATCGCGCGACGTCTCGCGAAGCTTGCGGACGCGCCTTTCATCAAGATCGAAGCGACCAAATTCACCGAGGTTGGCTACGTCGGGCGCGACGTCGACAGCATCGTGCGCGATCTGATCGAGATCGCGGTCAAGCAGACACGCGAAACCGAGATGCGCAAGGTGCGCACAAAAGCGGAAGACCAGGCCGAAGATCGCATTCTCGACATCTTGCTGCCATCCGCCCGGCCGGCCGGCTTTGTGTCGGGGAGCGTCGAGCACGCTGACGAAGCCAGCAACGCGACGCGCCAGACCTTCCGCAAGCGGCTGCGCGAGGGCCAGCTCGACGAAAAGGAAATCGAACTGGACATCGAGGCGCCGCAAGTGGGCATGGACATCATGGGTCCGCCGGGCATGGAAGAAATGACCGAGCAGATCCGCTCGATGTTCGCCAATATCGGCGGCGGCAAAAAGACCCGTCGCAAGGTCAAGATCAAGGAAGCCTTGAAGCTTTTGACCGACGAGGAAGCCAGCAAGATGGTCAACGACGAGGAAATCAAGACCAAGGCGGTGCAGAATGCCGAGCAGAACGGCATCGTGTTCCTCGACGAAATCGACAAGATTGCCGCGCGCAACGAAACCGGCGGTGGCGAAGTGTCACGCCAGGGCGTGCAGCGCGACCTGCTGCCGCTGGTCGAGGGCACCACGATCAACACGAAATACGGCATGGTCAAGACCGACCATATCTTGTTCATCGCCAGCGGCGCGTTTCACCTCGCGAAGCCCAGCGATTTGATACCGGAACTGCAGGGTCGCTTTCCGATTCGCGTCGAACTCGATTCGCTGACGGTCGAGGATTTCGAGTCCATCTTGGTGCGCACGGATGCAAGCCTGGTGAAGCAATACCAGGCGCTGCTCGAAACCGAGGACGTACACCTCGATTTCGCAGACGATGGCATCAGACGGCTTGCCGAAATCGCCTGCGCGGTCAATGAGAAGACCGAGAACATCGGCGCCCGGCGTCTGTACACGGTGATCGAAAAGCTGCTCGAGGAGGTGTCGTTCTCGGCCGGCAAACACAGCGGGCAGACCGTCAAGATCGACGCGCAATATGTCGATGCCGCGCTGAACGAGATCGCCGACGACGAGGATTTGTCGCGCTACGTGCTGTAACGGCACACGCGCGTGGCGCGGCGCAGCCGCCGTCACGCGCGTAGGGCGCGCCCGACACGGGGCGCGCTACGGCTAGTTACTGCTTGACGGGCCGTTTCGCGAGCTTGCGCTGCAAGGTACGCCGGTGCATGTTCAATGCGCGCGCGGTCGCGGAAATGTTGCCGTCATTTTCCGCCAGCACGCGCTGAATGTGCTCCCACTCGAGCCGCGCGACCGACAGCGGCATCGGCTTTTCGATCGCTTCGTCGGCTTGGACCGCGCTCGCGCGCTCCTGCAGCGCCGCAAGGATCGTTTCGACGTTCGCGGGTTTCGCAAGGTAATTGTTTGCGCCGTCCTTGACCGCCTGCACCGCGGTCGCAATGCTCGCGTAGCCGGTCAGCACCAGGATGCGCGCTTCCGGCTGCAATTCGCGTAGTTTGCCGATCAACGACAGCCCCGAATCGTTGCCCAGATGCAGATCGACCGTGACCTGCCCGAACGCTAGCGCATCGGCGAGCTTCATCGCGCTGTCGGCATCATGCGCCTGATGTACCGTGTAACCCCGTCGCGTCAGTCCACGGGCCAGTATTCCCGCGAAGACTTCGTCGTCGTCGATCACGAGAAAATTCATGTCAGTCATTCTGCTTCTCCAATTTTGATTCGCTGGCGTGCGCCGCATCCAGCGCCGGCAGTCGCAATACCGCACGGGTTCCGCGCGGCGGCCCCGGGCGTGCATCGGTGAGTTCGATCGACCCGTCCAGGCGCGCCGCCATCGTGAAAGCGAGGTAAAGCCCGACGCCGTGACCGCCTTGCGTGCTCTCGACCGGCACGGCGCCGAGCGTCGCGCGCAGCGCGACCGGAATACCGCTGCCCCGGTCGCACACGTCGAAGATCAGCGTATCCGCATCGCGCGACACTTCGAGCGTCACATGCTCCCGGCTCGCGCGCGCCGCGTTGTCCAGCAGGATCGTCAGGATTTGGCCCACCACGACGGTATCGGCCACCAGCAGGCCCGATGGCGCCGTGCCGATGCGCTCGAATGACACATGCGGGTGACGCAGCCGCCACTGCTCGACGAATGGGTCGAGCCACGCGTCGACGCACTGCTGTCCGGTGGACAAGCTCGCGCGGCTGCGCAATCGCGCCAAGGCCGAGGTGCACAGCTTCAGCTGCTGCTCTAGCAGGGCGAAATCCGGCGCGTACGCGGCCAGCGCGGGGTTGTTGCGCGCATCGTCGCGCATTTCCTCGGTCAGCATCGCGATGGTCGACAACGGCGTGCCGATTTCGTGCGCGACGGTCGCTGCCTGCGTCCCCAGCGCCACGACGCGCTCGTCGCGCAGCAGGCGCTGCTGTGCTTCGCCGAGCGCGGCGTCGCCGGCACGCAGCGCCGCCGACATGCGCGAGACGAACCACGCGATCAGCCCGACGCTGACCATGAAGTTGACCCACATCCCGCCGCGGTAGTATTCGAACAGGTTCTCTGGGTTGGTCATGTTCAGCGGCACCGACTCGAAGCCGAGCAAGCCATAACAGGCGACCGCAAAGGCGGCGAGCCAGATCGCATAGCGCCACGGCAGTACGGCCGCAGCGATCGCGAGCGACGGCAAATACAGCGAGACGAACGGATTGGTGGTGCCGCCGGACAGGAACAACAGCGCGGAGAGCGCGCCAAGATCGACCCACAGCTGACCCATCAGTTCGATGTTGGTCTCCGGTGTCGCGCGCGCGACCCGGAAAAGCGTCAGCGCATTGAAAACCGCTTCGAGCGCGATCACCCCCAGCATGGCCGGCAGGGGCAAGTGCACGCCGAAATAGATCTGCACGACCGCGATCGTGATCAGTTGCCCGATAATCGCGAGCGATCGCAGCCAGAATATGTGGCTGAGATTGACGCGTCCGGGGTTGGCATGTCGAGTCATCCCGCTAGTTTATCGCCTCGTGCGCGCGCCACCGAATTCGCGTAACGCGTGGCGACGCTTTTTGACCCGCATCGCACGGTTTGCGGCGTTATGCCGCGAGGGTGGCTACTGCCATGGCCACTCCCCTCGAATTCGGGGCGCGATCAGCCGGTGGCGACGCCCGCGCGCGCCAATTGCTGGGCCAGACACACCGGGCACAGACAGCCGCGCCCCTCGGCCAGTTGAGCGGCCGGCAGCGCGGCAAGCGTCGCGCACCAGCACGGCGCATGCCGGTCATGCGCACCGCAGGCAAAGCGGGCGCCGCACGCGCTGCAATGCATACCGGCGGCGCCCCTGACCGGCTCGGGCCTGATCGGCTCGGCATACGGTGGCGTCGGCGCGGCCGCTTTCCGAACGTTCATGTAACACTCCGTAAGTCGCCAATTTAGTCCGCCCCCGTGCCATCCGCAAGACGACGCGAAGTGAACAGTCCAAAGCATTACGTCGCTCTTGTACAATCCGGCTGTTTGTATTCCAGCCGCCCGCCCGCCATGTCCGATACGCCCGATATCACGCAAATCGCACCCGCGCTGAAAGCCGAAATTCTCGCGGAAGCGTTGCCGTACATCCGCCAGTACCACGGCAAGACCGTGGTCATCAAATACGGCGGCAACGCGATGACCGAGGAGCGCTTAAAGCGTGGTTTCGCGCGCGATGTGGTGCTGCTCAAGCTCGTCGGCATCAATCCGGTGATTGTGCACGGCGGCGGCCCGCAGATCGACCAGGCGCTGAAGAAAATCGGCAAACAGGGCGTCTTCGTGCAAGGCATGCGCGTCACGGACGAAGAAACCATGGAAGTGGTCGAATGGGTGCTCGGCGGCAAGGTCCAGCAGGATATCGTCACGCTGATCAATCACTTCGGCGGCCATGCGGTCGGCCTCACCGGCAAGGACGGGGGCCTGATCCGCGCACGCAAGCTGCTGTTGCCCGATCGCGACCGGCCGGGCGAGTCCGTCGACATCGGCCAAGTCGGCGAGGTCGAGTCGATCAACCCGGCCGTGGTCAAAGCACTGCAGGACGACGCGTTCATTCCGGTGATTTCGTCGATCGGTTTCGGCGAGGACGGGTTGTCCTACAACATCAACGCGGACCTCGTGGCCGGCAAGCTGGCCACGGTGTTGAACGCCGAGAAGCTGGTCATGATGACCAACATCCCCGGCGTGATGGACAAGGAAGGCAACCTGCTCACCGATCTGTCGGCGCGCGAAATCGACGCGCTGTTCGCGGATGGCACGATCTCCGGCGGCATGCTGCCGAAGATCTCCTCGGCGCTTGACGCCGCGAAAAGCGGCGTGCGCTCGGTGCACATCATCGACGGCCGGATCGAACACTCGGTGCTGCTCGAGATCCTGACCGAGCAACCGTTCGGCACGATGATACGTTCCCATTGAACGTCGCAGGCCACTCCGCCTTGCCCAGCGGCGCGGGCGCTCGGCGCCGCTCGCGCCGCCGCGTACGGATCGCGCGACCGCGGGACCCGGTCTGGCTATTCGATCTCGACAACACGCTGCACCACGCATCGCACGCGATTTTTCCGCGCATCAATGTCGCGATGGTCGCCTACATGATGCGCACGCTTGGCGTGGCGCGCGAGGAAGCCGACGCGCTGCGCACCGCCTACACGAAGCGCTACGGCGCGACGCTGCTGGGGCTGGCGCGCCATCATCCGATCGATCCACGCGAATTTCTCGCGGAAGTCCACACGTTTCCCGAACTGGCGCCGCTGCTGCGCACGGAGCGCGGCCTGGCGCGGCTGCTAGGCGGCTTGCCGGGTCGCAGAATCCTGTTCACCAACGGACCCGAAGCGTACGCGCGCGCCATCCTGACGCAACTCGGCATCGACCGCCTATTCGAGCGTGTGATCGCCATCGAACAGATGCGCGACCGCTCGCAGTGGCGCGCCAAGCCCGACCCGGCGATGCTGCGCCGGACACTGCGCCGGGCGCAGATACGCGCGTGCGACGCGACGCTGGTCGAGGACACGCGCGGCCATCTGAAAAGCTATCGGCGCATGGGCCTGCGCACGGTCTGGATGGTCGGCTTTCTGCCGCCGCAGCGCACCCTGAACGCCACGGTCAACGGTTCGGCCGGCTTGCCGCCCCGTTTGAGCCCGCCGATGCCGGGCACCGGCCGCCCGCATTATGTCGACCGGCGGGTGCGGTCGCTCAAATCCCTACAGGCCGGCATCCGCGCGAGGCAACGACCATGCAGCCCACCAGGAATAGACGCGCCGCTGCACTGGAGCCACCGAAGCGCTTGAAGCCGGGCGAGCGCCGCGTGCACATCCTGCAAGCGCTCGCGGCGATGCTCGAAGCGCCCAAGCGCGACAAGATCACGACCGCGGCGTTGGCCGCGCGCATCGGCCTCTCGGAGGCGGCGCTGTATCGGCATTTCGCCAGCAAGGCGCAAATGTACGAAAGCTTGATCGAATTCATCGAGCAAACGGTGTTCGGACTGATCAACCAGATCGGCAAAAAGGAGCCCAACGGTCTGCTGCAGGCGCGTTCGATCGCGCTGGTGCTGCTCCGTTTCGCGGAAAAAAATCCCGGCATGACGCGCGTGCTGATCGGCGAGGCGCTAATCGGCGAGCATGAGCGCCTGATCGAGCGCATGGACCGCTTCATCGATCGCCTCGAAGCGTCGCTGCGCCAAGCGCTGAAACTCGCCGCCGCCGAGCCGGGCGCACCGCTGCCGGCGGACTACGATCCGGCACTGCGCGCCAACCTGCTGGTCGCGTATCTGCTTGGCCGTCTGCACCGCTACGCCAAGAGCGGCTTCACGAACAAGCCCTCCGAGCACGCCGACGCGCAACTGCGCGTCATGCTGCAGTAACTTGGATGAGTCGCGCACGTTCGTTTATACTTCATCGTTCTGAGGTTATTCATCGCGCCGATTTGTTGACTCGATTGCGGGCGCGCGAACCCACGCGGTTCAGTACAAATTCGGCTAAAGAGGTCGTCAGCTTATCGACACGCGTTTTGTGTGACATCGCCGACACCCCGCCGAACGCCGAACCGCGTCACTACGGCAGGGACATGAATTCAATCGGCTTGGTCGCTCCACAACAACTCCATTTTTCCACGCCGCTGCAGTTGTGCAGCGGGGCGACGCTCGCGAGCTACGACCTGATGGTCGAAACCTACGGGCGCCTGAACGACGATCGCTCGAATGCGGTGCTGGTCTGCCACGCGCTGAACGCGTCGCACCACGTCGCGGGCTTCCACGCGGACGACCCGAAAACGCTCGGCTGGTGGGACAACATGGTCGGCCCTGGCAAGCCGCTCGACACCGAGCGATTTTTCGTCATCGGCGTCAATAACCTGGGCTCATGCTTTGGCTCGACCGGTCCGATGAGTCTCGACCCGGCGACCGGGCTGCCGTACGGCAAGCGCTTTCCCGTGGTGACCGTCGAAGACTGGGTCAACGCACAGGCGCGTGTCGCCGACCATTTCGGCATCGACAAATTCGCCGCGGTGATGGGCGGCTCGCTCGGCGGCATGCAAGCGCTCGCGTGGAGCACCCTGTACCCGGAGCGCATCGGCCATTGCGTGGTCATCGCCTCGACACCGAAACTGTCGGCGCAGAACATCGCCTTCAACGAAGTCGCGCGCTCGGCGATCCTGTCCGACCCGGATTTCCATGGCGGCGACTACTACGCGCACAATGTGAAACCGCGCCGCGGCCTGCGCGTCGCACGCATGATCGGCCACATCACCTATCTGTCCGACGACGACATGGCCGCCAAATTCGGCCGCGCGCTGCGTCGCGCGGAGGGCGCGCTGGATGCGTACAACTTCAACTTCGAGGTCGAGTTCGAAGTCGAGTCCTATCTGCGCTACCAGGGCGACAAGTTCGCCGAGTATTTCGACGCCAACACCTACCTGCTGATCACGCGCGCGCTCGACTACTTCGACCCCGCCAAGGATTTCGGCGGCGACCTGACCGCGACGCTCGCCCATACCACCGCGAAATACCTGGTGGTGAGCTTCTCGACCGACTGGCGCTTCGCGCCCGCGCGCTCGCGCGAAATCGTCAAGGCGCTGCTCGATCACAAGCGCCAAGTCACCTACGCGGAAATCGACGCGCCGCATGGCCACGACGCCTTTCTGCTCGACGACGCGCGCTATCACAACGTGGTGCGCGCGTATTTCGAACGCATCTCGACGGAGATCGCCGCATGAACCAGCAGACCTTCGACTTCCTCACCACGCGCGCGGACTTCCGCGCCATCGCCCGCTGGGTGGAGCCGCGCGCGAGCGTGCTCGACCTCGGCTGCGGCGACGGTTCGCTGCTGTCGCTACTGACCGAAGAGCTGGAAGTCTCCGGCTACGGGATCGAAATCAACGATGCCGGCGTGCTGGCGTGCGCGCAGAAAGGGGTCAATGTGATCCAGCAAAACCTCGAGGACGGGCTGCGGCTGTTCGAGGATCACAGCTTCGACTTCGCCATCCTGTCGCAGACGCTGCAGACCATTCATCAGACCGCCGCGATCCTGCGCGAGACGGTGCGCGTCGGCCGCGAGTGCATCGTGTCGTTTCCGAATTTCGGCTACTGGCCGCACCGGCTGTCCGTGATTCGCGGCACCATGCCCGTGTCCAAGTCGCTGCCGTACCAGTGGCACAACACGCCGAACGTACGCGTCCTGACCATCCGGGATTTCGAGGCGCTCGCGCCCGAAGTCGGCATCGAGATCCTCGACCGCGCCGTGCTGCACGGTGGCCAGACGGTACGATGGGGCGCGAACTGGCGTGGTAGTCTCGCTGTCTATCGCGTCAAGAAAATCTGATCGGCCCACTTATGTCCCACCCGCCGCACGAGGCGAAGGCACTCAACGCTCACGAAGAACACCCCGGCTGGCGTTCGTACTTCAATACGCGAATGCTGATCTGCGTGTTTCTCGGCTTCACCTCCGGGTTGCCGCTGTTCATCCTGCTCAATCTCGTGCAGGCGTGGTTGCGCAGCAACGGCGTCGATATCAAGGACATCGGCCTGTTCGCGCTGCTGCAGTTCCCCTACACCTGGAAGTTCGTCTGGGCGCCGCTGATGGACCGCTTCGTGCCGGGCCTGCCGCACTGGCGGCCGGGTCGCCGACGCGGCTGGATGCTGCTGACGCAGTTGCTGGTGCTGGCGATCGTCGCGTCGATGGGTTTCGTCTCACCGCGTGACGACCTGCGGCTGGTCGCGACGCTGGCGGCGGCGCTCGCGTTCGCCAGCGCCAGCCTGGACATCTGCCTCGACGCGTACCGGCGCGAATTGCTGCACGACCAGGAACAGGGACTGGGCACCGCCATCCATGTCAACGCCTACAAGCTTGCTAGCCTGGTGCCGGGTTCGCTCGCGTTGATCCTGTCCGACCACCTGCCGTGGTCGACGGTGTTCCTGATCACGGCCGCGTTCACGCTGCCCGGCATCTTGATGACGCTGGTGGTGCGCGAACCGCAGGTGCATGGCGCGCCGCCCAAGACCTTGCGCGAGGCGGTCGTGTTGCCGTTTCGCGAGTTCGTCATGCGCGATGGACTGCGGCATGCGCTGCTGATCCTCGCGTTCATCTTTCTGTACAAGCTCGGCGACAGCATGGCCACGTCGCTGGCGACATCGTTCTATCTGGATCTGGGCTTCACGAAAACCGAAATTGGCTTGATTTCGAAGACTAGCAGCCTGTGGGCCAGCCTCATCGGAGGTCTCGCCGGCGGTGTATGGCTGATGCGCATCGGCATCGGCCGCGGGCTGTGGATTTTCGGCGTGGCGCAGATGGCCGCGGTGCTCGGCTTCGCCTGGCTCGCGCACGCCGGCCACACGCTGGCCGGCCTGGCGACCGTGATCAGCCTGGAAGCGTTCGCCGCCGGTCTGGGCACCGCCGCATTCACCGCCTATATCGCGAGCGCAACCGACCCCCGCTACACCGCGACGCAGTTCGCCCTTTTCACCAGCCTGGCATCGGTGCCCCGTACCTTCGCCAATGCCGGCGCCGGGTATATCGTCGCCCAGCTCGGCTGGTTCGAGTTCTTCGTCATCTGCACGGTGCTGTGCGTGCCGGGAATGCTGCTGCTGCCGAAAGTCGCGCCGTGGCGCGCGCAGCCGCGCGAAAGTTTGGGGGACGCATCGTGAGCGCACGCCGACTGCCCATGCTGTCATCCGCGTGGCTCGCCGTAACGGTGCTTGCCACGCTGTCGCCAGGGCTGTGGCCGGCGAGCGTCGCGCGCGCCGATTCGCAGACTTACGACCCGACACAGGAAATTCGCTTTGGCAACGCGGCCGCGTTCCGCAACCTGATACCGTCGACCATGCTGGAGCAGCAAGGCGATGAGGAATACGTGCAACTGGTCCACAACGCGGCGCAGCGCAACCAGCTGCTGCCGGACAGCGACCCGCAGGTGAAGCGGGTGCGGCTGATGCTTCAGAAGCTGATTCCGTATGCGTTGAAATGGAACGACCGCGCCAAGCAGTGGCACTGGCGGGTCGACGTGATCCGCTCGCCGAACATCATGATCCGCTCCATGCCGGGCGGCAAGATCTTGATCGAGACAGGCCTATTCACGAAGCTGCGGCCCAACGACAACGAACTGGCTATGCTGATGGGCCATGAGATCGCCCACGCACTGCGCGAGCACGCGCGCGACAAGCTTGGGCGCGAACAAGCCACGGAGATTGGCGCGGGGTCGATGCCGCAATTGTACGGACTGGCCGACCTCGGCGCCGCGCCGCTCGGGTTCGGCACGCAACTGCTGACGCTGCGTTACAGCCGCGCCGACGAAACCGAAGCCGACGTGATCGGCAGCGAGATCGCATCGCGCGGCGGCTACGATCCGCGCGCCGCGGTGACGCTGTGGAACCGTCTCAACGCGCTGACGCGCAACCGCAAAGACGGGATGGCCGACATACACCCGATTACGCCGGCACGGATCGCAGACATCAAGAATCGCCTGTCCGACATGCTGCCGCTGTACGCCAAAGCGATCGGCAAGACCGTCGACACGCTGCCGCGCTACGAGACTATCCGGCCGGCCGGGGCAATCGAACGCGGTGACGGGGGCGAAGCACCCGCGTCACCCGCTAGCCCCGAAAAACGGCGGGCGCGCCACGCGAGCACGACGCCGAAGGCGGTGTGGCACACGATCACCCACGACGCGCAGCGCGAGTGGGAACGAATCAAGCCTTGATGCGCGCCGCGCGCCAGTCAACCAACCGGCCATAGTGGCTCAACTCGTCGCACTGCGGTTAAGCCTTAGGCGTCGGACGCCGCCGGTCAAAGCCGGTCAGCTTCTGATACGCGTCGGCAATTTGCAGCAGCAACGCTTCCTGCGATGCGTTCCCGACAAGTTGCATCCCGATCGGCAAACCTTGCGCGTCCAAACCGCACTGTATCGACAGGGCCGGCAATCCGGTCCAACTGATCGGCAGCACGAACTGACGGCCGCGATCATAGTCCGGCCCGCCCGCCGCCAGCACGGGCGCGGTGGTCGGCATAGTCGGCATGGCCAAAATGTCGACCTGCGCGAACGCCTCCTTGAACTGCGCCACCAACCACGCGCGCGCGCTCAATGCCAGCTCGTACTGCTCGCGCGTGATCTTCTCGCCCTTCGCCATGTCGCTCTGCACGATGCCGCCGAACACGCTTTTGTCCGGCGCTGCCCGGAATCGGTCGCCAAGAATTTCGTTGAATTCGTACA
>Ga0310811_10004022_pt1 | contig 18514 bp, 14 predicted proteins | sample YCmetagenome_FD_207642 | JGI IMG/M metagenome (GOLD analysis project Ga0310811, IMG submission 207642) | Soil microbial communities from experimental microcosm in Duke University, North Carolina, United States - YC | ecosystem: Engineered > Artificial ecosystem > Soil microcosm > Unclassified ...
GTGGTGCGGCGTCTGCAGCATCGCGCATTTGGGGTCGCGCAGGAACCAGCCCATGCTCGACTGGAGGAAGGCGCTGGTCGGCAGATGGTCGCAGTCGAAGATGACGATGTATTCACCGTTCGTCTTCACCAGCGCATGGTTCAGGTTACCGGCTTTGGCATGGTGATTGTTCGGACGAATCATGTATTCGACGCCCGCTTCCTCGGCGAATTCATGGAAGGACGGGCGGCGTCCATCGTCCAGGATGAAGATGCGGATCTTGTCGCTGGGCCAGTCGATCAGCTTGGCCGCCAGCACGGTCGGTTTCACGACGCTGAGCGGCTCGTTGTATGTCGGAATGAAAATATCCACCGTCGGCCACAGCGACCGATCGGCCGGCAGCGGAACGGGTTGACGCTTCAGGGGCCAGGCGGTCTGCACGTAGCCGAGCACGAGGATCAACCAAGTGTAGACCTCGGCTAGCAGCAGACCTGTTGCAAGAAAGGTTTCCCATGCGGTTTCCAGATCGAGCGTCGCCGTGATGCGCCACCAGGCGTAACGGACAGAGGCGATCATCGAGAGCCCGATCAGCAGCAGGGTCGGCATGTTGCCCGGAATTCTGCGCACGAACATCGCCACTGCCCACATCACGATCAGGAACAGAAACTGTCCCCAGAGAGTGAAGGGCGTGGTGATGACCAGCATGAAAAGACTGGCAACGCCGGCGATGGCGGCCGCGCGCATCAACAGATGTTCCAGCAGGGGCGAGGATGCAACTCGATCCAGCTGCGCCTCGACGCGCCGATAGTCGATTGCCGGCAGCCGCTCGGCAATTTTTTGCAGCAGTGCGGTTGCCACGTGATGAATCGTCGCGAAGCTCGTGCCGATTACGCGGACGGCGCTGCCACAGAGCGCAAGCAGCAGCGCAGCGGCGTTGCGCGCGAGAGAGCGATGCGCGGCGAACGGCGCCCGCTGGGAGGGCGGGATCAGGAACAGTGCGACCAGCCACGCGCGTGCAGAGCGCCGATCGAGGACGCCAAGCCGCTTCGCAAGCATGGCGACCGGATCGGGGACGGCACTGCTGTCCACCCGGATCAGGGTTCCTTTCCTGGGCAGCAGGAACAGGCGCTTCAACCAAAGCATGCCGTCCTGCGGACGCTTCACGCCAAGACGGACGGCGAACCACAGAACGATGTATTGCGGAAAAGTTAATATTTTTGCCGCATTCGCGTCGTTGTGCGCATGTTCGGTACGCAGTTCGGTGGATGCATCGACGGCAGCGCGCGCGCCACCGGAAGTATTTCCGGAATGAGAGTTCAAATGGTGACGGGTTGAAGCGAGGCCGGCCTCGGTCGGCGGCCAATTCAAAACAAACCAGAGATTCTATCGAGGAGAGGATTCGATCCGGCCTGCTTTTAGTGGCGAGTTAACGAAGGTTCACATTGCGCGGCCTCCATACAACGGTCAGGTGCCATATTGGCAAGCGCAATAGTCCGGATGCACATGATTGCGCCAGCCTTTTGTTCACGAACGGAGGTTTTTGTGGACGACGGCCAGCGGTTGCTGACAGAGATAGAACTGCGCACAGCATCTAAGGCACCAGTTTTTTTGTTGAGACAGATGACCCTCTTTCACCACAAGGGTCTGTTCTCCGCAGAATATTCGTTCAGCCGTGCCACAAATTTGTCCGGCCCATAGCCGATCGTTTCGCCGTTCGTTTCATAGAAAAAAGGCACGCCAGTGGCGTGACTAAGCGCAGTCATCCAGCTCAAATGAGCCGCTTGTGGTTCTTTACCTGCTGACACCAGGCTAAAGACCTGGAATTCATCCCAGGCAGACGCCTTCACAATGAAGCCCGCTCGGTCGGGACGAAAGTTTTCAGGGAAGAGGCGCGGCATTGCTTTCCACGCGCAAGAAAAACTTTTGCAGGGAAACGCCGGCCGCGAATCGTAGATAGAACAGCCGTTGGCAGCCACATAGTGGCAAGGTCGACCCTGATGCATGTCATGACCGCGTATGGTCGCTTTGAGCCAACCTTGACAGCAAGCAGTACAGCTGCCGCATTGACGTACCGCCGAAAGGTTCGCCTGAAAATGTTGAGCCCTTTGACTGCTTGAAGAATTGATCCAGTGGACTTCGCCTGTTCGCATTTCTTTCCCATGATGGACATGTCGTAGCGATGACGGATCGCTACGACAAGCAGCGCGTGCTGCATGGGAAAAGCTTAGGGATAGGACTGCTACATCAAGATGAACGAAGTATTACGAATTTTTAATCTGCGGAGAGATTGAACTCAATGCCGCGGGGGGACATTCGGCGGCTCGAGAGGGAATGCTGTGGTGCCGCAATGCTGCGCTATAAGTGAATTGTTGACACCCGAGTGTTGACTGCCGTGTCACGCCTGAAGGATGGCGGAACGAGCATAAGGGACCGGCACGTTTCCATACCAATCGATCATTTCCCGTATTTGCGTTTCCGCAGGTTTGGCATCAGCGCCACCGATCATTTCTGTGCACGCTGCGGCCATTGCATTCAGTATCCTCGCGTATTCATGAACATATGGAGCATCCGCAGCTTTGATATGTCTGTCTCGGATGATCTGGTAGCGAAGGGATTCGGGATAGGTATAGGCACTGACAATGACGTCGTGAACGGTCGTCGTGTTTGCAGAAGGCACGGTCAACGCCCGATGGGTTTCATCATAGCCCGCTTGTTCCAACTGTTCGCAGCTGTCGATCGCTGCCGCCATCATTTCTCGTATGAGATTCCAGTCAGTTTTCATCAGATTCGGTGTTAGGATTTTGTTAAAACGCATCCTCTCATACGAATCCCTGCACGGGCAATACCTGACTTATGGGAAAGGGGATGGCATATGAATGGGCCCATAGGCCGTCCTTCCACGGGCTTATGCGTCCGCCGACAAAAAGGACTCAGAAACTGCGCGCAGCGCGCAATGCGCGGCTCAGGTCGTTGACCGACATCGCGTAGAAGAAGCTGCGGTTGTACTGGGTGATCGCGAAGAAATTGGCGGCACCCAGCCAGTAGTCGGTCGGGTCGGCTGCGTTCTGCAAGTCCACCAAGCCATAACGCATGTCCTGCGGCACTGCTACCGCGGGCCTTACGCCTGCTGCCTGCAGTTCGTCCAGGTCGAACTTTGCCTCCAGGCCCTGGCCAATAAAGCGTTGCCATCTGCCGCTATCGTCCACATTGGCAGGAAAGGCGATCGGTTCGCCGCGCCGCCAGCCGTGCTCTACGAGGAAGTGGGCGACGCTGCCAATGGCATCGACTGGCGAATTGCGCAAATCGATCTTGCCGTCGCCATCAAAGTCGATCGCATAGCGGCGGATACTGCCTGGCATGAACTGCGGCAGTCCAACTGCACCTGCATAAGATCCGAGGAGCGAAAACGGATCGATATTCTCGTCGCGTGCCAACAGCAGCGTGTTTTCGAGCTCGCCGCGGAAGTAGGCCATGCGCGCTTCACGATTCGGTGTGTCGGGATAAGCGAAGGCCAGGGTCGTGATCGCATCCAGCACGCGGAAGTTACCGGTGTTGCGACCGTAAATGGTTTCCACGCCGAGAATGGCGACAATGATCTCGGCAGGAACGCCGTACTGGCTTTCCGCACGTGCGAGCGTGTCGGCGTAAGTGTTCCAGAAGGCGACGCCGGCATCGATACGGATCGGCTCGACAAAACGGTTGCGGTACGCATTCCAGTTCTTCGGCTTGCCTGGCGGCGCCGGCTTCACCAGCTGGATTGCGCTGTTGAGATAGCGCGCTTGGCGCAATATCGATTGCAGCTGGTTTTTGTCAAAGCCGTGCTCGGCCACCATTTGATCGATGAAAGCATTCACTTCGCTCCATTGTGCGAAGTTGACGAATTCTTCATCCTGCGCCTGCACTTTGCGCGCCTTCGCGGCAAAGGAAGGCGAGGCAAGGAAGGAGAGCGAAATCAGCAGGGCAACGGCAAGGGAAAGCGGGCGGGCAGGGCGCAACGGAAAGATCATCGGATTCGGTTCAGCATTTTTTTGAGTTCGGACAACAGCTTCGTACGCGCGGCGGCATCCGGCGCAGCATAGCGCGCTCCTTCAAGCAGAATCAGGAAGCGCTCGGCCGCCGTTCTCGTTTCCGCCGGCAATGCAGCTGCGCTCGACAGTCTCGCACGATACGTGCGCGGTCCTTCAAACGGCAGCCGCGGTAAGCCGCGCCGAGCCAGTCGCTTGCACAATTGGCTATAGGCAAGTTCAATCGGATCTACGTTGCGGCGACCGATCAGCATCACCAGACCAAACGCGAAGATCAGCGCGGATGCCACTGCGGCGAGCAGAAACAGCGTCTGCGCAGCTATGTTATCCAAGCCTAGCGAGTGCAGCAAACTCTTTTGCCGCTGCGGCGTGTAATTCAACACCCATTGATTCCAGCCGTTGTTGATTGCATCCCACCGATAGCGCAAGGCAGCGAGCAATGAATTGCGGCCGGTATTCATCGTGATCAGTCCGCCCAGGATCGGTTCGTTTTCTGCTGCGGTGGTCACGTCGCGCTGAATGCGGTCTGGCGACACCATTGCGGTGGGATCGACACGTATCCAGCCGCGTGTCGGCAGCCATACTTCCGCCCAGGCATGCGCATCCGATTGCCGCACGATCAGAAATCCGTCCACCGGGTTGCGTTCGCCGCCTTGGTAGCCGGTGACCACTCGTGCGGGGATACCCATCGCGCGCATCAATACGACAAAGGCGCCGGCATAGTGTTCGCAAAAACCGGAGCGTGTCTGGAACAGGAATTCGTCTACGCTATTCCGCCCGAGCAGAGCCGGCTGCAGGCTATAAACAAAGTGATTGTTCTTGTTTCCGAAAAAATCGAGCACGGCCCTGATGCGCGCGTCGTCAGTGGCGAAGCGGCTGTGTACCGCGGCGGCAAAGTGCAATGTCGCGGGGTTATAGGAAATCGGCAAAAGCAGATTGTCGTTCAGTACGGCCGGTGAAGCCTCCGTCTGCAGCGTGTAATCGAGCGCCGATGTAAGTTCGTAACGCACGCGTTCGTCGATGGGTTCTTGAGCCGTTAACTGCATGTCGGACGTCAGCACCACACGCCGGTCGGCGATCCGTGGAATGCTGCTCGGCATGTCGAGCGCAAACAACCATGGCCGCGATGCCGGCTCTTGCGTCAATTGATAACGTACGAGCGAATGCGCTTGCGCCAATGCCGGCGCATCGTTCGATGCGGCCGGCGCACGGCGCGTCCAGGTACGGCCATCGAAATGATTGAGCACGATGGCGCGCCAGTACAGTTTTGATGGCGGCGGCATTGGGTCAATGAAGTTGACACGAAACGCGACCTCGTTCGACAGCGCAAGATTGGCGATATTTCCGGGTGTCATGCTATCCGACAGGCCGCTTCGTCCGGCGTTCGCATCTTTCGGCAAGCCCCACAGCGGGCCCTGAATGCGCGGAAACAGCGTGAACAACACGACGGTCAGTGGCGCAGCGAGCGCGAAAATGAAGAGCGCGCTGCGCAGGCGTCGGCGCAACGGCGGCACCACGCCGGTGTACTGGAAGGAAAGCTGTGCGCACAGCAAGGCGATGACCGCGGCGACTGTCAGCAGGCCGGTACCGATGCTTTGCGAATCGAAGAAATTCGTCAACAGCATGAAGAAGCTGAGGTAGACCACGACGAACAGATCGCGTCTTGCATGCATTTCCAGCAGCTTGAAGATCAGCAGCAGCGCCAGCATTGCCACGCCGGCTTCGCGTCCAAGCAAGGTGCCGAAGGTGGCAAACACGCCGCCCATGGTTGCTGCCGCGATCGGCAGCAGCAGCCAACGCGACGGCATCCGATTGCCGCGGAAAGTGATCCAGCTGCGCCATAGCAAGAGCATGCCGCCGGTTGCCGTGATCCATGAAGGCTGGTTCGCGGCCTGCGGTGCCAGCACCAGCACACAGGCCAGCAGCAATAGCAGCGTATCGGCCTTATCGCGTGACATGGGACGCGAGATCGGGCGGGCAGTACCTGGAAGCGTGGGCTTCATACGGCATGTCCGTAGAGGGCCAGCGCCTGCAGACAGGCGGCCTGATGTGCGGGGCCGATCGCTGCGGGAAAGTATTGCTGGCCGAGGCGGAAAGCGTAAGGCAGACCGTGCGCTTCGGCTGCCAGCACCCAGGCAGTCATGCGCGACAGCTTCAATTCGATATCCATCGCTTGCGGCAGACGGTGGATATCCAGAACCAGTTCGCTCGCAAGTCCACCTTCGAATTGCTTGGCGATGAGCGCCTGGTGATCGCTGCGCGCGATCTGCCGCCATGCGAGCAGGCGCGGCGAATCGCCTGCCTGATACGGCCGTATGCCGGCAAAGTCATCGTGGCCTGCCGCACCGTTTCCATCTGTCTTGTCTCCTTGCGCCAGCGGCAGTGACGGAGCGTTTTCCTCCGGCGCCGGATATACCAGCACTTGCAATGCGGGCCGCCAGTAGCTCCAGGCACGCATCAGGCCGAGCGGAAATTGCGTGCGCAAACGGACGCGCGGGATGGGCAGCCAGCCGCGTTCCGTGCTCGTCGTCGTCAGCGTGACGGTGCTGCTGCCGGCAGCGGCAATATCGATCACATGTTCGATGCTGTCGACCGCTGTATCGATAAAGCCGATCCAGATCGCATAGCGATCGCTCTTGCGTGGATTGACGAAATGCAGTTCGAACTGGGCCTCTTGTCCAGCAAACACGGCAGGCGCGCGCCCGGGAGACAAATGCAGATGCGCAAGATTACGATGTGTCAGATGCATATCGATCAGTGCGCAGGAAGCCAGCAAAAAGCTCAGCGCGAAACCGAGACTCAGGCTGTAATTGATCGAAGCAAGGAAAAGCACCACCAGCATGATGCAGTAAGCCAGGCCGGCGCGCGTGGGCAAAATGTAGATGTGGCGCTGGTTCAGAACGACTTCGCCGGTTTCGGCCGCGCCCCACTTGAACAGGCGCTGTGCCGCACGTTGGCGCAATGTGGCGGTGCGGCTCATTGCGGAGCGCCGCTCAGACCTTGACCGACTTCATCAACTGCAGCACCAGGTCGCGGCTGTTGAGCGCAAGCCCGGCACTGGATTTCAGCGAGCGCAGACGGTGCGCGGCAACCGGCACCAATACTGCCTGCACATCTTCCGGAATCACGTGATTGCGACCTTCCATCGCGGCCCATGCTCGTGCCGCCTGCAACAGGGCAAGCGTGGCGCGTGGGCTCAGGCCTTCGGCGAACATGCCGTTCTGGCGCGATGCCAATGCCAGCGCCTGGATGTAATCGATCAGCGTCGGCGAAACATGGATGTCCTTCAGCGCAGTGCGCGCGGCCAGCAGGTCGGCCGGCTGCATTGCCATGCGCATCGCTTTCAATAGCACGCGCCGGTCTTCGCCCATCAGGAGCGCACGTTCCGCGGCGGCATCGGGATAGCCGAGCGAGATGCACATCAGGAAGCGATCCATCTGCGATTCCGGCAGCGGAAAAGTGCCGATCTGATGCGAGGGATTCTGTGTAGCGATCACGAAGAAAGGGACTGGCAGATCGCGCGTGACGCCATCGGCCGTCACCTGATGTTCTTCCATCGCTTCCAGCAACGCCGATTGCGTTTTCGGCGTGGCGCGATTGATTTCGTCGGCCAGCAGCACCTGCGTGAAGACCGGGCCAGGATGGAAAACGAAGCCGTTCTTCTCACGGTCGAAGATCGAAATGCCGATCACGTCAGCCGGCAGCAGATCGCTGGTGAATTGTTGACGGTTGAACTTCAGTCCGAGCGAAATGGCCAGCGCATGCGCGAGCGTGGTCTTGCCGACGCCTGGCACGTCTTCGATCAGAAGGTGGCCTCCTGCCAGCAGACAAACCAGCGCCTGGCGTATCTGCAATTCCTTGCCGACGACGATCTCACCTACTTGTCTGGCTACTCCATGCAATTTGGCGAACATGCGATCTTCCATGAGATGCGCCTTTTCATGGCGCGTAATGTTGAAGGAAAAGCCGGATGCGATGCATCGAGATTCTATGCGAGATCGGCAAGTCGGGGGCGCGGCGCAGTGCCGCTGTGGAGGGAAGCGCTAGTCGCGCTTCTGGCGATGCACGAGCAAGCCGACGACGGCGAGCGTAAACGTCACGACGATCGCGACCACGATCCAGAAACCGTGCATGTCCTGCGCCAGCGGTACGCCGCCGACATTCATGCCGAGCAGGCCGGCGATGATGTTGATCGGCAGCGCCAGCACGGTGACGACCGTCAGCACGTACAGGCTGCGGTTGTTCTCTTCATTGACCTGCGCGGCGATTTCTTCCTGCAGCAGCTTGATGCGCTCCTGCAGCGAACTCATGTCGTTCAGCACCACCGAGAATTCTTCGGTCGACTGTCGCAGTTCCTGCAAATCGGGTTCGCTCATCCAAGACGGTGGGCGTTGCAGCAGACGGAACAGCGCCGCAGGTTCCGGTGCCAGCAGGCGCTGCAGGCGGACCAGCACGCGGCGCAACGCTCCCAGATCGGCGCGCCGTTCCGTCAGCCGTCCGGCCAACAGATTGTCTTCGACCTTGTCGACCCGCGCCGTGGCCTGTCGCACGATGTTCACCAGCACATCGGCCTGATCGCGAAACAGATGAATCAGCAGCTCAAGCGACGAGCGAATCGTGTCGCCGCTGGCGACTGCCTGGCGCAGGCGCTCGATCGATTTCAGCGGCGTGCGTCGCGTGCTGATGACCATGCGCCGACTGACCTGCAGCCACAGCGTTGCGATGTCGGCCGAATCAAGTGAGAAATCGTGCAGCACGTCGTTGACGACGGCCAGCAGGCTGCTATCGCCAAGTTCCACGCGTGTGGAGCGCGAACCGTCATGCAGCGCCTGGCTGAAGGCTTCATCGATGCCCGCATGGTCGCGCATCCATTTTTCGCTCGCGGTATTGCTGAGATTGAAATGCAGCCAGAGGAATTCGTCGGCGGCTGGATCGGCTTGCGGCAGCCAGGCAGCCGCGGCATCGGCATCGATTGCGACAGCCTTGCGCTCGTGCCCGAACAGGAAGCCCCAGATCAGGCCCGATTGATCGGAACCGTAGTTGTATGCGCTTGTGCTCATTATCCGGATGACTGCTACCTGCGGGCGGTAGCAGAGATGCGCGCCGATGCGGGTCGCATGGCGGCGGCTGTGCCACCGCGAGGAATTGGTCGGGATCCTGTATAGCGCCGGACCCCGTCAGCGCAATGATGCGAAGTATGCGTGCTGCATGTGACGCCCGTATGACAGTGTGCGGGATGGTCGAGGCGAACAGGTAGAATAGCGGCTTGCTTCATTACAGAGTCTTGCGCATGTCCATCCAATGGTTCCCCGGTCACATGAACGCCGCCCGCAAAAAGGCGGCGGAAGCCATGGAGAAGACCGATATGATCATCGAAGTACTGGATGCGCGCGTGCCGCAGGCCAGCCGCAATCCGATGATCGAGGACTTGCGAAAGTTTCGCCAGCGTCCCTGCCTGAAAATTCTCAATAAGGCGGATCTGGCCGATCCCGCTGCAACCAAGCAGTGGCTGGATTTCTATAATGCGCAAAAGGACGTGCACGCAGTCGCGCTCAGCTGCAAGAAGCCGGCCGACGTCGCGAAGATTCCGGGCATCTGCATGAAGATCGCGCCGCATCGCGGCACCGCGTTGAAGCCCTTGCGCATCATGATCATGGGCATTCCGAACGTCGGAAAATCGACGCTGATGAACGCGTTGTTGAAAAAGCGTGTCGCGCAGGTCGGCGACGAACCGGCCGTGACGAAGACGCAACAGCGTCTCTATCTCGGCAACAACATCGTGCTGACCGATACGCCGGGAATGATGTGGCCGAAGATCGAACATCCGAGCGACGGCTTGATGCTGGCTGCCAGCCATGCGATCGGCAGCAATGCGCTGATCGAGGAGGAGGTCGCGACCTTTCTTGCCGACATCCTGCTGCAGCACTACCCGCAGTTGCTGTCGGCACGCTATGGCTTTGCTACCGAAGGCATCGACGGCGTGGCGGTGATCGAAGGCATTGCAAAGAAGCGCGCCTTCCGTATCAAGGGCGGTGAATTCGATCTGGAGAAGGCAGCTCATACGGTGCTGCAGGATTACCGTAGCGGCGCATTGGGACGTATCAGCCTCGAAACGCCGGAAAGCCGAGAGGCGCTGCTGGCAAGCTATCAGCCGCCGGAGTCTCTGAGCGATGTGGAAGCGGACGAGGAAGAGGAAGAAGATGCGGCAGAGCAGAGGCCGCGCAGGCGCTAACCGGTAGCGGACGGTATAAAACAAAAGCCCGCAAGGCGTGAACCTTGCGGGCTTTTTGCATTTGCAGCCGGCATCACGAAGATGCCAGCCGGCGAACGGCAATTACATCATGCCGCCCATACCGCCCATGCCACCCATGCCGCCCATGTCAGGCATTGCAGGTTTGTCTTCAACCACTTCTGCCACCATGCAATCGGTGGTCAACAGCAGGCCGGCGATCGATGCTGCGTTTTGCAGTGCCGAACGCGTTACCTTCGCTGGATCGACGACGCCCATTTCGACCATATCGCCATAGGTACCATTGCCAGCGTTGTAGCCGAAGTTGCCTTTGCCTTCCAGCACCTTGCCGACGACGACCGATGCTTCTTCACCGGCGTTCTGCACGATCATGCGCAGTGGCTCTTCCATCGCGCGCAGCACGATGCGGATACCGGCTTCCTGATCGGAGTTGTCGCCTTTGACGTTCAGGTTGGCGCGTGCACGCAGCAGAGCGACGCCACCGCCTGGAACGATGCCTTCTTCGACCGCAGCACGGGTTGCGTGCAGCGCGTCTTCGACACGGGCTTTCTTCTCTTTCATTTCGACTTCGGTGGCAGCGCCAACCTTGATCACTGCCACGCCGCCTGCCAGCTTGGCCACGCGTTCCTGCAGTTTTTCACGGTCGTAGTCCGAGGTCGCTTCTTCGATCTGCGCGCGGATCTGCTTGACGCGTGCTTCGATTGCAGCAGCCTGACCGTTGCCGTCGATGACCGTGGTGTTTTCCTTCGCCACTTCGATGCGCTTGGCTTGGCCCAGTTGATCCAGCGTGACTTTTTCCAGCGTCAGGCCGACTTCTTCTGCCACCACTTGACCGCCGGTCAGGATCGCGATGTCTTCCAGCATCGCCTTGCGACGATCGCCAAAGCCAGGAGCCTTCACTGCGCAGGTTTTCAGGATGCCGCGGATGTTGTTGACCACCAGCGTTGCAAGTGCTTCGCCTTCGATGTCTTCAGCGATGATCAGCAGCGGACGTCCGGCTTTTGCCACTTGCTCCAGTACCGGCAGCAGGTCGCGGATGTTCGAGATTTTCTTGTCGAACAGCAGGATGAACGGATTCTCCAGGATCGCGGTTTGCTTGTCGGCGTTGTTGATGAAGTACGGCGACAGGTAACCACGGTCGAATTGCATGCCTTCGACGATATCCAGCTCGTCGTTCAGCGATTTGCCGTCTTCCACGGTGATGACGCCTTCCTTGCCGACTTTTTCCATCGCTTCAGCGATGCGCTCGCCGATCGAGGTGTCGCTGTTGGCCGAGATCGAGCCGACTTGCGCGATTTCCTTGCTGGTTGTGCATGGCTTGGCAATGGTCTTCAGTTGCTCAACGGTTGCGGCAACAGCCTTGTCGATACCGCGCTTCAGGTCCATCGGGTTCATGCCGGCGGCAACGAACTTCATGCCTTCACGAACGATTGCCTGTGCCAGCACGGTCGCGGTCGTGGTGCCGTCGCCAGCGTTGTCGCTGGTGCGCGATGCCACTTCCTTCACGAGCTGGGCGCCCATGTTCTGCAGTTTGTCTTTCAGTTCGATTTCTTTTGCAACGGAAACGCCGTCCTTGGTGACGGTCGGTGCGCCGAACGAGCGTTCGAGCACGACGTTGCGGCCTTTCGGGCCCAGGGTGACTTTGACGGCGTTCGCCAGAATGTTGACGCCTTCGACCATCTTGGCACGGGCTGCGTCGCCGAATACCACTTCTTTAGCTGCCATGTTTTAACTCCTGTTATTCGTTATGTGACTGGATCACTTCTGCACGATGGCCATGATGTCTTCTTCGCGCATCACGAGGACTTCGTTGCCGTCGACCTTGACGGTCTGGCCGGCGTATTTACCGAACAGCACACGATCGCCAACTTTGACGTCCAGCGGACGGACCTTGCCGTCTTCCAGGATCTTGCCGTTGCCGACGGCCAGGACTTCGCCTTGATCAGGTTTTTCTGCGGCTGCTTCAGGGATGATGAGGCCGGACGCAGTCTTGGTTTCCTGGTCGAGGCGCTTGACGATGACGCGATCGTGCAAAGGACGAAGGTTCATACAAACTCCTTATTGCTATGGTTGATTGGCTATTGTTGTGCAGCCGGCTGAAGCCGGCTGCGGGTGTCATTGGTCGGATGAGGTGGCTTGTTAGCACTCTACCTCAGCGAGTGCCAAGTATAGGGATGGTTTCTTGATAATTCAAGGCGCCAAGCCGAATTTAGCTGGCGGCGCTACACTCACCTCCCTATCCCTGCCTGATGCGGGGTGTTGCGATTCCTTTAAGGAGATGGGCATGGTCGAGGCGCGGAGCACGGCAGTGATCGAAACGGCAGGCGGGTACCGAAACCGATGGGCACAACTTGTCATTGGTATTTTGTGCATGGGGCTGGTCGCCAACCTGCAATATGGCTGGACGCTGTTCGTCGAACCGATCGAGAACAAGCATCACTGGGGAATCGCGGCAATCCAATTTGCGTTCTCGATCTTTATCGTGGTGGAAACATGGCTGGTGCCGATTGAAGGATGGCTGGGCGACAAGTTCGGCCCGCGTCCGGTAGTGGCCGGCGGCGGCATCTTTGCCGCGGTAGGCTGGATACTCAATAGCTACGCCGACTCGCTGACCATGCTCTATACCGCCGCTGTGATCTCCGGAATCGGTGCGGGCTGCGTGTACGGCACATGCGTGGGGAACGCCTTGAAATGGTTTCCGGACCGGCGCGGGCTGGCGGCGGGCTTGACGGCGGCAGGTTTCGGCGCCGGCGCCGCCGTAACGGTGATTCCGATTGCCGATATGATCGACAGCGCCGGTTACGAGCGCACATTTCTTACCTTCGGCATCATTCAGGGCTCGGCCATCTTCATTCTTGCCCTGTTCCTGATCCGTCCGCATGTGACGCACCTGGTAGCGGCGGCATCGCGGACGATCAGCCGCATCGACTATACGCCGGGGCAGATGCTGAAAAAACCGGTTTTCTGGCTGATTTACCTGATTTATGTACTGGTCGCCGCCGGCGGCGTGATGGCCACTGCCCAGCTCGGCCCGATTGCGCATGACTACGGCATTGCTGCTTATCCCATCACTATTTTCGGCGCCACCTTGCCGCTGCTTACGATGGCTCTGTCGATCGATAATATTGCCAACGGCCTGACGCGTCCCTTGTGTGGTTTCCTATCGGACAAGATCGGCCGCGAAAACACCATGATGATTGTCTTTATCGGCGAGGGGCTGGCACTGCTCGGCATGATGCAGTACGGCCATCAGCCGATCGCTTTTGTCGTATTTGCTGCGCTGATTTTCATGTTCTGGGGTGAAATCTTCTCGATTTTCCCGGCCATTTGCGGCGATACCTTCGGCAGCAAATACGCCACCGCCAATGCCGGCACCTTGTATACCGCCAAAGGGGCGGCGGCATTGCTGGTGCCGCTGGCCTCGGTGCTGGCCGTCGGCGGCAACTGGAACCGGGTCTTCATTCTGGCCGCAGTCGTCACGATTGGCGCGGGCATTTCGGCCAAGCTGATTCTCGCGCCGATGCGCCGGCGCTTCATCGAGGCCAGTGCCGTGGCCGAGGACGCGCAGAAGACATGAGACCGATCTGACGGGAGCGCAAGACTCGCTTATATGCAGAAGCGCAAAGAAAACGCCGGAGCAAGTCCGGCGTTCTTCGTTTGCCGGCACGCGGCCGGCAGGTGTTTGTTAGTTTCGAATTTCGAGCGCCCGGTTCAGGCTCAGCGCTGCCAGCGACCCGACTGCGCCTGACAACAGATACAGGCTGACGTAGGACAGGCCGAATTCCGACGACAGGCTCAGGGCGACCAGCGGAGCGAAGGCGGCGCCGGTCAACCAAGCGAGATCCGAGGTCAATGCAGCGCCGGTGTAGCGATAGCGTTTTGCAAATTGGGCGCTGACTGCACCTGCGGCCTGACCATAGGAAAGACCGAGCAGGGAAAAGCCAACGAGGATGAAAATGTCCTGGCCCGATTCGCTGCCGCCCATCAGCATCGGCACGAAACAGCTGAATATGGCAATCAGCACCGCGAGCACGCCGAGCGTGGTGCGGCGGCCAAGGCGATCCGCGATCACGCCGGACAGCACGACGCCCAGCGCCATGAATACGGCGCCCAGCATCTGCAGCATCAGGAACTGATGAATCGAGCGCGATGAATAAATGCTGATCCATGACAGCGGAAACACGGTGACCAAATGAAACAGCGCATAGCTGGCCAGTGCCGCCAGCGCGCCGATGATCACATTGCGTCCTTGCGAACGGCTTACCTCCATGACGCTGACGGGTTCGAGCTCGCGTTCGTCGAGCAAATGCGCGTATTCAGGCGTGGACACCAGACGCAGGCGGGCGAACAGCGCCACTACGTTGATCGTGAAAGCGACATAGAACGGATAGCGCCAGCCCCAGTCGAGGAAGTCGGTCAGCGAAATCTCGGACAGCAGATAGCTGAACAGGCCGGCCGCCACGAGGAAGCCGGTCGGCGCGCCGAGTTGCCCCAGCATCGCATACCAGCCGCGCTTGTTCTGCGGCGCGTTCAGCGCCAACAGCGAGGGCAGGCCATCCCAGGAACCGCCTACCGCAGCGCCTTGACCGAGGCGCAGCAGCGCCAGCAGCACGATCGCCAATGTACCGGCGTGCTCGTACGTCGGCAGCAGCGAAATACCGGCGGTGCAGCTGCCGAGCAGAAACAGCGCGGCGGTCAGCTTGATCTCGCGACCGAAACGACGCTGGATGCCCATGAAGGCAATCGTGCCCAGCGGCCGCGCCAGGAAGGCGAAGGCGAAGATCATGAAGGAATACAGGGTGCCCTGCAGATTGCTGGCGAAGGGGAAAAACACCGCAGGAAAGACCAGCACCGAGGCGATTGCATAGACAAAGAAGTCAAAGTACTCGGAAGTGCGGCCGATCACGACGCCGACAGCGATCTCGCCCGGAGCGATGTGTGTATTGCGAGTATTGATCGCCCGCGCGCCGCTGCTGGTGGAAAATGGAGCAAACTCACCGGACATTTCGCCGGTATGATGTGTGTTGGCCATGGTCATCCTCTCTCTTCTGATCAGATACAGCAGATACTGGCACGCATCACAAGCTAGTTTTCCTGCTCGGCTTGCCAAAGGGTAGGACAAAACGTCCTATCGCCAATGCGTGCCGGTACGGTTACAGTAGCATATCTCCATATCCTTGTACTGCAAATTTACGGCATGATTTCCTCCCTTGCGCGTCGCGGGATGCTTGCGCTCCCGCTGGTTTTGCTAGCCGGCTGTAACTCGGTGGTTTTGAATCCATCCGGTGACATTGCGGACCAGCAGGCCCATCTGATCGTCGTTTCGACTCTGTTGATGTTGCTGATCATCGTTCCGGTGATCGCATTGACCATATTTTTCGCATGGCGCTATCGCCAGAGCAATACGGCGGCGAAATACGATCCGGACTGGGATCACTCGACGCAGCTGGAACTGGTGATCTGGGGCGCGCCGCTGCTGATCATCATTGCGCTGGGCCTGATCACCTGGATCAGCACGCATACGCTCGATCCGTATCGCCCGCTGGACCGCATCGACGACAACCGTCCGATTTCGCCGGCCGCTCAGCCGCTGACCATCCAGGTCGTGGCGCTGGACTGGAAATGGCTGTTCATCTATCCGGAGCAGGGCATCGCCACCGTAAATGAACTGGCAACACCGGTCGACGTGCCGATCCGCTTCAAGATCACGGCGTCCTCGGTGATGAACTCCTTCTATATTCCTGCGCTGGCTGGTCAAATCTACGCGATGCCGGGCATGGAAACCACGCTTAACGCCGTGCTGAACGCAGCGGGTGAGTTCGAAGGTTTCTCCGCCAACTACAGCGGCGCAGGCTTCTCGCACATGCGCTTCAAGTATCACGGCATGGACGTGAACGATTTCGACCGTTGGGTGGCCGAGGCCAAGTCGAACGGTGAAACGCTGGACCGCGCGACTTATCTCCAGTTGGAGAAGCCGAGCGAGCGCGAGCCTGTGCACCACTATGCGAAGGTGGCGCCCGAACTGTTCAGCGCCATCGTCAACCGTTGCGTCGCCCCGGACACCGTCTGCATGAATCAGCAGATGGCCGAGGACATGAAGCGCAACGCGATGGCACACGCGCATGAAGCGCATGAACAATAAGCAGCGCATGCAAGTAATGACGGATGCCGGCGCATTTGCTGGATTGCGTATTCATTTTTTCTGAAGAACGACGATGCTAGACCATATAGACCTGACGAAGCTCATCTTCGGCCGCCTCACCTGGGAAGCGATTCCCTACCATGAGCCCATCCTGATCGGCACCTTCATCATGGTGGCGCTAGGCGGTATTGCCGTGCTGGCCGCGATCACCAAGTTCCGCCTGTGGGGCCCGCTGTGGCGCGACTGGATCACCAGTATCGATCACAAGAAAATCGGCATCATGTACATGATCCTCGGTCTCGTGATGCTGCTGCGCGGCTTTGCCGACGCGCTGATGATGCGTGCGCAGCAGGCGGTTTCCTTTGGTGACAACCCCGGCTTCCTGCCGCCGCATCACTACGACCAGATCTTCACCGCGCACGGCGTGATCATGATCTTCTTCGTCGCAATGCCGCTGGTGACGGGTTTCATGAACTACGTGGTGCCGCTGCAAATCGGCGCGCGCGACGTGGCCTTCCCGTTCCTGAACAACTTCAGCTTCTGGATGACGACCTTCGGCGCCGTCCTGGTGATGGCTTCGCTGTTCGTCGGCGAGTTTGCGCGTACCGGCTGGCTCGCGTATCCGCCGCTGTCCGGCATTCTGTACAGTCCTGACGTCGGGGTGGATTACTACATCTGGGCCTTGCAGGTGGCCGGTGTGGGTACGCTGCTGTCCGGCGTGAACCTGATCGTCACCATCGTCAAGATGCGTGCGCCCGGCATGGAAATGATGAAGATGCCGGTGTTCACCTGGACCGCGCTGTGCACCAACGTGCTGATCGTGGCCGCTTTCCCGGTGCTGACCGCCGTGCTGGCCATGCTGTCGCTGGATCGCACCTTCGGCACCAACTTCTTCACCAACGATCTCGGCGGCAACGCCATGATGTACGTGAACCTGATCTGGATCTGGGGTCACCCCGAGGTCTACATCCTGATCCTGCCTTGCTTCGGCATCTTCTCGGAAGTCGTCTCGACCTTCTGCGGCAAGCGCCTGTTCGGCTATACCTCGATGGTGTACGCGACGATCGTGATCACGATCCTGTCCTATCTCGTCTGGTTACACCACTTCTTCACGATGGGGTCGGGTGCATCGGTCAACTCGTTCTTCGGCATCACGACGATGATCATCTCGATCCCGACCGGCGCGAAGATATTCAACTGGCTGTTCACGATGTACCGCGGTCGTATCCGCTTCGAGCTGCCTATGATGTGGACCGTTGCGTTCATGATCACCTTTGTGATCGGCGGCATGACTGGCGTGATGCTCGCAGTGCCACCGGCCGACTTCGTGCTGCACAACTCGCTGTTCCTGATCGCGCACTTCCATAACGTGATCATCGGCGGCGTGCTGTTCGGCTTGTTTGCCGGCATCAACTACTGGTTCCCGAAAGCCTTTGGCTTCAAGCTGGATCCGTTCTGGGGCAAGTGCTCGTTCTGGTTCTGGGTCATCGGTTTCTACCTCGCCTTCATGCCGCTGTACGTGCTGGGCTTCCTGGGTGTGACACGCCGCATGAGCCACTTCGAGGATCCGTCGCTGCAGATCTGGTTCCAGATCGCTGCGTTGGGCGCCGTGCTGATCGCGCTGGGCATCGGCTCGATGCTGATCCAGTTCGTCGTCAGCTTCCTGCGCCGCGAACAGTTGCGCGACGTCAGCGGCGATCCATGGGGTGGCCGTACGCTGGAATGGTCGACTTCGTCGCCGCCGCCTGACTACAACTTCGCGTTCACGCCACGCGTGTACGAAGGCGATACCTGGGCGGACATGAAGAAGCAGGGCTACAAGCGTCCGCTGCAAGGCTTCGTCGACATTCACATGCCGAAGAACACTGGCGCCGGCTTCATCATCGCTGCGCTGTCGGCGGCAGTCGGCTTCGGCTTGATCTGGCACATGTGGCTGCTGGTCGTCGTCGGCTTCTTCGTGATGATGGCCGCGATCATCATCCATACCTTCAATTACAAACGCGATTACTACATCCCGGCCGAACAAGTCGTTCGTACCGAAGATGCTCGCACTCGTATGCTGGAAAGCCATGTCTGAAATCACTGCAACTTCTAATGGCGCCGTGAGCGCTGATTCGA
>Ga0310811_10004023_pt1 | contig 18513 bp, 21 predicted proteins | sample YCmetagenome_FD_207642 | JGI IMG/M metagenome (GOLD analysis project Ga0310811, IMG submission 207642) | Soil microbial communities from experimental microcosm in Duke University, North Carolina, United States - YC | ecosystem: Engineered > Artificial ecosystem > Soil microcosm > Unclassified ...
AAAGGCTGGTTTCCGCAGCGATAACGATAATAGGCTGCCGCTCGCATGGATTCTCTTCTTGCGCGCCTGTCCTGGCAGCGGCCCGTCAGCCTGTGGCTGGCGCCAGCCGTGGTGCTGGTCCTGGGCGTGGTCCTGATCCTGTTCGATCCGGCCCGGCTGGAATCGGCACTCGCCAACCGGCAGTTCGATCTCTTCCAGCGCCATGCCGCCCGCAGTGCGGCCCCCATGGAGCCAGCCGTGCGCGTGCTGGAACTGCCGTCCCTGGACGAAGACAGCCTGGTGCTGGCCACGCGAGCGCTTTCGGCCGCCGGCGCGCGCCTGGTGGTGTTGACCGCACCGGTCCAGATGGGGGCCTCGCCCCAGTCGCTTTCGGCGCGCCTGCCGCCGGGGAGCGATGTCGCCCGCGCCGCCCTTTCCAAGTTGCCGGAGCCAGGCCACGACCTGGCGCAAGCCATCTCGGAAACGCGGGCCGTGGTGCCGGTGGTTTTGGGGACGGCGGGCCGCGCGCCCCTGATCAAGGCGCGTTTTGTCTATCACGGCACGCTCAATCCCTTTCGGGCCGCGCCCAAGATAGAGGGCGCGGCGACAAGTCCGGCGCTGATGGAAAGCAATGCGGCCGGCTCGGCCGCCGTCAATTTGACCCCCGACCCGGACGGGATAGTGCGCCGGATGCCGCTGGCCTTCCGTTCAGGCGATGGCCTGGTGCCTGGCATGGCGGCGGAAACGCGGCGGGTGGCGGCGGGGGACTCCGACATCACCGTCGCCAGCAATGAGCGCGATCTGTCGAGCTTTTTTTCCGGCCTGGGCATTGGCGCCTTGGAAACGTCAACTGGCCCCGTGCCCACCGACCCCAGCGGCGCGGTGCGCCTCTACTATGCCGCCAATGTCTCGGACCGGATGCTCAATCCCAATGCGCTGGATGCCGTGCCGCTGAAGGACGCCATCGTGCTGATTGGCGCCCAGGGACAGGTGGTGAAGACCCCGCTGGGGCCGGCCAGCCTTGCGCAGGTGATGGCGGAGGGGATCGAGAATCTGCTGAGCCGCCAGGTGCTGGTGCGCCCGGGCTGGGCGCAATCCCTGGAGGCCCTGTTGCTGGTCGTCACCGGTATCGTGATGGTCGGCCTGCTGCAGCGGGGATTGGTCTGGGGGGCCGCCGCGGCGCTTTCCGGCGTGCTGCTCCTGGGATCAGTCTCCTGGCTTGTCTTCATCAGTCGCCACCTTCTTCTGGATGCGGCCACACCCTCCCTGGTTCTGGCTCTTGCCTTTGCCGCGGCCCTGGGCGCGTGGCTGTTCGAATTGCGCATGACCTATACCGCCCTGCGCATGGCCTTCGCCGACTCCCTGCCCCGCGCCAGCATCAGCAAGCTGGCGCGCCGCCCCAGCCTTTTGAAGCTGGAAGGCGACACCCGCGCCGTCACCTACCTGGTCTGCGGCGTGCGCGGCCTCTCGGCGCTGGCTTCTGCCCGCCGCGACGATCCGGCCGGGTTTACCCGTCTGACGGAAAAATTGCTGACGCCGCTGATTGACCAGGCCCTGGCCCATGGCGGCACCATCGACCGGCTGACCCCCGATGGCTTTGCCGCCTTCTGGAATGCGCCCCTCGAGGATACCGACCATGCCCTTCACGCCTGTGACGCAGCCAGCGCCATGGCCATGGCGTGGGAACGGGTGACAGAAGAACTGGCGCAGCAAGCCGCGCCGGCGATGGAGATCGGCGTGGGCATCGCCACCGGCCCGGTGATCGCGGGCGGCTTCGGCGCCTCGGGGCGGATGGGCTACAGCGTCCATGGCGATGCGGTGAGTCTGGCGCAAAGCCTGCAGGCGCTGTCACATCTCTATGGTGCGGCGCTGGTCGTGTCGGAGGAAACCAAACGGCAGGCCGAGCGCGGCTTTGCTTTCCTGGAAATCGACACGGTCGCGGGGGGCCCGTCCGTGACGCTTTACGCCCTGATGGGAAGCCCGGTGACCAGGGCTTCGCCCAAGTTCCGGGCACTCACGGTCTTCCACAATCATATCTTCCAGGCCATCCGCAAAAAGAACTGGCCCATGGCGCGGGAGCTGATCGCCCAATGCCGGCGTCTGTCGGGCGTCAGCCAGAAGCTTTATGACCTGCATCTGGCGCGCATTGCCTATTACGAGAAGCATCCGCCTGGTCCAGAATGGGACGGCGCCTTTCGGCCGATCCTGGAATAGGATCGGCTAGATTATTTTATTGGCGGCTCCGCCGCGGGAGCATTCTGGAACACTCATGAAAACGCGCCTGGCACTTCTGCTTCTGCTGCTGCCGCTGGCGGCCTGCGCCGGCAAGCCGATGCTGCCCGCGGATTGCGCCGCCAACGCGATGTGCGCGGCACGCAGCGCCGAGCCCGAACAGCTGGCACCCGGACTGGCGGAGCGGCACGGCGATCAACTGGTGCTGTTTCCCGCGCAAGGCCAGAAGGTCACCTTCACCGACCATCTGAAGGCCTGTGACGATCACGTGGTGGAGACCTGCATCGGTTTTGCGCTGATCGACAAGTCCGATCGCGCCGGCGCCTTTGTGGTGCAGCAATTCTATTATGAAGGCAGCGATTTCCTGCTGATAGACAGCCAGAGCGGGCGCAGCACCAAGCTGCATGGCATGCCGGCCTTTTCGCCCGATGGCCGCCACTTTCTGGTGGCGCCCTTCGACGAGGAGAGCGATGTGGGCGCCAACAATCTGGAAATCTGGCGCCGCGAAGGCGACGGCGCCGTGCTGGAATGGGCGCATACCTTCGCTGAGACCCATGCCGAGGATCCGAACCTCAAGGCGCCTTACAAAACCCGCGTAAGCGGATGGAGCACCAATCGCATCACCCTGGCGCTGCAGGAGCCGGGATCGGAACGGCGCTGGAGCGGCAGCATCGTGCGAGATGATACGGGCTGGCACCTGTTGGCGGTTTCACCGCGCTAATCAGGGATAGTCGCCAATCCATAATGCGCGGCCGGCGCCCCGGTCAGCGCCGCCCACATCTGATCGCCCCAGGAAAAGTGCCACCATTCGTCTGGATGGCCGGCAAAGCCTTCTTCCGCCATCAGCCAATGCAGCAGACGGCGATTGCCTCTCGCTTCCTGGTCGGAGAAGGAAAAATTCTCAGCATCGAGATTTTCAAACCGGTCACGATGGGCCAGCGCCGTGACATCGTCGAACAACGAACCCATCCAGAGCTGTTCGCCGCCTTTCCAGCGCAAGGTCAGGTCTACCGCCGCGGCAGTGGCATGGGGCGCGGGCGAGTCCTCGCTGTCGGAGGGCGCGGCCCAATAGCGCTCCACTTCCTCGGTCAGTGCGGCGCCGGTGAGTGATGGATCGCGGCGCTGAAGCGCACGCGGCATCCACACGTCATGGAAATAGGCCTGGACTTCACGCGGCCGCCAGGCGTCGAACAGAAATAGCTCAAGCCCTGCCGCGCCTGCCCGCGCATTCACCCGCGCCAGCTTTTCGGCCACCGTCCGGCGCAGCCACAGCTGATCGGTGGCGCCGTCCACCCGTTGCCAGTAAGGCGGATTGCGGTTGCCGGCATAGAAATTCTCGCCCGCCAAGCCCGCATCGCGCGCCTCCACCACCTCTTCCCCGAACAGACGGTTATCGCGGGCGATGGCGATGCGCTGGCGGAAACCTTTGCGTGCCCCACGCGCCGGGCCCTGGTCGCCGACCGGCCGATCACGCAGGCTTTGCAAAGTGCCAAACACAGACATTCCGCTAGACTAGGGTAATGGTTGCGTCATCCCAAAGTGTTTATCGCGCCGCCCGCCGCGCCTTCATTGCCGCCTGCGAGGCGGCGCAGGTGGACAGCATCGCGCGCCTTCATCCTGCCAAGGACAAGGACGGCAAGCCGCTATTCATGGACTGTGCCGCGCTGGGACCAAGGCTCGCCACCCGTGCGGTGCTGGCCATCGCCAATAACCTCGCCGGGTCGGCCCTGGCTGCGGCACTCCTGAAAGCAAATGTAGTGCTGCCACCGGATGGGCGGCTGGTCCTGATCCATGCGTTGGACCCGGCCGCCTTTGCCAGGGTCCCGACCGATCCGGCTTGGCCGGCGGCCATGCTGCAAGCCGTCGCCACCGAAGATCTGTCGAAGGTCAACTTGTTGGGCGTGCTACCGCTTGGGGCGGCCAGCCTTCCGACATTGCCGCCGCTTCCCCCGGCCAGGATCATTCTGCTGCCACCCGCCACCGATAGTGCCGGCGTCGCGGCGGCACTGGCTGCTATTTTTGGAAATTAATCGTTGCAGGCTTCGCAAGGTGGGCGGAGGATTGCCGGTGCAATCATTGAGAGGGTTTCATGCGTAACCACTTCCTGCTTGCTGCCGTTTGCGCCCTAGCCATTGCCACCCTTCCCGCGCGCGCTGCCGATACCGCGCAGCAAAGCGCCATGAAGAGCTGCGCCGCGACCTGGAAGACCATGTCCGCCGCTGACAAGGGCAAGACAAAATATACCGACTACATGGCCACCTGCATGAAGACACCCAGCAAGTCGGCCGCAGCCGCGGCGCCCGCGCCGGCCGCGGCAATGACCGCCAAGCCGGCTGCCAGTTCCAGCACCTCCATGAAGATGGCGGCGCCCGCCGGTGGCGGCCAAGCCAAGTGCAAGGACGGCACCACCGTCACCTACAAGAACCGCCAGGGCACCTGCTCAGGCCATGGCGGCGTCGCCACCTGGCTGTGATTTGCCTGGAAGTCCGGGCCCGCTTTGCATAGCGGGCCCGTTTTCTTTATAGCCACTGAGATCGCGCGCACCCGTAGCTCAGCTGGATAGAGTGCTGCCCTCCGAAGGCAGAGGTCATAGGTTCGAATCCTATCGGGTGCGCCATTTCGCGCTTCGCGCGAAATGGCGCAGCCAAGCGCCCATAGGCGGCGCTAGCGTCAGCGTAGCGCGCCGCCGTGATGGGCGCGCAGGCCGGGAAGTCCCGAACCACTCCGCCCGCGCGTCAGCGCATTGCCTGCCACGCCATGGAGCGCCGCTCGCACGGTTGCTCCCTATTTCATCCCGCCCCACACTCCCGGCATGCTCCAGCCGGTGCTTCCGATCATTTTTGCCCTGCTTGCGGTGACGGCCTTCGCCGCGCTGGGGGCGCGGCGCACCCACATCCCGACTTCGATCTTTCTGGTTCTGGTGGGATTGGCGATCGGCTTTGTGCCCGGCATACCGCGGATCGCGCTGCGTCCCGACCTGGTCCTGAGCCTGTTGCTGCCGCCGCTGCTATACCGCGCCGGCGTCAACATGAGCTGGCGGGGCTTCAAGGCCAACTTGCGCCCCATCCTGCTCTTGGCGGTGGGCTTGGTGATCTTCACCACCGTCGCGGCGGCGGAGACGGCGCATAAGCTGTTCGGGCTGCCGCTGGCCGTCAGCTTTGTGCTGGGCGCCATCGTCTCCCCGCCCGATGCGGTGGCGCCCATGGCCATCGCCCGCCGCTTCGCGCTACCGAACCGCGTGCTCACCATCCTGGAAGGCGAAGGGCTGGTGAATGACGCCACCGCCCTGATCCTGTTCAGCTTCGCTGTGGCGGCGGTAACGGAAGGCCGGCATTTCTCCATCTCCATCGCGACCGGCGAATTTCTGTTGATTGTGGCGGGCGAGATCGCCTGGGGGCTGCTGATGGGCTGGGGTGGCCTTCTCCTGCGGCGCTGGGCGGCCGATCCGCGGGTGGAAATGGTGTTCTCGCTGCTGACACCCTTCGCGGCCTTCTGGGTGCCCGAGGCTCTGGGCGGATCAGGCGTTTTGGCCACCGTCACCTGCGGGTTGTTCGTGAGCTGGAACGGCCCGCGCTTCATCTCGCCTGCGACGCGTCTGCAGGGATTCTTTGTCTGGGACCTGACGGTCTATCTGGTGGAAAGCGTGGTCTTTCTGCTGACCGGGCTTCAGGCCCGTGTGGTTGCCGACACATTGGACTTGTCGCAATGGGGTTATCTGGGCCTGGCCGCCCTGACCGTCTGCGCGGTGCTGATCCTGGTGCGCTTTGTCTGGGTCTATGTCGCCACCTATCTGCCGCGCCTGATTTCACCGGCCCTGGCGCGAAGAGACCCCGCCCCCAGCTGGCAAAGCACCTTCGTGGTCGCCTTTACCGGCATCCGGGGCGTGGTGTCGCTGGCCGCGGCCCTGTCCATTCCCATTATGGCGGACGGCGCCCCTTTTCCGGCGCGCGGGCTTCTGCTGCTGGTCACCTTCGCGGTGATCCTGGTCACCTTGGTGGGCCAGGGCTTTGCCCTGCCCTGGGTGATCGGGAAGCTGGGCATTTCCGAGCATGGCCGGCGGGAGGCGGACGCGGAAAAGCGGCGGGAGATTTCCGCGCGTCTGTCCGCCATCGATGCGGCGCTGGCCCGGCTGGACGGACTGGAAGCGGCGGCTTTGGCGCCCGAGACGGTGGCGGCCTTGAGGCGCCGCAACGAGGACCGCCGGGCCTATTTCGTCGCGGCCTGCCAGGACATTGTGCGCGGCGATATCTCCAGCGCCAGCGCCGCCCTGCAGCTTCAGTTCGTGGACGCCGAGCGCGCGTCCATCGCCGAACTCTATTATCGCGGCGAGATAGGTGACGAGGCCCGCCGGCGCATCGAGCGGGAGCTAGACCTGGAAGATTCCCGTATCCGCCATAGCGCGGAAAGTGGCGCGGCAAGAGCGCTTTAGGGGCTCGAGCGCCGCATTTCGCGGCGCGACCCTCAGCTTCCGGCAGCTTCCTTCCCCCTTCGGCGCGAAGCGCCAGGAAGGGGGAAGGTGTCGCAGCGAAGTGTCCGCAAAGCGGACCTGAGCTGCGACGGATGGGGGTAAAAAAACTAAGACCCTTTTTTCCACACCAGCATCTTGCTGGTCAGGACCTGCACCACCTCGCCCTTCAGGTTCTTGGTCACGCTTTTAACCGTGATCATGCCGCGCTCGGGCCGGGAGCGGGACGGGGCCACTGCCAGCACCTCGCTTTCCACTTGAAGCACATCGCCCGGGCGCACGGCTCTGGGCCATTCGATTTCCCCGCCTGCCCCGATCAATCCGCCGGAGATGGGCATGCCGCTTTTGACCAGGAGCGACATGGTGACGGCCGCGGTATGCCAGCCACTGGCGGCCAGGCCACGGAAAAAGCTGGCCTTGGCCGCTATCTCATCGGTGTGGAAGGGCTGAGGGTCAAAGCTCGCGGCGAAGGCCTTGATCTCCTCCGCCGTCAGGGCGCGGGTATCGCTGATGAAGCGCTGCCCCACCGCGAAATCTTCCAGAAACAGTTCCTTCATCGCGCCTTTATAGCGGTCAACGCCCCGGTCCGCCTCTCTCTCGCGCGCCCAGCCCTGGCCAAGCGGCCGATGGCGCCGGTGCGGGAATGAACGGTCAGGACTTTGGGCCGGTCATGGACAAGGCACCATGCGCCAAAGATGCGACGCGAGAACCCGAATAGTTGTCGCCCTGATCCATCGCGGAAGGGGCCGGCTGCTGCCAAGACGCTTGACGATGCCTTGAAGCGAGGATGTGATGCGCCGGCGCCTGTCACAAACAAAATGCCTCAGGAACGAAGCAGACGCTCGCGCATTGGCGCGAAGACGCGTAAGATTTTTTCTTCATATCAAAAAACCATGGAGTGAATGACATGGCAGCAAGGAAGAAAAAGAAAGCGAAGAAGGCGGCCAAGCCCAAGAAGGGGAAGAAGAAGGCCGCTCCCAAGAAAGCGAAAAAGAGCGCGAAGAAAAGCGCAAAGAAGCCTGCAAAGAAGGCGAAAAGACCCGCCAAGAAGAAGGCAGCCGCCAGGAAGGCCAAACCGGCCGCCGCCGCGGCGCCGGCGCCCGCCCCGAGCGAAACCATACCCATGGTCCCGCCCGGCCTCTGATTGACGTCCCGAAAAAGAACGCCGCGACTTCCAAGCCGCGGCGTTTTTTTCATCGAAAACCCCCGGAGTGAATGACATGGCAGCGAAGAAGAGGAAGGCGAAGAAGGCGGCCCGCAAAGCCAAGCGCGCGCCCGCCCGCAAGGCAAAAACATCGGCCAGGAAAGCCAAGCGCCCCACCAAGAAAGCGGTAAAGCGCCCGGCCAAGAAGGCCAAAGCTGCCGCCAAGAAGGCGCCGGCCCGCAAGGCCCCCGCCCGGAAAGCCAAGCCCACTGCCAAGAAGAAACAGATTGTCGGCGAGGGTGACTACGCCGCGTCGCGGACTTTCCTCAAGGACCAGTCCGGATTTGTCGAAAAGAACAAGGCCGCCATTCCCGCCATGGGCAAAGAGGCCGAGAAGGCCCTGGAAGGGCCTGAGGGCGCATCTCTGCGCGAGGCCGAGGCTACGGCCGCGGCCCGGTCCCGCGACACCTTCTGAGCCGGCCAGATAACAAGACGCCGCGGCTCTTCCGGGACCGCGGCGTTTTTCATTGGGGCGGGCTATTTGGAGTCCGGTTTGAAGTCTAAGGCGCAACCGTTGGTGCAGTAGCGGAGCCCTGTAGGTCCCGGGCCATCATTGAAAACATGGCCCAGATGGCCCCCGCATTTGGCGCAATGAAATTCGGTCCGCACCATGCCGTGGCTGGAGTCGGTGCGGGTTTCCACCGCGCCCGGTAATGTGTCGAAGAAGCTGGGCCAGCCGGTGCCGCTGTCGAATTTGGCTGAGGCCTCGAACAGTTCGGCGCCGCAGCCGGCGCACTGGAACTCGCCGGGACGCTTTTCATGGTTCAGGGGGCTGGAACCCGGCCGTTCGGTGCCATGCTCGCGCAGCACGCGGTGCTGTTCCGGGGTCAATTCACGGAGTTTTGTGTCGCTCATCCTGTTTCCTTTCAGGCCCCTCATATAGGTACGATTTTCAGGGATTGGAGGCGATGACCATGTTGAGCATGTCGGACAGCCGGCCCGTATTGCCGAAGGCGAAACCGGCGTCATAGATCACGTCATCCACTTTCCAGCCCTGTGGCGTTGCCGCCAGCACCATCGTGTCGGTCCAGTTGGCGGGCTTTGCCTTGGAGCCGCGCGCCGGCGGAGGCATATAGCTCAGGGCCACGCTGCAGCGGGCGGTCTTGTCCTTCTGCTGACAGCTTCCGACTTTCCAGGCGGTGGGGCCTTCGAAGAGGGAGGAGAAGATGTCTCCCTCCAGCACCGGCGGCACCGCATTCTTCACCTTGGCCGTCAGGCGCGCCTGGGCAGCGGCAGCCGTCGCCAGCTGCTTGTTGAGGCGCGGCGAGAGTACCGGCTGGAGCCGCAGGCGCACCGTAGCGTCGGGGATACCGAGGCCCTGGGCGTGCTGACCGCTGTATACCGAATAGAAGGCGTTCACGGCGGCGGCGGGATCGTCGGCCTGTGCCAAGGCGGCCGCCGGCGCCGCAAACATGAGAACCGCGGTGAGAAACCCCTTCATCCGCGGGTCTTCAGACTGTCGCGGATATCACGCAGCAGCAGAACTTCTTCGGAAGGGGGCGGCGCGGCTTCGGTGGCCGGGCTGGGCGCCACCAGCTTGTTGAGCTGACGCAACACCATGAACAGGGCGAAGGCCACGATCACGAAATTGATTATGGCGTTGATGAAGAGGCCGTAATTGACGGTGACGTCCTTGGCCGCTTTCGCCGCGGCCAGTGTGTCCACCGCCCGGTCGCCCTTCAGCACCACAAAGAAATTGGCGAAATCGACGCCACCCAGAGCCAGGCCGATGGGAGGCATCAGGACGTCGTTGACCAGCGAGTTGACGATGCCGGTGAAAGAGGCGCCGATGATCACACCGACCGCCAAGTCCACCACATTGCCACGTACCGCGAATTTCTTGAATTCCGAGATCAGGGACATGGGCTCCAACCTTTCGAGGGACCGAAAGGCTAATCGCGCCAGCTGCCGCCAACAAGGCGTGCGTTACGCCGCGGGTCAGGCCAGCCTGGCCCCCGCCATTGCGCCTGCCGGCAAGGACAGGCGGAAGGAAAGGCCCAGATGGGTCGAACGGATATCGAGATGGGCGCCGATCTCCGCCGCCAGGCTGCGCATAACCTTGAAACCCATGCCGCCGCCGTTGACCGGATCAAAGCCTTCCGGCAGGCCGACGCCATCATCACTGATCGTGAGGACCAGCCGTCCGTCCTGGGTCGTGGTGCAATCCACCACCAGGATCAGGGGCACGCCGGTGGGATGGGCGTATTTCATGGCGTTGATGAAGATCTCGCACAGGATCAGCACGATGGGCTGAACCTGGCGCATCATCACCAGACAATCTCCACCGCTATGCACCACACGCACCTGCTGCTGCTCGGACGCCAGCGCTGCGACCAGCGCGTCAGTCACGTCATGGAGGTGCGGCTTGAGGCAGATCACACTCTCGCCGGAGCTGCGCGACAGGATGCGATGGAGCTGGCCGATGGTGTTGATGCGCGCCGCGATGCCGTTCAGCAGATGGCGCACCTCGACCTCGCTATAGGCGTCCGGCTTTTTTTGCATCGAGACCGACTGCATGCGGACCATGCCCACCAGCAGGGCCAGGCTGTTGGCAATCCGATGATTGGCCTCGGCCACCAGATCGGTGGGGTCCTGCGTCGATGGCGAATTGGGTGCGAGGATAGCGTCCATGGGAGCGTCCTCCTTTCTGCGATCTACAATGCGCCTCTTTGCGAGCGCCTTCAAGCAAAATAAACGATAGATTTCAATGACTTAAGTGAGCATTTGCCGCCTTTTGTACAAAGCCCGCGCTTGGCGGGTGGAACTAAAAATCCTTAAAATCGGTTGTCATAGGGTGTGGTGTAAAATGAGTAAGATACGCCATATCTGCCACTTTAGTATTTGATCGAGAAGGATAAATTCGTGCCATGACCGATCTGACCCGCGGGGAGCGGCTTCAGATAATGCTCACCGGCGAAGAGCTGGAAGCCTTGGACAATTGGCGCTTTGCCAGGCGCATGCCCAGCCGGGCGGCGGCCATCCGGGAGTTGCTTAAGCGCGGCTTGGCCGCCGAAGGCTTCGACCAGGCATTGGGCGGCAGCAAATCCGAGGACTTCGGGGTTACCGGCAAGTCCTCCGCCTCCCCCAGTCGCGACCGGGGTAACGGAAAGCCCGAGGAATAACTGCCGATCGTGGGCTTTGGCCTTGCGCCAGGGCCGCTCGCCTTATAGAAGGCGCCCCTCTTGGGCGGCCCGGCCGGACATGCCGTGGCAGCCCCAAATGCGACCCCCGTGCGCGGACGCGCACATTCAACAAAGGGGGACCGGACGCGTCCGGGTGCCGTGAAGGATAGCAAAATGTCCAAGATGAAGACCAAGTCGGGCGCTAAAAAGCGCTTCAAAATCACCGCCAAAGGCAAGATCAAGACCCATCAGGTCGGCAAGCGCCACCGGCTGATCAACAATTCGCCGGCCCGTACCCGGGACCTGCGCGGCATGGACACCCTGTCCGGATCCGAGACCCGGCGCGTGAAGCGTTGGATGCCCTATGGCGGAGGTATTTGATCCATGAGCCGCGCTCCTCGTTCAGTCCCCAGCCACGCCCGCCGCAAGAAGGTCTTCAAGCAGACCAAGGGCATGCGGGGCCGCCGCAAGAACAACATCACCACGGCCAATGCCGCAGCCGACAAATCGCTGCAGCACAACTATATCGGCCGCAAGGAGAAGAAGCGTAACTTCCGCGCCCTCTGGATCCAGCGCATCAACGCCGCCGTGCGCGAGCATGGCCTGACCTACAGCCGATTTATCGCCGGGCTCGCCGGCGCCGGGATCGTGGTCGACCGCAAGGTTCTGTCCGATCTGGCGATCCACGAGCCCGCTGCGTTCAAGGCTCTGGTGGACCAGGCGTCGAAAGCCTAAGCACACTCCACCGGAGATTCGGCCGGGCGTCCGGCCCTTTCCCTTCCGGAGTTTGCATGACCGATATCGCCGCCCTTCAATCCGAGATCATGGCGCAAATTTCCGGCGCGGCCGATGAGGCCGCGCTGGAGGCCGTGCGCGTGGCGAGCTTGGGCAAGAAGGGGTCGGTCAGCGCCCTGCTCGCCACCATGGGCAGTCTGTCGCCGGACGAGCGCAAGATCAAAGGGCCTCAGTTCAACGGCCTGAAAGATGCTGTCACTGAGGCCATCGCCGGGCGCAAGGTGCAGCTGGCGGATGCGGCGCTGGAGCAGCGCCTTGTCTCCGAAAAGCTGGACGTCACCCTGCCGGCGCGCCCCGAAAATGCCGGCACCGTTCATCCCATCGCCCAGGTGCTGGAAGAAGTGGTCGCGATCTTCGCCGACTTAGGGTTTGGCGTGGCCGAAGGTCCGGACGTCGAATATGACGATTACAATTTCACCAAGCTGAACATCCCGCCCGACCATCCTGCCCGCCAGATGCAGGACACATTCTATGTGGCGGCGCAGGCCGATGGCTCGTCCCATGTGCTGCGCACCCACACCTCGCCGGTGCAGGTCCGGGTGATGTTGAAACAGAAGCCGCCCATCCGCGTGATCTCGCCGGGCCGCACCTATCGCGTGGACTCAGACGCCACCCACTCGCCCATGTTCCACCAGGTCGAAGCCTTGGTGGTGGAGGAAGGCATCAATCTCGGCCACCTGAAATGGACGGTGGAAGAATTCTGCAAGGCCTTCTTCGAGATCGACAAGATCGAGTTGCGCGCCCGGCCCAGCTTCTTTCCCTTTACCGAACCTTCCTTGGAATGGGACATGCGCTGCGACCGCAGCGTGCCCGGCAAGATCACCTTCGGCACCGGCAATGACTGGCTGGAGCTGGGCGGCTCGGGCATGGTCCATCGCAAGGTGCTGGAGAATTGCGGCATCGATTCCAGCAAATACCAAGGATTTGCCTTCGGCTTCGGCCTGGACCGCATGGCCATGCTGAAATATGGCATGCCGGACATTCGCGGCTTCTTCGAAGCCGATCTGCGCTGGCTGAAGCATTACGGTTTTCAGGCCCTCGATATCCCCACGCTTGATGGTGGGCTCAGCCGATGAAGTTCACCCTGAGCTGGCTGAAAGAGCATCTGGATACCGATGCCGATGCGGCAACCATTGCCGAAAAGCTCACCGCTATCGGCCTGGAGGTCGAAAGCCTCACCGACCCAGGCGCGGCGCTGAAGGATTTCGTGGTCGGCGAGGTCGTCACCGCCGAAAAGCATCCCAATGCTGACAAGCTGCGGCTGTGCACGGTCAATGACGGCAAGGACAGCTTGCAGATCGTCTGCGGCGCGCCCAACGCTCGCGCCGGCATCAAGGTGGTGCTGGCAAGGCCGGGCACCGTCATCCCAGCGAGCGGCGAGGCGCTGAAGGTCGGAAAAATCCGGGATGTGGAATCGCGTGGCATGATGTGCAGCGCGCGTGAATTGCTTTTGGGCGAGGATCACAACGGCATCATCGAGCTGAAGTCCAGCGCCAAGCCCGGCGCGCCGGTGATGGTGGCGCTGGTCGAGGCAGGCCTGTTGGCCGACGATCCCCTGTTCGATGTCGCCATCACCCCCAATCGCGGTGATGCGGCGTCCGTCTATGGCATTGCGCGCGATCTGGCGGCGGCTGGTTTGGGGACCCTCAAGACCGACAAGGTGCAGCCGGTGCAGGGCAAATTCCCCTGTCCCACAAAGATCACGCTCGATTTCTCGCCCGAGAATAAAAACGCTTGTCCGCTTTTCGCCGGCCGGCTGATCCGCGGCGTCAAGAACGGCCCTGCGCCCCAATGGGTGCAGGAGCGCTTCAAGGCGGTGGGGCTCAAATCCATTTCGGCTCTGGTGGACGCCACCAATCTGGTCAGCCATGAGCGCGGCCGCCCTCTCCATGTCTTCGATGCTGACAAGCTGACCGGCGACATGCATGCCCGCATGGCCAAGGACGGCGAGCAGGTGCTGGCGCTGGATGACCAGACCTACACCCTGGACGCCGATACCGTGGTCATCGCCGATGATACAAGGACGCTGAGCATCGCCGGCATCATGGGAGGCAGGGATTCCGGCAGCTACGACAGCACCGTCAATGTCTTCATCGAATCCGCTTATTTCGATCCGGCGCGCATCGCCCGCTCGGGCCGCAAGCAGGCCATCATCTCGGACGCGCGCTACCGTTTCGAGCGCGGCGTGGACCCGCAATGGGTGCTGCCGGGGCTGGAGCTTTGCACGCAACTCATTCTGGAATGGTGCGGCGGAGAGGCCAGCGACGTGTTCATCGCCGGCGCGTTGCCGCCACCGCACAAGCCCATCGCTTTCGATCCCGCGCACGTCGAGAGCTTCGGCGCCATCCGCCTTTCCCGCACGCGCATCATCGCCATCCTGCAAGGCCTGGGCTTTGTGGTGGAAGAGCATGGCGCCACGCTTCAGGTGGTGCCGCCTTCCTGGCGCCATGACGTGGACGGTCCTGCCGACCTGGTGGAAGAAGTTGTCCGCATTCATGGCCTGACCGATGTGCCGTCCCGGGCGCTGGAGCGGGCGAGTGCCGTGGCCAAGCCGGTTCTTTCCGGCAAACAGCGGCGGGTGCGCACCGCCCGGCGGGCCCTGGCGGCGCGCGGCTTCAACGAGTGCGTGACCTTCTCTTTCATCGGCCGTGACCAGGCCAGGCTCTTCGGTGGGGGCGATGACGCGCGCCAGCTTGCCAATCCGATCGCCTCGGACCTCGATGCCTTGCGGCCGAGCGTGCTGCCCTCGCTGCTGGCCGCGGCCTCGCGCAATGCCGCGCGCGGCTTCGCCAACCTTCAGCTTTTCGAAATCGGCGCGGCCTTCGACAGCGGCGTGCCGGAAGCCCAGAAGACCGTGACCGCGGCGATCCGCACCGGCCATGCCGAGCGCAATTGGCAGAAGGCGGGCGAGGATGCGGGCCTGTTTGGCGTGAAGGCCGACCTGATGGCGGCGCTGGAAGCCATCACCGGCGGACCGATGTCGGCGCCGATCACGCAAGGAGCCCCAGGCTGGTATCACCCCGGCCGCAGCGGCACCATCGCCATGGGCCCCAAGGTCATCGCCCAGTTCGGTGAGCTGCATCCCAAAGTCCTGGCCGCCTTCGACCTCAAAGGTCCCGCGGCCGGATTCGAGATTTTCCTGGACGCCATCCCCGAGGCCAAGTCCAAGGGCAAGGCCCGGCCGCTGTTCCAGCCTTCGCCTTTCCAGGCGATCGAGCGCGACTTCGCCTTTGTGGTGGATGCTCGTGTTCCGGCCGGCGATATCGTTAAGGCAGTCAAGCTGGCCGACCGCAGCCTGATCGAGACTGTCTCGGTCTTCGATCTTTACGAAGGCAAGGGCGTGCCGGAGGGCAAGAAGTCCATTGCCGTGGCCGTGCGCATCCAGCCGCGCGACGCGACCCTGACCGATGCCGAGATCGAGGCCCTGGCCCAGAAGATCGTGGCCGCCGCCCTGAAGCTGGGCGCCAGCTTGAGAAGCTAACTCTCAGCGGTCACAATCCCGCCATTACGCAATCTCACAGTATTGCGACGGCGGAGGGGCGCATGGTTCAGCGGTTCGATCTGGCAATTGTTGGCGGCAGCTTTGCGGGCCTGGCCTGTGCCCGAAGCGCCGCCCTGCGGGGCCTGAAAGTGGCCGTGCTGGACGCCAAGCCCGATCCCGGCCTTCGGGTCCGCACCACCGGCATTCTGGTCAAGGAAGCCAGCGACGCCTTCGATCTGCCCGCCGGGCTGATGCGCAGGGTGCCTGGCGTGCGGCTTTATGCGCCGGACAACCGGTCCATCGACCTCTCGGCGCCCGGTTATTTCTTCCAGGCCACCGACATGCCCGCCCTGATGCACTGGATGGCCGAAGAGGCGGCCCGGGCCGGGGCAGCGCTGATGTATGGCAAGAAATTCGAGGGCGGGCTGGAATATGAGCGCGGCGTGGCGATGGGCGACATCCACGCCTCGTTCCTGATCGGTGCCGACGGCGCCAAATCCCAAGTGGCGGAGGCTTTCGGGCTGAGCCAGAATCAGCGCTTCCTTGCGGGCCTGGAAATCGAATGCGAGCCGCTTGAGAGCGTGGATGGCCGCTTCCTGCATTGTTTCGCCGACAGCAAGATCGCGCCTGGCTATATCGCCTGGATGGTGCCTGGTGTCGGCGCCACCCAGATCGGATTGGCGGCCAGCCGTCCTGCCCGTCCCGACCTAGGCGCGCTGCTGCGGCGGCTGAAAATGGTGCTGGATGTTCGCGATATCCGGGTCACCTCACGGCGCAGCGGGCTGATTCCCTGCGGCGGTGTGGTGCGCAATCTGGGCACGCGCCGGGTGATGCTGGTGGGCGATGCCGCCGGCATGGTGTCGCCGGTGACCGGCGGCGGCATTCACACCGCGCTGCATTTCGGCCGCCGCGCCGCCGTTCTGGTCGCCAACTATCTTGGCTGCCGAGGGCCTGCGCCCGCGCCAGTGCTGGCAGCGGAAGCCCCGCGCTATCGCGCCAATCTGTGGCTGCGCCGTGCGCTGGACCTGGCGCCGCCCAATGCCCTGATCAATGCTGCCTTGATGACCGCGCCGATGCGCCGGCTGGCACAGCGGCTTTATTTTCACTCTCGCGGCGAAGGCAGCGAATCCTTCGAGGCCTGGTCGCGCGCTTTCGAGCAGGAAGCGCAGACGGCGCACGCCGATCTGCGGCTGGTTTAGGCATTCGCGCTTGGCCTCACCCTTCGACAGGCTCAGGGTGAGGATAAGCAAAAGTCCTCATGCTGAGCCCGTCGAAGCATGAGGGCGTAGCGATTCATTTCATTTTTGCCTCTCCATGGCCGGCCTTGAGCCGGCCATCCAGAGTCGCATGTACCGGTGCTTGGTGCCCTGGATGGGCGGGTCAGGCCCGCCCATGGTGAATTAGGCGAAAGTCAGCAGCTTCGGGCTGACCCCGATTTCCTGAGCTAGCTTGTCGAACTCCGTCTTCGCGCGCGGATTGGAGCGCTGGTGGCGCTCGGCGAACAGCATCTCGTTCTTCTGGGTGTGCTCGAAGCCGGTGAATTCCGTTACCCGCACCTTGTAGCCATGCGCCTCCAGATAAAGCCCGCGCAGCACATTGGTCAGATGCGCGCCGAATTCCCGCCGCTGGATGGGATGGCGCCAGAGCTGCGCCAGCGGGCCTTTCTTCTCGTCCAACCCGCGCGCCAGCTCTGCCTGGCAGCAAGGCACCAGCGCCACGAATTTTGCTTCATGCTTCAAGGCGAAGAGAATGGCTTCGTCGGTGGCGGTGTCGCAGGCATGAAGCGCGGTGACGATATCCACCGCCCCGACCTCGGCATCGGCGATCCTGCCTTCCACAAGCCGCATGCGGTCAAAGCCGCTTTCCGCCGCGATTTTGCTGCTCGTCTCGATCAACTCGGGGCGCGTTTCCACCGCGATCACCTGACCCCGGCCCGCCGGCGCGAAATACAGATCGTAAAGAATGAGCCCCAGATAGGACTTGCCCGCGCCAAGGTCGGCCAGCACCGGCTGGTCTTTCTCCTTCAGCATCACGTCAATCGCCGGCCGGATCAGCTGCGCCAGATGCTGCACCTGTTTCAGCTTGCGCCGGGAATCCGCATTGAGCCCGCCATTGTGGGTGAGGATGTGCAGCGCTTTCAGCAGCGCAACAGATTGTCCGGGCCACAAGTCTGCCACAGCATTCTTCATGACCGCAGCGCCTCGAAGGGATGGGTGATGCCGTACCAGTAGTTATAGGCCCGCACCGCCCAATAGTTCATCTTCGTCCATTGTTTCGGCGGCGAGAGATCGTCCCAGTTGGACGACAGGTCCCGCTCGATCACATGGGTCATGTAGATGCGCCGGCGGCCCTGCCAGTAATGCAGGAATGTGTCGCGTACTTCGGCGATGGGCGTCTGGGAGAGCCGCGCCACCTCGCTGATGGCGAACTGCTCCAGGGTGATGAACTTCCGCGCCCGCCCGATCAGGGCATCGATGAATGCCAGCGTGTCTTCCAGCAGCGGCACATGTGCCGGCGAGGCGCCGATCAGGCCGGAATTGAACATCCAGCTGCTCTCCGTGTCGTAGCGGTAGTAACCCAGATGCGGCAGCCGGGTGCGGAAGCCCTTAAGGGGCGGAAAGGGATTGCGCAGTTCGAACCGGTTCATCACCAGCGGCGTCTTGGTCGCCGACCAAACCTCCTGCGGGGCCATCTTGACGGCGACCTCGGTATGAAAGCCGGGCCGGATGACAGAGTCTGAATCCACAAAACAGACCGGGCTGTCGAAACGCCGCAGGGCATCCAACACCACGGCCGGCTTGATGCGGTGATGGTAAAGCCCGCCGCCCGACCAGCCCTGTGTCTCGCGCGCGATATCCACCACCTCCACCGGCCAGTTGGCATAGGTCCCCGGCACGTCGGTATAGATGGCAATGCGCGCGCCCGGTTCCTTGTTCTCTAGGGGGCCTAAGTCCTGGCGCAGCGAAATCAGGCTGTAGCGAAGCTCCCGCCGGACTTCCGCCCGGCCGCCATAATCGAGGTAAAGATAGTGCAACATGGGCCGGTTATAGCCGGAAAAGCCTGTGGAATGGGGGGCTTCAGTCTGCTAGACCCCCGGCGCAAATGCCTGATCTCTCCAAAATCCGCAACTTCTCCATCGTCGCCCATATCGACCATGGCAAGTCCACCCTCGCCGACCGGTTGATCCAGGTCACCGGCGCCATTTCCAGCCGGGAGATGAAGGACCAGATCCTCG
>Ga0310811_10004024_pt1 | contig 18512 bp, 22 predicted proteins | sample YCmetagenome_FD_207642 | JGI IMG/M metagenome (GOLD analysis project Ga0310811, IMG submission 207642) | Soil microbial communities from experimental microcosm in Duke University, North Carolina, United States - YC | ecosystem: Engineered > Artificial ecosystem > Soil microcosm > Unclassified ...
TCTCAGAGAATGGAATCTAGACGCAGACGTTACGTATGTATTTATACTGGTTTTTGGTCACCAATGACGGCTCATTGTATTGAAGGTACCACGAGGAGCCTGGTCAGCCTCACTGGTGGCCTGAGGCGCTTAAAAACACTCGTGTTCAGGCGTTTATTGCCCGCGTTTGCTGTTCTTCCACGGGCGCACCAAAAATTAAACGTCATAAGTTCACTCTTACCGTTGCTGTCCCTGCAGAGAGCGGGCCAATGGAAGGTTGGCGGGTGCACGCCCTCGAAGTGCCTGGGAGGTCTGTGGCGCTCTCCCCTTATCTTGTACACAAGCTTGATGTAACGACACTTGCCCCAGACTTGGTCGTTTGGAAGTATGCGAAGATGACGAAGGAGGAGTGAATGTCAAGGCCTCGAACATCAGTGTTGTTTCCATCGACCTAAGCAAGGCTTCTGTCAATAGACTTGTGATCAACAGTCAGAGTATTGAGCACGGCAGTGCCAAAGCTGGAACTATCTGGCTCGAGAAAGACACTAATTGCAACTCAACCGGTTGGAAGGTAACGTACTCTTGTGCATCTTGATATCCGAACATCCTTCACGGTCTGTTGAAATAGGCAGTAGATTCTTATGTGGAGAACTTCCAACAACCGTATGGACGTGCTCAGGCTATTCTCAGCGCAGAAAAAATCATCGATATTGTGATTCCATCGCTACATCACTCCCCCGAGCTGTCTGTGGCCTTGCGGATTACTCACAACCTACGAGCTTACCATCTTCTTGATGCGCGAATACTTTCTGCGCATGAAGCAGAAAATGGTCTGGCATGCGGGGGCAGTATGGTTGTCATTGGTTGCGCCGACTCTTTGCTTGTTAAAGATCTTCTAAGGCTCAGTCAGAGTGACTGGTCCCACGAAGGAGCTTGGGTTTTGGGCGACAAAAAGTTTGACAACCCAACTTCTGGTGGGTCGGATTGAGGTGGCAAGCCTAGAAGACACTGAAAGTTGCCTTGCAGGTTTGCTTTTCCTTGTCAAGAGAACATCAAATACTGCAAACACTGCGTTGTTCCTGCAGTCATCTGACCCAGGCGGACTTGAGCGTGTGCTACGATTATTCCCCATCCGCACAGGCGTCTTGGTACCCGACTGGTTGGTAGTTGATGAGAGAGTAGATAGGATCGGAGCAGGTGGTGCAGAAGGAGCCGGGTAAGTTCTGGTTCATATATAGGACTTCTGACTGAGACATGCTTGCAGTGTTTGGGGATCAGCCAGCAGGTCAAACAACGGAAAGTGGGGATTCAACACTTGCATGTCATGGCTTAATTAGCATAGAATGCCCATAGGTGTACATAGGATTGTAAACGTAAGGGATTTTTAAAGGGCGTTATAAACATCAACAAGCCAGAGATGTGTCTACAAGGTTGTGCAGGAGGTTTGTCATAATCAAAGTTCATGTTACACCTTGTTCAACACTTGAAAACGGTGAAAGGTTGTTACAATACAGTGAGTGCAGTTAGAGAACAAGGAAAAAACCCAAAGAAACAAATATGCGCAACAGATAGCAGGAACAAAGACAGGATGAGTCTAAGGCTGATAGATGGACCTCGCGACCTGTGATATTTTTTGAGTAAGGGTTTCAGCTAAATAGCGGGGCGCCTTACGCTCTCAAGCAACATGGTGACTTCGGGTGCGACGCGAATAAACTCCTTGTTCCAGAACTCGTACTTCAAATTGCGGAGCAACTCAATGAAGGTGACCAAGGCACCCCAGGGATGAGGACGATGTACGATGAAGCGCTCTAGAAGGACACGAGTCATCACTTCACGGAAGCGATCGTCCTTCACCTCCACAAAGAGGTGAAGAAGTAAAGAGCTGAACCAGTGGGTATGGGCATTGGGATATCGCAAATGGAGAACCATGGAGCTCAAGAGGTGGTGTTGTCCTACATATCACGTCAATTTATGTCATATAAATCAGTGGATTCATTGAACTCACCTTCAACATCTAAATTAGCAGCAAGATACTGTAGAGCAACGACGCCAGGGTCGCTCGAGACAAACACAGAGGAGCCACTCCTCGCCTTGGCCTGGGCAACTGACGATACTCCGATGTACATGACAAGGGAGTTTATCAATGACAGGTTGTACGACTCGGTTGAACCCTCTGGCATGCCGGGTAGCCTCAAGCGATCTTTGAGTGTTGTAAGGAATGAAGGGGTTCCACGATTAAGGAGGTATTGATCGAGGTTGTTGCGAAGGTCAGCGCTTTTGAGACCTGAAGCAAAGTCTGATAGAATGGGCGGTATCGGTCCCATTTCGGGAATCGAGTCAAATTTGATGTTGCGTAAATGGGGGTCAGGAAGGATGATAGACATAGGGAACGCGCTGAGGATGATGTTGCGAAGCTGGATGCAACGCGGAGGGATGGCATCACAGAGACTAAAGTAGTATTCACTAAGGAACTCTGGGAAATCATGAAGAAGGACGAGGAGAAGTCGGAGGGAGCCGCGATACAGATCACGAGATGCGAGTTGGAGATCAGCCTCTTTCAAGAATGGAGCCAAAAACTTAAAAAGGGAAAGAAGGAGCTTGTGGAACGCGGACCACCCCTGACAGAACCATCAAAGAAGTCCTCCAAAATGGAATGGCAGATCTCACCTCACGGTTTTCGGATAGCAACAATTTTGGCATGAAGAGCCGATGCGAAACAAGACAAAGCCAAGAGAACGCGAACCCAGGGAAGTAGGTGGGTTGCAGTGAGCTGAAAGTGTCACTGCACGATTGTGAGCGACAACACGAAAAATAATTGAAAGATAATTTACCTGATGGCGATCAGCAGAGAGAAATAAGCTGAGCCTAGATGTTCTGCGATGGAGTGCAGGTCACTGATAAGACTGGAGAAAAATCTGAAGAATGGCTTCTGTTGGAACAGAACACCTTGTTCCTCGTGCATGTTCGCCAGGACGAGAACGAATATCGACAAAATCTTCGTGAGGTAATGGACCTTCGCCTGATCGTTGTCGATTCCAGAAGCGTCGCCATGATACTTGATGATATAGACAATCAATCGCGACATCGCGTCAAGAACTTGGAAAGCGTATTCGAACTCCCCGTTTGCCATGCATTTGATGTAGCTGTTCACACTTGCCTCCGCACACACACGGAAGAAGAATGAGGAGATATCCTCGACTTTCAAAATTCCTTGCTTCGTGAGCTGGGAGATGAAGGGGACAAAAGCCTTCTCCGGGGAGTGAGACCTCTGGAAAATGGACACCCATTGCTGGAACCAGCTGAACAACTTTTCCCTGAGCTGCTCGGTTTCTGGCTTGACCGAGGGCTGGCGGACCACCATGCCCTCTGTCGTGGGTCTGCGAATGATTCGAAGATCATCCAGAAGACGATTCACCCTAGTACACTGGTCAATACACGAATCCCACTAAGTTCGTTCACAACGTACTCTTCGTTAGCATCGCCAGCCTGTGCCAACTGTCCAAGAACTTCAATAGAGTATGTCAACTGACTCTGGGAGGCAATTGGGGGGTCACTCGATAGACATTCGCGAATGAGACCTGCCGCGAAGTTTTGCAAACTGGGCCGAGGATCAGTAAACAAATTTTTCGCCAGCTGTTGATCCTGAAGCGAAGTGCTGACAAGACCGCTGCGTAGCAGAGTCGCAGTGACAGGGATGTTGAGTTTGCGCTTAAGCGATGTGAGTGGTGAATATTTATAAAAGGAACTTAAAACAAACCTCATCCTCCGCATAGAGCAGCCACGTAATAGCCTCTTTAGCGACGTCCTCAAATGTGCGGCACAACTGGTCCAACAAAGCAACATAAATCTCTCTGCCAAGCTGAGAGCTCGTCTTGTACAGGAGCTGAACAATCTTCTGAGACATGTGGAGGGGAGTGCGGTTATGATCTATAGAACTCGTTGCGACAAACAGAATCTGCCGAACGAGGTGACGAAGATCATGATTGGGAGGTAGGGCAGCCAGTGATTGGATGGGCAACTGGATGATTAGGCCCTCCAGGTCCCTCAGGATCGTCTGCACACAGAAATCAGATTTCCGATAGTGTAAAATAGAAGGCATGCTTACAGTAAAGCGTTCCATTGCTTCCTGGTGGGACATCGTATGGGATGCAATGGCTTGTTCTGAGGCAGGCGAAGCAGCGTAGAGAGCCGGATTCAGATGTTCATTGCGAGCATAAGACACCGTCGAACTCGGTCGACTCATTGATGTACCACGCTTTGAGTCTAGGGCTGGATTGGAATAAAATATCGGAATCAGCCACTTTGAGACATAAATAATAAGCGTACCAAAATCCTCATAGACCGCAGCTTGATGGGGTTGCAATCCTGTCGGCTTGATACGCAGAGGATCTGGAAGACTAGCGGAGAAGTTTGAGGGTGGAGCTGCAGGATCCCAAAAAGCCTGTCCGCTCCGATGCTGTTGGAAAGTAGAAGTCAGCTGCAGTCTAGGGATAAATGCCAAGTAATATACCTCGCGGTATCGACGACGAGCCTCATATGAAGCGGCAAAACCCTCATCCACATCTGTCACTGCTCGCTCCATAGCAGCTTTTTCAATCGCTGCACAGGCAACGTCTACATTATCTTGCACAAGAATGGCCAAGACTTGCTCGGATATGGTTTGCTGGAACGCTGTAAGTGATTGTCTAGTGTCCCACATGTGTCAACCACTTACATCGTTAAACCCGTGATCCACCAGAGAAGAACGCAAGTGACCTCCGAGATTACTTTTTAAAGGTTCCTTGCAGGTGACCAGTGCGAGACTCCCGGCAAGCTTCTGCGCCATCAGGTGCCCAGCCTTACGCAACTTCTCCTCATTAGCTTCCGTTGCGAAGTCCTTGGCGACAAGCTCGCGAGTTGAGATGCCGGCGATCGTCACAGACCTCTCAACAACTGGAATGATAATCTGGCGGACACCTTAGATGGTGGAACAGATATGAATATTGAGTCACTTACCTCCCGGACAGCATGGTCGACGGCAACCTGCACTGCACGCTTAAAAGAGTGGTTACCATTGTAGGGTGCAAGTTGCGCGCTGACCACAACGCTCGTGCCCAAACTCGAAAGAATTGACTCAATATGGGCCCCAACAGCACGTTGAGGCTCAGCTGTAGGTGTAGGCCCAATTGGCATTACCTGGGTTTCACCCTGCATGTGAGTAGGATCAAACCCGTTCATCGGCATCGAGTCTATATCGGTGACGTATTCAGGTATGGCAGGTCCTGTATCGCCAGCAGTGGCCCTGTGGCGCACAACGTTCATAATTTCGATGGCGGCGAGGTCGATATCGAGGCCTTTGCACAGCATCTCGATCTCAAACTTCAGATTCAACTTGATTTCACCATAATGGTAGAACTCGGCTAGTAGAGTTATGACCGCCATTAGCCAAGGGTTGGGTGGCTTGAAGACCTTGGATTTAGAGCAAGGCTCGAGAGTTTTGCAAACGAAGGGAATAGCGACAATAAGACGTCCATGGTCAAAGCCCTCCATGAGAAGGTCCTTGAAGGCAAGATTCTTGTGACGGATAGGCTTGTCACGAGCAAGCGTGATGGTCCCAAGCCATGATGCGATGTTCTTCAGAACCAAACGCTCCGAGGTGATCTGCATCGTCTTCTCGCTGTTCAACACCGTTGCTGCTTTAGCAAATGTCTCTTGCAAGATATACTTCGATAAAACCCGTTTGTCAAGCGCATCGAGGAAACGCAGATACAACTGGTGGTTGTTAGGCTCGCTGCTGATGCGTTGGTCAACCAGATAATTAGCGAACCACCTCGAAAAGGCGTCATCAAACTGCTCCTTCATCTCCGATAGCTTGGCGTCGAAGTTACTGGGCGCGAGATTGTTCACGATAAACAGAATTTTATCGGAGAGCTCCTCCGGAGGCTCGACGATCTCCACATCAAACTTATCCGGATGGATAGAAGTGAATACAGGCGCAGGGTCAGCCGTAAGACCAGCAGAGATGCCGCGCATATCAGCGTTACTGCGCGATCCGTCTCCCCCAACAGCAATAGCACGGTGAATGACGGCTGTCAGATCGGGGCGAACCTCCATAAGATGGGGAATTCTGAGAAGGGCCTGACATAGAGGCTGCCACTCAGCAAGGCGAGTTTCAAAGCGGGAGAGAGCTTGGAGACCGAACTTAAAAAGATTGGTATCGGGGGGGCAGTTGAGGGCGTCGACAACGTAACGGATGGCAATTCCGAGAGGAACTGAATCTACGAGATCATGATGAATGATAGAGCCAAATAGATATCCAGTCATGGCAAGCTCGCGAGCGGGGTAATAGGATTGGAAGAATTTGTATTCGTCAAAGAGAAAGTGAAGCATGCAGGAGAAAATATCGTGGTCGCGAGTATCGGATGAGACTTTGCTGCGTTGGAGAAGGGCGATGACTTCATCGATAGAGGTCTGTTCGTCATACATGTGCTTGTAAATGGCGTCAACCTCACTCTCAATCTCCGCGGAGTAATTGACCACAGTTAAACCAGGATCGATATCGCTACCGGGGATGAGGCTCATGAGACGAGGGTGAACCTGCAAACAGGAATTGCGAACTTCGAGACAGTGATCAATATCATCCCGAGGCATTTTGGCAGAGCTACAAACAAACAAGTAAGGGAAAAGAAAAAAAGCAAATCAAAAGGCATGGATACTCACTTATTACGGAGAATGCGTAGGAATATGGTGATGGTGTTGGGATTTAGAGATAGTGTGCGACTATCGACAGCGGGATCTGACATTCTTGCCACCTTTTCGCTCTCCATTTTGACTTCCAAAAATGCAACCATGGCGTGTAAGAAATCTGCTCCATGTTGGTTAACGTTATCGGCCAACCACTTGTCAAGGTTCAGGTACTCTCGGCGCGATGCCAGCGAAGCAACATCCAGGGCAAATGTAAATGGCCGAACATCGAGCAAGCTCTCCAGAATCTGATCCCATTTATAGTCATCATGAGCGCCTTGAGGCTCATTTTGGCTTACCTTGAGGTCCTGAGCTACGTCCAGGATCCTCGAGATATTGAGAGGATTTTCCTCATAAAAGTCGCGGAATGCATCGGTCAGATAGGTCGGTTCGATCTGCCACAGACGCATGAAGACCAGCTGGTGGTTAGGATGTCCGGCAAGGAACATGGCTAGAAGTTTCCGAGAGTATTCCACGCGTATTTCGTTCCAGTTCGCATCCTTGACACTATTAAGGAAAAGAAGCACGTGAAAATAAAAGAATAACTTACTGGCACTTGCAGTAGACCCATTTGTACCAGTTCAGCGCTGATCTTTAATGCCTTGTCGAGCATGTCCCTAACACATGAGCGAATTTCGGCACTGTCCGAGTCCGCGAGTCGTACGAGAACCTCAAAAACATCCAACGAATTCCAAGTGTGACTCTGTACGTTGGCTGCAAGGGATTTGATTGTGGGGCTCGCAACTGCAACGTCATCCACTGTAACAATCCTCCTGCCTGGCAAAGATACAAAATTGAAAGTATCCGCAGGTAGTGAAAGCAATGCATCAAGAAGTTTCAGTTGATATAATGAGTTGGACCATGTTCCCCAGAAACCAATCACAGCATGAGGATCGGCGTCGCGTGGGCAGTTAAGCAGAATGGCGATTAGAAGCTTTAAGGTAGCAGTATCCACCCCATGACGGTCGGGTAGATCGAATGCCTTAATGACATTCGCCCAATTCAAGGTATTGTGCTAATCATGCACGTGAGTAAATGCAAATCTCGATCAAATAGATCCTCACAAAGCTGCTCAACGCCCTCACCAAAGCTCCAACATCACATAAAGTTGTACCCTCCGCTGCCAGTCGAGCCAAATTGGACATAATCTCCACCAATTGCGCGTCTCGAGGAGGATTCGCGTCGGAAATCCCAAAGCGTTGAAGCAGAGCGCAAACAGTATCCGGATCACTGGTAATATCGGGACCCAACTGAATCAATGTCTGAACCAGAGAAGTCCCAGGAGGCAAGCTGTGCAAAAGGGTTTGGGTCAACGATAGACAAAAGTGGAAAACACATTACCCTGACCTTAACGTTGGGAATATGCGCTGCAGGATAGGAGCAACAATTTCGGGTCCATACTTTGCCTGCGCAGCAGCAATGAGCGCTTGACGCTGTGTGGGATCCAGTATTGAGGTCTCAGAGGCGGTCTCGGAAAGAAGATTTGACATGAGTTTCGCAACTTGCTGAGGTGAAAGATCGGCGTGGTCGAATGAGGGATGTTGGCAAAGTGCAAGTACTGCAATTTCAAAGTCATGTCGTATAAGAGACATGGCTTGGGCGGCAAGTTCCTTCCTCGTGGGCGAAGAGACGATGGCCGAGGTCAGGATAAGTCTCTCCAAAGGACGTAAAGCCACTCGATCAACGAATCGCAGGAGATCAAAGTGCCTAAATGCGTCCCCTTCGCCCTTGTCTATGCCCTCACGAAAACGGTCAGCGAGGAAAGGGTCACGCGCTAGTCGTTGAGTTTCTTGAACGAGGAGTCGAAAAGTCAATGCAGTAGAAGTATCAAAAGCAGATGGAGGTGCTGAAGATGCTAGTCTGCCTTGAGAATGAACAATCAGGCGACGAATAAAATGGAGGTATGTGTCAAGTCCGTGCTGCTCAGAAAGCTAAAAAGGAGTTCCCGTAAAAATAGGAAAAGTTCAGTGATACAAGAACAACTGATTTTATTCTGATAATCCTTACCGAACGGATTTCAAGCTGATTGCGGTCAAAATTGTCTTCTGTGAGGGTTGAAAGAAGGAAGACGATTTGAGCCTTTACAATTGTATGTATATTAGCGTTTGGAGGATTATCCATCGCCGAAGACCTGGCTGCAGTCTCCGGACGTCGCGAGACGATCCCACCAGCGGACGCCGTTTTGGAGAATGGAAGTAAGAAAATATAGAAAGCACGTAGGCCGAGTCCAACAGTGAACACACCAGCCCGGTGGCAACTCGTCCTCGCTGCCAACACACAAATCCGGATCCTATTTTTAAGCTCCGATTGAATATACTTGATTCAATTATTATTTTACCTATCACTGAATATATAATCATTTCACTGCTTCCTTACTATACAATTTACAAAACGTTTTGACACTATGTATGGGCATATTTAACAGCCCGTATGTTGCGATAAAGACAAAGTGCCACGTCGTTTTAACAGATCACGTGAGTGTGATTAGTAACTCCCGTCACGTGACGTCCATACGCAAATCAATTCTAGCGAATGATATTGCCTTGAGTTTGACCTTCCTTCTTCAGCGCTCTCCAGCGTGTACAGGTGATTCACTTGCCTTGAAATCACTCCCAGAGCACTTGCGTCAAACGTCTGTGACGATTATACGTTGTCCCCGTGATACTCGAAACCCTTTCTTGCCAGCGTGGTAGTAACTACCACTTGAACTTAATCAGCTTGCAGATTTGACCAATAGTAAGGGCAGAGCCGTGCATGACGTCCATCCATGGATGCATGATACGCCAGCGTTCGGTTATTGGGTTGGAGCGTTTACATAAGTGTAGTCACTTCATGTGAGGATTCCACAGTCGTTCAATACGTATGGACTTATTCCGGTTACACCGCCCATTAGCGGTAGGATTCCCTCGTCAGCCTTAAATATATGCTTGATGCCGACTTAACTGCTAGGTGGGAGAGCTAATTGGCGTCCTTGGAAATATTACTCATAGTTGCAGTAAATTTTTCGCTCACGGAACTGATCCTGTGCATGAATGCTGATATTCACAGGTAGGCTGTACCAGGCTGTCAGACTTTACAGCAATGCCTTTGGCAGAAACACAGCACAGACCACGACAAGAAAGGTTCAACTTGGTTGAATTAGTCAATATTATATAATCTCGGTTTTTATTCCTCTCCCGGAGTCTGCGATCGGGTATGTGTCAAAATACCGTCAACGACCCCATATTTAAGTTCAGAGTCGGACATCCTGACTTGCAGATCTCTCTAGTTACCTACCATGCTCTTCTGCTATCCTGTCACCCTCTCAGGTCCTACGTGGCTCACTAACTGATGTTTTATAGCAAATTTCTCTCTAGTGCACGGTCTCCAAAACAATGATCACATTGTATAGTTCACAAGTTGGTCAATCCGTTTCGTATCGTTCTTGACTTCACGTGTTGCCTTCGTTTCAAAGCAATGGCGATATTACCATAGGATTGGGACGAAATGAACATTATGTCGTGCTGCCATGCATCTCATGAAATATTGACATTACTGGGTCTTGATGTGTGCGTGCTCTCTGTTGAATCGGGTATTGATACTGCGGTTCCTGGATGTAGGGTTGTCGGCACCGCTTGCGCTACTGCTTGACGAAAGTGCAGCCTGCAGAATTCGCACCAGGTCTTGATCGCTGTTAAGGCTCGTTTTCTACACGCTGTCAAATTGGGCATAATACATTGCTCTTCTGGATCTTTACTAAGCGAAAATCTCATTATCTGGGGACGTTCAGGCTGGCTGGGTTTCGATCTGCACTGGCTCCGTATCTATTGGTCAATTTCGTGCTCCTTCTTCGTGGGTCATCCTTGGGAGCATAGGAGGTTTGAACGGCGTGGGTTGATGTCAAGTTTTGTGATCCGATTTCTTACGAGTCACCTCCCGAGATCTAAAATCTTCTGGTTCTATTACTTGTCGATCCGATTTCCTCGTATGCAATACAGGAATCTATTGAGGACCGGCAAATATGCTGTACTTAGCACTGGTTAGCATGGCTGCTTTGGCTGGGCATCGCCTTCATTGCCACAGTTTTCTTTCGAATTATTTGTTCAAGAGACTTTCCTTCACATGGCCACTCTCAGTATTTGACTTCTTATATAAAACTTCTATCCTCACCTGCATTTTCCTACAAGCATTCAACAGTATGGGTCGATCGGATGACAACATTTTCTTTTCAAAGACACAACCTACAATGCACGTTCCAGTAGCCCAGCTTGGCAGTCCGTGAGTGAGGCGTGGTTAGTTGGAGCATCAGTGACTCATGAGTTTCGTCATAGCACACTGCTAGCGGGGCGTCTTCATCGTCAGAACATTTCGCCTTTGCTGGAATCTAACCAGTCGAGGTGAATCATTACCATTAAACGATCATTCCCTTCTTATTGGTTTTAGAAGGGACACAGCATCCCATTTCCGCGACAATGTCCCTCCTGGGCCTCCCCCACCTTACTATGCACAGTCACAGTCTAGGTGCGTGGTTGGGTAAAATTGTGACCGCTCCATTTGATAGTGATCTTAAGGGATGTTCTTATACGTTCTGGCGCCGTCGGTGGTTCAAGGTATTAGAGTCTGTTCATAGCATGTCACTCTAAGCTCATTCTCCCTTCCATTTTCTTTATCTAGCGCATACCGTCTTGCAGAAGTCGGTTCGACTGCTCATCTTCCAGGTGGTATTTCGAATAGAGATTTTCGTGTTGAAAATTCTATGCAATTGCTGCAGGACACATCATTTCAGTTTCCGACATATGCCACTGCTCAAAGCTACGAAGGCCACGCAGTTCATCTCTCACGACTACAGCACGTAACACCGCTATCTGGCGGTGGCGTAAGGTATTCAGGTTTGTCCACGGCATCTCATTGGGGCTCATTTTCCTTATCTAGCGCAAGAAGCTTTGCGAATGACCGCTACATGTTGGGTGCCGGTCCGCCTGCTCAAATTTTAGGTGGAATTCCAGATAGAAATTACATGCTTGCAAATCCTGTGCCATTGCAGCCGGACACAGTATTACGGTCATCCAGCGACACTACATCATACGGAAGCAGAGCCATTACTCCGAGATACGAAGACGATGTTAGACATGTCTCGGAATCGCATACTGCAGAATTATCCAGACCCACAGGATTCTATGATCCATTTTACCTTCATTCAGACCATTCCCTTTATGGCATAGCACCCCCTCACCCTTCGTCGTCATCGTCATCGTCGATTCCAGTATCCAGGACTGAGACATCTCATTCCAGTGCACATCAGCCGATCGCCTTCACGGACCACACTGTCCAAGTTGCGTCATTACGTGAGCATGGCGTTCAGCAGTCAGCTTCTCCTCGGGTTCTCTGCGTCGATGGCTGTTTCATAGATGAAGATGACCTTTGGGACCAGGGAATCAACAACGGCAGCATATTCGTTGGCGAATGTCTTCGCAGTGACTCACCGTGCGGCCTTTGGGTGAAAGCCGACAAGGGCTCAATCAAGCGCCATGCGCAGAAATGGCATAGGGTTGCTCGTGGGGGTGACACCAACACAGTCTTGTGTACATGGGATGGGTGTCGTACCGAGATGCAAAAGAGTGCTGTGCCACGGCACACTCTGTGCAAACACTTCGGTCAAACATTTCAGTGTAACGGATGCTTGAAATTTTTCACTCGAGACGACTGTTGGAGACCTCATGCTGTAAAGTGTACACGAAGTTGTTATGGATACAGCGTGACGTATAGTCCTAGGGTCCGTGCTATCAATGGGGAAGGCATGTCCCTCAGACAGGTTGGTTACTGAATTCTGGATGGGTGAGTATGCTTTTCTCCCTGATCTCAATGATTGCGAGCTAATTTATGCAAGAGACCGATTGAGCCCAGAGGTTTATTCAAATCAAGCTGTCGTGATTCTCCTTCATGTTGCCTATCGAACATCGTGATTGGAGCGACCCTTTGGAATATACCACTCCTTGCATGGGAGCATCATTCCACAGCTGCATGTGATTGCTATTGGTTCTTAGCTGCCCAACGATCGTCATATTGATACCTTCGTGATACCCCTAAAAGAAAGAGTCATAGGGGCAGCTTTGTGTTCGACAGATGCCTTTGGTGTTACTGTACACAACTTTGAATCGTTCTAGTAGACTAGAGTAACTTAGCTATATCAACTTTCCTGAGCCATGTGATGGTCTTATTATATAAATGCATGCGAGCTTATCTCAATTAATGCTCAATAGCAGTGATGACGCGTCCGGATGAATTGACGTACTATATATTCCTCCCAGCGCTCACTGATTCAGAAATTCTGTGTTTTGCTAAGTGCCGCTACTATTGATATGAATAGCTAGCCTACGTAGTACCAGCTCTGGCAGAGGCAGGCAGGCAACTGTTACAGGAGCTGCCAGTCACTGCCTAGGTTAGAGTCCTTGGCAGCACAGTGCTGCGCGTGGGAGACAGAAGCGGCCAAAAGTTTCAATCCACATATATCTCAGGCGGTCCGAAGATGGCAGAGGGATGGCATGAGCCAAATATTGGACCAATTGCATGTCTAGGGTCTTGCACTGCATTGAGCACATGTGCATTGGCTGATTTTCCCGGTGTATGCGTTCTCCTAGATCTTAGGCATATGCCCTCTTAGTATGCACACTCTATAGTAGTAGTACATCCAAAGTTCAAGATCATGATGTGAAATGCTAGCATAATATACTGTTGCGGCGTCATGTTCGCTCTTTCTACTGGTTGGTCGATTCACTGCTTGGATTTTTTTTTTTCCTGTAGCCGGCTGATCGAAAGATGGCAAATGAAAGGAGGTGATATGCATGGTCCTGTATATGTACTCATAAACTAGGGAAAGCACAGGGGCAGGTAGCCGATGCTCAGTAAGAATATATGATAAGCGATATCAGGTCTACGAGGGATATTGGCTACTCTGCTGCGCCTGAGCCATAGTGGTCCGATGCTGTGAAAAAATTTGCACTACGATCAAAGACTCACCCTATCATTGGACGAAGTTAGCTCACCTGCATCAATCGAATGGCCTGGTCCATCTGTTCCTGCGTGAAATGACCACTGGGAAGTGTAGGCACCACCGGGAAGTAATGAGCCTGCCGTGAGGCGGCATTTCCAGTTATCTGAGGAGGCTGCATGGGTAGTTGGGGTTGCGCGGAGGGTGGTCGGGGAGAAGCAGCGTTGGATGGCGTGCCTATGTTACGTGGAGGAGTTGCTTGCGGTGCTACGCCAGGCGATGATGTTGCAGCCCGCGACTGATATGGAGGTGACAGGTGGGCACCAGCAGGAAGTCCGTTGATGGTAGAAACAGGGCTGCCTTGTACCGGTGGTTGCGGTTGGGATTGAGACTGGGCCTGTGCGGCCGCAGCGATAGCACGAGCTTGGGCAGCTTGAGCTTGAGCTTGCAACAAGTGCTGAGGAGATATACGAGCCCCTGCAACGGCCGCCGATGCCATTGGAGTTGGCATTCTCTGCTGCTGAGAAATATTGACCTGCGCTACGGGTTGATTCCGTATTTGCGGAACAGCTTGTGCGGGCTGGGCTGCTGGTCTCGGTGTCCCATTTGGCTGTTGTTGCTGGGTTGCCGCTGCTGCTGCTGCTGCCGCCACCGCTGCTGCCTGCTGGGGTTGCTAGCGACTCGCCGTCAGAATAGCGCCTGAGAAAAGGTGAGATGACAACACATACACCAGCTGCGGCTGCGGCGGCTTGCAGCCTTGGGTCACGCTGCATCATTGCCTGGCGGGTAAGCTCCTCGTGGCGACGTCGGGCAAGGAGCAGTTCTTGTTGCTCCCTCGACTCTTTCTCATACTTCATACGACTAAGTTCAGCTGGTGTCAATTTAGGCATTTTCTGATACTGCCCATGTGTATCATGAATGTTGGATGCCTTTCGCTGATTCACTGATGAATTGACACGAACCAGTAAGTACTGGAGAACTGCAAGTAATGAATATAGCTCACTAGACGCTTTTTGTGCTGCTTCACGTTTCTTCGCAGCTTTGCGCATCGTCTCATACATGAATGTATGTCTCCGCCGTTTTTTGGCGTCAGACGTCAAGCTGGCTCCAGGGCTTTGGTTCTGTGTGACTGACATACTAGCTAATCGCTTGACACCTCTCGTGGTCATCTGCCCTTGAGCTGATGTCGATGCTGGTGGCGGCGTGCGCTCCGCATTGACAGGGGAGTTGATATCAGGATGGAGCCTGTGGCCACTACCGAAGCGGCTGCTCCAACGCTCAAAGCATTCCCAGGGAGTTCGTTTATCCGTGGAAATAGTAACGCGCGAGGAGTTGAATGAGTCCGCAACTAACAGCCAATTATTGGGATATCTCTCCACGAGAGTTCTGAGAAGGGAGTCTTCATCGGAGCTCCAAAGATGCTCCGAACGCTTCTTGCCGTCTTTCGATGGCAGTCCAAGGGAACTGACTGCGGATGGTCTACTGCCCTCAAAAAGGTCTGCGAACAACATTCAGCATCACTGTCACTTTCTCACGGCGTCCTTACCTGAGGCAGTATCGTCCACTATCTTCCCAATTGCGCTATCGAAGTCCACAGCAACTGCTGCTTCTTCAGCGAACATCCACTCCCCGTTCACCCAATGCCTAGCGGGTTGCAAAGGCCCAAGAAGCGTCGGCTTGCAGTACATGAACCGACCCAACGGTGCCATCTTCGTGAAACCTGAATCCTCAACACGCCTGTTATCCTCTCCCGACCTCTTATCCTTCTTCTTCCCCTCATTCGAGCCAGAAGTAACATCTGGCATGCCGAGCGGTTGAAGGTCGGGAAAAATGTCCGATAGATCAGGGATGGGTAGCGATGGCTCGATACCAGAGTCGTCCGTAGTCAGATTACCGAGTGCTTTGACAAGGACGAGGTCGTCATCGTCGAGGAAAAGCTTTCGCTCGTCCGAGTATGCGATCTGCTCTCTAAGCGGTGCATACAGACTCGCCTTGGGCGCTTTGGATGATGATCCCGCAGGAGCAGCATCGGACTGCGTATTTTGCTGCGAGGCAAGATTGGGGTCTGTCGAATGCGCCTTGAGACCAGTTTGATCATCGCTCTCGATCTTGGTCTGATCTTCATGCTGCGTGTCCACATTCATTACACTTGAGTCCTGCAGAGCCGAAGGATCTTCAACATCTTCAACTTTGGGCTGAACATGGTCGGGGCCTGGAGTCTGGTGCTGACTACTGTCCGTGGACTCGTTAGATCCTGTTCCATCCAGTGCTTCTTCTAAAGCGTTGCGCGACTCTAGAGCGTCTGCAATATCTCTTTGCTCCGCCTCTCCCTCCTCTTCATCGCCATCGGATTCGTCTGCCATGGGGGTATACCCGTTGTGTTCCGCAGGCCGCGAGTCCATGTCTACATCTTCCATAGGTGCATTTTGAGAAGACCTGGGTCGCTTCCACAAAACACATATGCCAAGCCTAACCCTCTCCTCGCGACTCCCCGCATCATGCCACTCCAGTACAGCAGTCGACAAGTTGAACGCGAGAACATATTTCCAGCGTCGCTCCTCCCGAAAATCGACGCGCATCCATTTCTGACTAGAACGTAAGCCAGATACACCACAGGAATCATAGAGATCATGCCATTTCATCCATAAGATAGTCCCAGTGGGTCTTTGTCAGACCTCCTAGGTTCTTTTGTCTTTTTGGCTGCCTATAACTCCACTTTGCGACATTTTCGAGGCTTTCGACGCGTTCAAGGGTGCGCGTGAGTCTTAACTCGGCAATGGCAACCTACATACTCATGAGAACTTCATCTGGGACAGATTTACGACACTTACACCCCAGTCACGAGTGCTCAAGCACTTAGTGGCACGAGAGACCTTCTTCCAAACAGGGTTTGCACGGATGGTTGCACCCCACTTAGTCAGGCCCATGGGTGTCCATTCATCCTTCATTTTTCCATCTGCTTTGTCGCGTTCCTTATCTCGCTTTTTCTGTTTGGCGGACTTACCCTTGCGGAGATATTCAGGAGGCAATGATTTGATCAGAGGTAGACTGTAGGCGGGGTTGAAATGATGGTGATGTTGTGGTGGTTGTTGCTGTTGCTGTTGTTGATTTTGAAGCCGTGGCACCTCCACAGGTGTTGAGGCAGCAGATGGTGTCTCCTCAGGCTGCTCGCTCTCGGCCTCATCGAAGCTGAATGCCGGATCAGCAACTGGAGACGTGGGGGTGGGAATGAGGAGTGAAGGCTGAATGGATGCAACATCCACAGTGGTATAGACTATGGTGCGGGGGGTGATTTTATGGACAGGCGATGACGATGGAAGGACGAGATCAGGTGAGGGTTCTCTAGCTTCCTCCGTGGATACGTCCATTCTTTCCTCCAAGTCGACGAGTACTTCCTGGACTTCGCTCACCTCGTCGAGAACGGCATTTACAGATTGAGGGGAACGCGGCGAGAATGTACGAGATTTCGAACGAGACGTACGGTGAGTCAGGGATTGACTGCGATGACTGACTGATCGCTGAGATGGCGACCGCGAAAGAGCTGCTACAAGATTCAGTTCATCTGGCTCGTCGTCCGGTCTCGGGCGTTTGTGTGACATGGGAGTGGCGCGGGGAGGTGACCCTTCCGGTATCGATGCGGCTAAGGGGTCGTCGGACTCTGGAACTTGAAGTAATACAGATGATTCGGAGCGAGGTGAAGCAGGAGGCTCTGACATGGGAGAATCTGCATCGATGACGTCCGGCAGCTCTATTGATTTAACTTCACCAGCGATTGGAGATGATGAAGTGGCACACAATTCGCTTGGTAGAATATTTGATACCATACCCGAATCGGGACTGGCGGGGATGAGCACATTAACGAACAAATTTGATGCATAATGCCACGAACTTTTCGTTGAGATCATATCTATCTAACCAATCCTGAAGTTCATCTTCGTCCTCATCGTCGAACATAGATATGGAGCCTGCGTTTTCTCGTCTCCTCATCATACGGTACATTTCACGAAGGAGTTCATTTCTGCGCTGTGAGATTACTCTGCAAGCATACTAGCGTAAATATTGTGTATTGGTATCGAGTATAGTGCACTCACTCGAGCTGTGCCACACGTTCCTCCACAAGAGCTTCAATTGACAACGATGGCATACCACAGAGAGAACTGTCTACCACTCTAACTTCCACACACAGGTACGTAAATTGCGGGCAGAAATCGGTTTAAAGATAAAAGTTCTAGTGTCGCTGGTCGTGTTTGCTGAGATGTTGGACGTGTCTCGGAGTGCGATTTTTTAGTGAATCCTCCAGCGCCAATATGATGATCTTAGGAAGGGAGGATGAAGGTCCAGTGGACAAGCTAACGAGGGGTTATGTATTACAAGCTTTGCATTGAAGAGGTCAAGAACTCCCACGAATTGAATACCGTGTCATGCTCGGAATTTAATAAATCGGGTCACAGTTTGCTCACCGCCGTACGTTTCGTTGACCATCTTCACGATGCGACCTGCTCGTCAAGCATTGGGCCATGCTCGCTCTTTGTCGCGAGCTCAGCGTAGAAGTTTGTTTCCTTCGCTTTTGGTCAAACTCGTATATAACTGTTCTTCTCAGCTCTGCACCAGACGAGGGTTTGGTATGCCATCACCAACCTGGAGATGCCAGCCATGTCGCCGACTATGACAGAAGGCGGAATCTCCTCGTGGAAGAAGAGGGAAGGGGAGTCTTTTTCCGCAGGAGATGTCCTACTAGAAATTGTATGAACTTTGTGTGTTTCCGTTTGCATATGAATCTCACAGGCTCAACAGGAAACGGACAAGGCCACCATTGACGTCGAAGCACAAGATGATGGCATCT
>Ga0310811_10004025_pt1 | contig 18509 bp, 16 predicted proteins | sample YCmetagenome_FD_207642 | JGI IMG/M metagenome (GOLD analysis project Ga0310811, IMG submission 207642) | Soil microbial communities from experimental microcosm in Duke University, North Carolina, United States - YC | ecosystem: Engineered > Artificial ecosystem > Soil microcosm > Unclassified ...
GGCCGTAAACAAAGCATTAGCCCAGGCCGAAAACATAAGCCAGACTGAGATGGCGACGTTAAGTAAAGAAATGCTTGGCGGACTTGGTGGCATGTTTGGCAAATAACCCCAAAACAAAATTCCCCTCTAGAGAGGGCAGGGGTGTGTTCTACGCCATGAGGGATAAACTCAGTGCAGAATCATAATTAAGCTTTATAATTTTAATAATCATTTGTACTAAATTAGATTGAAGAATCAGTAATACAACCACTTACCTGACTTTCAATTTTTAAACATATGAGTACAAAAAACTTTTTAAGAATCGGCGTATTTTATGATGGGACGTTCTTTATTAAAGCTCAGAACTATTTTTGGGGAAAGAAATACGGTTGGTTATCATTTCAAGAGTTCCATAAGCTTTTAGAGAATTTTATCAGGACAAAGGAGCAAGGATATGGTTCTTATAAAGTAGTTTATTCCGCATGGTTTCAAGGTGTCCATAAGGAAAGTACAGCTCAGGAAAACAATTTGAGATTAGACCGAAAAAGGCAAATCGATTTGTTACATGCCGGAATTGAACCCAAGAACGTTCCAATGTCAGAGACCCAGGGAGAGAAGGGTATCGACGTTTACATGGCAGTAGAAACACTACAGGTTGGCTTAGATGATAAAATCGATATGGCGGTTCTTGTAACCGGAGACGGTGACTTTGTTCCTCTTGCGAGAGCATTGATGAAAAATGGAGTTAGAGTCATGGTCGCATATTTTGAATATGAAGAAGCTACAAATAAGAGCTTTGCGAACGAACGACTAATCAATGCGGCAAATTATTCCATCAATATAAACAGCCTTGAAATTGATAGAGAATTCAAGGCGGAGTTTAAAACAATTTTTAGGCAAACAACGGACAATAAAAAAACCAAGGATAAGGCATAGGAAGACAAACAACTTTCCAACCTTACAACATTTCATCTTTACAACAAAAACTACTATGAAATTCACCTATTACGGACACGCCACATTCGAATTGGAAACTGGCGGTAAGAAACTGTTATTCGATCCATTTATTACGCATAATGAACTGGCCAAGCACATTGATGTTAGCAGCTTGAAACCGGATTACATCCTGCTCTCACATGGTCACGGCGACCATATTGCCGATCTGTTTGATATCCATAAAAACAGCGGTGCTAAAGTGATCTGCATTGCAGAGATCGCTGGCTGGCTGGGAGGCAAAGGGATACCTGATGCGCATGGCATGAACATTGGCGGCGGCTTCAATTTTGATTTCGGACGGGTAAAAATGGTGAATGCCATTCATTCCAGCAGTATGCCCGACGGCTCATACGGAGGTGTAGCTGCGGGATTTATTATTTATGCGGAAGGTAAGAAAATTTATTATGCAGGCGATACAGCTTTGCACTATGATATGAAGCTGTTAGCCGATGAAAACTTTGACTGGGCAATTTTACCAATAGGCGATAACTATACCATGGGTGCTGATGACGCTATAAAAGCCACAGAGTTTATCAATTGCAAAAAGGTGATTGGCGTGCATTACGATACTTTCCCGGTTATCAAGATCGACAAACAGGCAACAGCAGATAAGTTTGCAAAAGCGGGTGTTGATTTGAAAATGGTTCCGATTGGGGATAGTATTGAGTTATAATTATGTCGCTTAAGAAGATACTCCTACGGAGTTCATTTCTCTTTTTTCTTTGCTATAAACAGGAGGTCCTATGGAGCTGTAAAACAGAAAAAGTCCCATAGGGACTACCTGTTTATAGAAAACGGAACGATAAGATATGAGCTCCATCGGAGCTTCCCAATTATAGAAGCGATATATATATATGCTATCAACAAAGAAGCCCTGCAGAATCTGCGGGGCTTCTTTGTTTTGAAGGTTACATTTTGGTGGTATCCTTCATTTTCTTCTTAACTTTTACTTTGTCACCTTTCTTCTTCACTTTCACCTTGGCAGTATCCTTTTTAGTGGTGTCCTGAACCATTTTTGCAGGTGTGAATGCTGAAGCGGTACTAACTAAACCGATTGCTGCTATAGCAATCATCGCAAGTGCCTTTTTCATAGTATTTAAAGATTTGGTTTGAATAATTACTTAGAGTAACAATTCAACTACAAATTGTTTTTAAAAACCTGCAATTAAATCGTTGTCCCATTGGGAATTATCGCCCTTTTCTTTATCACTACTATGCCATCCTGAACGGTGTGCGTGCCATAATCACCATCTTCCAGCTTTTTGCCGCCGCAGTTGATATTCACGTCGTTGCCGATGTATGTATTCTTATCGATAATTGCATTTTTTATCACACAGCGGTCGCCAATACCCATGATCGGCGAATCACTTGCCCGCGACTCCTGGATCTGCTCCAGCGTCTGGTAATTATCGCTTCCCATTACGTAGCAATTCTCAATAATAGTATCATGACCAATACGGGTACGGATACCAATTATCGAGCGATAGATACGACTGGCGTTGATAATGCACCCGTCAGCAATAATTGATCTTTCGATACTGCCTGAAACCTTTGATGGCGGCAGCATACGCGCCCGGGTAAATATGTAGTTCTTGTCGAACAGGTTAAACTGAGGAATGTCGTCAGTCAAACCAAGGTTAGCTTCGAAGAACGATGGGATGGTACCGATATCGGTCCAATAGCCTTCATACTGATAACTTAATACGGTATGGCTTGGAATGGACTGAGGGATGATCTCCTTACCAAAGTCAGTACGGTCATTTCCTTCCAGCAGTTCGAACAATGTATTGCGGTTGAACAAGTAAATTCCCATGGATGCCAGGTAGTGCCTTCCCTGCTTTACCATCTCATCGCTTACTTCTGATTGCAGGTATTCAAAATCTTTTTTAGGTTTTTCTACAAACTGCGTGATCAGGCTCTTTTCGTCAGTCTGCAAAATACCGAAACCTGGTACGTCGTTAGCATGAACCGGGATGGTTGCGATAGATATTTCCGCATTATTGGTAATGTGATTTTTGATCATATCCTCAAAATCCATCTGGTACAGCTGATCGCCCGAAAGGATCAGCACATAATCAAACTCATGTACCGCCAGGTGGTGCAAACTCTGACGAACCGCATCTGCAGTACCCTGGAACCAGGATACGCTTGAAGGCGTTTGTTCAGCCGCTAAAATATCCACAAAAGCATCGCTAAAGCTGCTGAAGTGGTATGTGTTTTTAATGTGCTTGTTTAACGATGCCGAGTTGAACTGCGTCAGTACGTAAATTCGCGTGATGCCAGAGTGTAAACAGTTGGAGATGGGGATGTCAACCAAACGGTATTTACCGGCGATAGGCACAGCCGGCTTTGAACGGGTGGCGGTGAGCGGCGATAAGCGGCTTCCCTGACCACCTCCCAACACGATGCAAATTACTTTTGAGGTCATATAGCAGGATTTAAACTTTGATATAAGTCAATATATTCTTTGGCCGAACGATCCCAGGAGAAATCGAGTGCCATCATTCTTTTGCGTAACAATTGTAATAGTGCAGTGTTCGCATACACCTCAACCGCACGACCTACCGACTGCACAATATCCCCGACACTGGCTTGTAAAAAACGAATACCATATCCACCTTCATCGCCATAATCAATCACGGTATCTTTCAATCCCCCAGTCACGCGTACCATGGGTACGGTACCATATCGCATAGAATACATCTGGTTCAGGCCGCATGGTTCAACCCTTGAAGGCATGAGCAGAAAATCGGATCCGGCATATACCAGGTGGGCCAAACTTTCATCATAACCAATAAAGGCATTATATTGATTTGGAAATTCTTCTTTTAATGCAACTAATGCTTCCTGTGTTTTTACCTCGCCTGCCCCTAATATAATAAAATTTACGCCATCAGGGTGCGCTTCCATGCTTTCTTTTAAAGCTTCAGGCAGCACATCGGCCCCTTTTTCGATAACCAGCCTGCCGATAAAGGATATAACAGGCTTATCGGGCGATAGTCCAAATCTTTCGCAAAGCAATACTTTGTTTTTCTGTTTACCGGAAACTACCTGCCGCAGTGAGAATTTTTCCGGGACCATCGGGTCGGTCTTTGGGTTCCACACTTCAGTATCTATACCGTTGAGTATGCCAATTCCTTTAGATCGTTCCATATAGAACAGGTATTCCAATCCATTGGAATTATAGGTAAGCTCTTCCAGGTAGCTCGGTGATACGGCTGTATATCGCCAGCAGCATTTTACACCAGCGGCCAATGGGTTAATGCCTCCGTTCCAATCAAGCAAACCGACTTTTGTCATGTCGATCTCGGGCAATAATCCAAGCTTTGTCCAGCTAAAGGCACCGTGATACTGGCCATTATGTATGGTTAATACTGTAGGTGTATTGGCAAAGCGTGTATACAATTTAGAATTTGTTATCAGGAAAGGCACCAGACCTGTATGATGGTCGTGGCAATGGATCAGATCCGGCGATTGTTGCGACCAGTTGATCCAATCAAGGAAAGCCAGCTGGAAAGCAATAAACTGTTCAGTTTCGTCGGGGTATTCATAAACGTTTTCCCGGTCAAGCAGTCCGGGTATTTTTATGAGGAAAAGCTCAAAACCCAGTTTATTGGTCCGTTCCTTTAAAATTTCGAAATAAAAACGTTCGGTACCGAGTAATGAAGAAGCCTGGAAAACAACATCAAACTCATTTTCCTGGGTAAACTTCCGGTCGTAAAAAGGCATTACTACAGCAGCTTCAATACCCAGCTGATTCTGGTATTTGGGTAACGCGCCTACAACATCGGCCAGACCGCCAACTTTGGCAACAGGATAGCATTCAGCGCTCAGGTGGAAAACTTTCATTTATAGATGATATTACGGCTCAATTTAAGCAAAGAATTAATTAAATAATCAATGCTGAACGGTATAATCTATGCAAAAAGTTAATTTTTATTATTTGTATAGGCTATAAGGCCATTCGTTTTTAAAATATGGCTTATGGGATGGTTTTATTGCGAAATCATTACTTTTTTATTTGTTTTCAATTCGCTTTTTAAGAAAATGATAAATATAATTACCTTCGGTTCTATGTTATAGCATCCTAAACCAAATGAGCTACGATCTATATTTTTATAAGAAAAAAGGCAATTCACTTACTGAACAAACAGTTTCGGACTACCTAAATAAAACTATCCAATTCAATGATAGTGATTACGCAAGACAATGGTCTTATGAAAATCCAGAAACAGGTGTGTATTTCATGATTGATTGGAACGAACCCAATACAGATAAAGAAGATATCGAGATTTGGGATGAGTTCGAAGAATTCGAAAATTTAAATTTTAGCGTTACTATAAATTTCTGGCGTCCACGGTATTTTGGCTTAGAGATTTTTCCCATCATTGAAAAAATTATTAAGGAATTAGACTTACATGTTCTTAATCCACAAGAAGGCGATGAAATAGAGATCCCCAAAAAATTCAATAATGATTATCTGCAAAACCAATGGATAGCTAATAATGACAAACTATCAGCAGATTATTTTAATGAGATGAATTTCAAATACATGCACCCATTAAAATCTGACGCTATGTGGTGGTTTCAACTTCATCGAAAAGAGATTGAGGATAGTTTGACTGAAGATATTTTTGTCCCGAATTTCTTTATATTAAATAGCAAAGAAGATGACCAGTTGTATACAGCCTGTGTGTGGCCAAACCATATACCTATTGTTCTTCCCAAAGTAGATTATTTGATTATTAAAAAAGAATACAAACGATTATTTAAACACGTCGTCGAAGACGGCTTGGTTTCTTATGAAACGGTCATCCAAGAATTAGGCGACTATTTCGAAGATTTTGGATATAATTCGATACCAGAATTAAAGGTGTTAAGGCAAGATAACGCCAACAAAATGAAAAATAAATTCAATAATTTAAGAATATATAAATCTGTAAACGAATTTGGAGGAGGAGTAAGTAGGGACGGGTTTGTAAATGCCCGCCCCTGATTATTTATTAATGCGCTTCCAGCCAGTTCGACCCGGTACCGATCTCAACCATAATCGGCACCTCGGTTTTGATGGCGTTCTTCATGTTTTCCATGATGATAGGCTTTATCTTTTCCACTTCATGATTTGGAACGTCAAAAACCAACTCGTCATGCACCTGCATGGTCATGCGGGCATCCAGTTTTTGCGCTTTCATTTCACGGTGGATATTGATCATAGCCACTTTTATCATATCAGCTGCTGAACCTTGAATTGGTGCGTTGATGGCATTTCGCTCGGCAAACCCGCGCACAGTAGCATTCGCCGAGTTGATATCGCGCAGGTAACGACGACGGCCTTTCAGCGTACACACATAACCATTCTCACGGGCGAAGTTCATGGTATCACTCATGTATTGCTTGATGCCCGGGTATTGCGCAAAATAGTTCTCGATGATCTCGGCAGCTTCTTTACGCGGGATGCCCAGGTTCTGCGATAGTCCAAATGCCGATTGTCCATAGATGATACCAAAGTTAACTGCCTTGGCATTGCGTCGCTCGTCGCTGGTTACCTCGGTCAATTCCTTGCCGTAGACTTTGGCTGCGGTAGCTGTGTGGATGTCGTAATTATTTACGAAAGCATCCATCATATTTTTATCCTTGCTGATCTCGGCTATGATACGCAATTCGATCTGTGAATAATCCGCCGATACGATGGTATGGTTCTCATCGCGCGGGATGAATGCCTTGCGTATTTCGCGGCCACGCTGGGTGCGGATTGGGATATTTTGCAGGTTAGGATTGATTGAACTTAAACGACCGGTGGCAGCAATAGCCTGGTTGTAAGAGGTATGCACGCGACCGGTTTTAGAGTTTACCATTTGAGGCAAAGCATCCACATAGGTCGATTTTAATTTTTGCAGTTGACGATAGTCCAAAATATCCCTTACAATATCGCTCTTTGAGGCTAAGGCCAATAGCACATCCTCGCCCGTTTGATACTGTCCCGTTTTGGTCTTTTTAGCTTTAGGGTCAAGCATCAATTTCTCGAACAATACCTCACCCAATTGCTTTGGCGATGCAATGTTGAACCTTACGCCTGCTTTTTCATAAACGGTTTTTTCAAATTTGATAATGTCAGCTTCCAGTTCTTTTGAAAAACCTTTCAGCATGTTATGATCGATGCGTACGCCTTCAAATTCCATATCAGCGAGCACATAGATCAATGGATACTCGATGTCATTTGCAAGACTGTGACCTTCCACTTCTTTTAGCTTAGGTTCAAAAACTGATCTGAGTTGTAAGGTAATGTCGGCATCTTCAGCAGCGTACTCTTTTATCTTCTCAAACTCTACATCACGCATGCTGCCCTGGGCCTTCCCCTTCGGTCCAATAAGTGTTGTGATGGACACCGGGCTATAACCGAGGTAATTCTCAGACAGCACATCCATATTATGCCGGGTATCCGGATCGATAATATAGTGCGCCAGCATGGTATCGAACAACTCGCCTTTTACTTCAACACCATACCATTTCAGCATCAACACATCATATTTAATATTCTGTCCTGTTTTAGCAATAGTAGCATCTTCCAGTACAGGTTTAAACTCATCAACTATTGCCTTTGCTTCTTTCTGATCAGCAGGAACAGGTATATACCAGCCCTCACCATGTTTTATAGCGAATGATAAGCCTACCAATTCGCAATCATTGGCATCAGTGCCTGTGGTTTCAGTATCAAAGCAAATGCTTTTTTGCTGTTTTAGGATGTTGATCAGTTCAGCGCGTTTTTCGGCGGTATCCACCAGGTAATACTCATGCGGCGTGTTGCTGATGTTTTTACCCGGGACTATTTCAGGTTCATCTATATCGGTAACGTCCACCTGCATAGTTACCGGGCGTGCGTCAGGCACAGGTTCTCCAAAAAGATCGGTCTGTATACTTACAGCCTTCATTTCAGTAATGCTGAAATCTTCGCCAAATACGCGTTTGCCTAATGTCCTAAATTCCAGTTCTGCGAACAAAGGTTCTAGCAGATCCTTACTTGGAGCGCATATTTCCAGCCCTGCTTCATCCAGTTCAACGGGTGCATTCAGGTTGATGGTAGCCAGCCGTTTAGACAGCAAACCCTGCTCAGCAAATTGCTCTACATTTTCGCGTTGCTTGCCTTTTAACTCATGACTATTGGCAATGATGTTTTCAACAGAACCATATTGTTTGATAAGCAGTTTGGCGGTTTTCTCACCAATGCCGGGTATGCCGGGAATATTATCCACTGCATCGCCCCATAATCCCAGGATATCGATTACCTGCTCTACACGTTCCACTTCCCATTTGGCCAGCACCTCTTTCACGCCCATTATTTCCATCTCGTTGCCAAGACGTGCCGGTTTGTATATTTTGATCTTCTCAGAAACCAGCTGGGCGAAGTCCTTGTCCGGTGTCATGCAGTACACATCGTACCCCTTCACTTCCGCTTTTTTTGCGAGTGTGCCTATTATGTCATCAGCCTCATATCCGTCAGAAGTAATAACCGGGATATTGAATCCCAAAATGATTTTATAGATATATGGTATAGCCGCTGAAAGGTCTTCGGGCATAGCTTCGCGCTGTGCTTTATATTGCTCAAACTCGGTATGACGCTCGGTGGGGGCATCGGTGTCGAACACAACCGCCATATGTGTTGGTTTCTCTTTCCTCAGCACCTCCAACAGGGTATTGGTGAAGCCCAGCATCGCCGAAGTATTCAGGCCACCCGATGTAAAACGCGGAGCTTTACTTAATGCAAAATGAGCCCGATAAATAAGGGCCATGCCATCCAGAAGAAAGAGTTTTTTCATAACACGATTGTAAGATGATTATACCGATTTAATAGGATTAAACCGGCTGATTTTTCCAAAATTACAATTAAAGTTCACTCTGCAATCGGTGAAATCAAAAATCAATTAGTATAATCACTTGAACGAACAATCGGGCAGATGGTCGTTTACCATGCCAGTGGCTTGCATGTGGGCGTAACAGATGGTTGTACCAAAAAATTTGAATCCACGCTTTTTCATGTCCTTGCTTATAGCATCAGATATCGGTGTGCTTGCAGGAATTATATTAGTATAATTCACGATAGGCTTACCACCAGGCATGAAGCTGTACAGGTATTTATCAAACGATCCAAATTCCTTTTGCACTTCGATAAATTTTTGAGCATTTGTAATCGATGCCAGAATCTTCAGTCGGTTGCGGATAATGCCTGTATCCTGCATCAATCGCTCAACATCTTTATCTGTAAATGCTGCTACCTTTTTTACATCAAAATCAGCAAAGGCTTTGCGATAGCCCTCCCGACGGCGCAGTATAGTGATCCAGCTTAAACCCGCCTGGGCCGATTCGAGTATCAGGAACTCAAATAATTTCTTGTCATCGTGCACTTCTTTGCCCCATTCTTCGTCGTGATATTTTAAGTAAAGCTCGTCGGTTCCGGGCCAGGTGCAGCGTTTTAATTCGGTTGGCATAATTGGTGTTTTGACAGGTAAATATATGATCTTTATTATTCTATCCGGGGAGTATATTTATGCCGATTCCGGCAGACTGAAATAGAAAGTTGTTCCGGAGCCAATCGTAGTTTCAAACCAAACCTTGCCACCTGCATTTTCAATGGAGTTTTTTACGAATGCGAGACCGAGGCCAGTACCAGAGCTTTTGGTTGTAAAGTTCGGTTCAAATATTTTCTCGCGCAGGTTATCAGGAATCCCGTTGCCATTATCCTTTACACTTAGCAAAATATTTTTGCTGGTTATCAAGTAATTGATCTCTATCAGCCCCTGCCTGTCCTGCGGAATAGCTTCTATGGCATTCTTCAGCAGGTTATTAAAACATCTGAGTAACTGGTCCCTGTCGGCATTGATGAAAAACTGGCTATCCGGCGGGTTAAAAACTATCCGCAGGTTATCCATCTGTTTAAAAATGGTAACCGCCTGGCTTAGTGCCTCAAAAATATCCATGCGCACAATCCGTGTATCCGGCATTTTTGCGAATGCAGAGAACTCCGACGCAATGGATGATAAGCTTTCTATCTGCTCCACAAATGACTTGCTGAAACGCTCAAATTTCTGATCAAATTTCGGGTCTTTATCCTTCCATGATTTTTCCAATAACTGCAAGCCCAGTTTCAATGGCGTAAGCGGATTTTTGATCTCGTGTGCCACTTGTTTAGCCATCTCGCGCCATGCGCTTTCCCTTTCAGATTGGGCGAGTTTTTGCGCACTTTGCTCGAGCGCAGCGATCATGGTATTATACTCGGTGATGAGCGCACCTATCTCATCATTACGTTGCCATTTGATAGGCTCGTTCTTTTGCCCGTAGATTGTCCGGCTCAGGCTATTTTGAATGATGGTAAGCGGATTGGTGATCTGCCGTGCTATAAATACGGCAAGCAAGCCTATCGCGATAAAAATCAGGGCATAGACGTTGATCATCGCGTTCAGCAATGAGCCCGCGCGTTGTTTATAATCGGCTTCGTTAGAGAAATAAGGCAACTGCAGATAACCCAAAGTGCGCTTGGCATCCTTGATCGGAACATACGCTGCTTTGTAGTTCAGCTCGCCAATTATTTCATTATGGATGTATTCAGACTTTTGAAGCTTATTAAGAAAAATATACGCTTTGGCGTTTATGCGAGGGGCAAGCAAGCCATAATCATACAGTTTAGGTTGGGTCGACATCAACTCTGCGCCACTGGTATTAAAAAGAGTTAGATCGGCTGAGTAGGTTTTTGCAAACTCATTGAACCTGAGTTGAAAGCTTTCCATCGAGTTTTTGTTGAATGCCTCAGAAAGTAGGTTGCTGCTTTCAAACGCTTTTGCAATGTGTGATATTTTTTCGCTTATGGTTTGCTCCTGCTGGGCGTTATACTGATCGACAATAGACAGATAAGTGATAATACCAACCATGATAAGCGTTACCACCACTGTAAATACGATCGATAACTGGATGCGTGTTTTGTAGAGTATCTTATCGAAGTTTAACTGCAGCACCCAATGCAGGTAGTTGTCTTTAATGTACATTATCCTAACGCGTGCCCATAACCACCTGATGGTGATGCAAACAGCCGCAAATAACAGGAATACGATAAAGAAGAAGGTAATAGAAGTGATGGTATTGATAAGGATATCGTTTTCTTTACTTACAACAATCAGTTTGCGCTGCGACGGCTCATAAATAAGATGACTGTATCCTTTTAATACGCCAAACCGTTCTGATTCCGATGCCCTTGTATTAGTAAAAACGTACTCTTTAAGCTTGCCTTTCAGATCGTGGTTTGTGAGGCTGTAAACGTAATGCCCGTTCTGGCTGAACAATTTATTGTCCTGGTAAAAGGCGTAGGAATAATCTTTAAAAAGATCATTTGATTTATAGGTGCCATCGATAAGCAAGGCCGGGAACGAGTTTTCGCCGTGCAGGAATTTCGATTCCAATTCAACTACGATGGTGCCGACGTTAATATCACCTTTGAAAATCGGTATCAACGCCAGGTATTTCAATACGCCCAATGTCCCTATATTGCGATAGAAGTGATCGGATTCTTTAAAGAACGAATCAAACTTGATCATGTCTTTAAACATGTCCAGTTCGTAAGCTTTATCTCCTATAGCATCGCCTTTTTTATCATACTCGTGAATTTTGAATTCATATTTTCCCAGGTAACCGTCAAAATAGGTGCGTTGTATATGGTCGGCTAACCCAGTGAGGGTATTGTGAACGGTATCGATAAAATATCGCTGTATAGCAGGGTCGTTAACTATACGCTTATCGATGTCCTTAAACATATTATTGGCAACAGGGTCATTCGGTGCCTCCAACTGCTTAACCAGCTCTTTGCGGGTTTCTTTCTCTTTGATCGCCTGGAAATGATTGAGTTTAATGGCCGACAGCACCGCGCAGAGCAGAACAATAATAATCAATGATGTGGCAGTTATCTTACCCTTGTCAAACCGGTAGCCGTAACCCCTTAAGACCACCCATACTGCCCAGAAAATATAAAACACGCTAAACTCCTGGTCCTGGTATGCAGCCATGATGGTGCAGGCTACCATACTGATCAATAAGATGGCGACCTGGTGCGATACCGGAACGACCAGTCGGCTACAGATGGTAAGAACAACCTCCGTGAGCAAATAAAATATCAGGAAACTAAAACATAGCATTAAAACGCCAAGCATGCTAAAGCCCGACAGATTAAGCACGTTGTTGACATCAAAATTGATATTGGAATACCTGACCAGTCCGTAAAACAAGCGCAAAAGCGCGGTTGAACTTACATCGAGCATCAACACAAACGCAATAACCAGGAAGTAACCAATAAACCTGTTGTAAACATTGGTAAGGATCTTGTCCCTATGTCGAAAAACGAATGTGGCGAACCAGGTACAGTACAAGATATTGATGCAAAAATCTCCCAATGATGGGAACAAAGGGCTTGAGTGGTAATACTGCGGATCGAAGATCTCGGGCTGATGCGAGAAGCCCGGCCACCCGTAGTGCAGGTTCATGATCCGCAAGAGGATGATAAAGGAGGCCAGCATCAGGAAGGATAAATAGACGTATCCTTTGAGCGCTATATAATTACAAATGCTGTGCACCAACAGGAACAACACAAATGCGCACAGCACCCATAGCACCACTTCAAAATAGAAAAATTTATGACCAACCTCATTACCCTTTACCTTGACTGAAAATAACAGGGTATTATCCAGGCTGTGTATATCATAAATGTTTTTGTCTGTAAAATCGGCAATTTCAATATTGTTATCTTTCAATAAGTTCTTCGCGAAAGTGTTATGCAGATATTGGTTCTGAACGTGATAGTTGATCTTTACAGGGATAAAAAATATCGCATAAAAATTGCCTTCACTTTTTTTGATGACATCGTAATACCCATTTGTGTTCTTGATAAATGAATAGCCGTTGGGTATGTTAGCCGGGCGTACCGGTATTATCTTAATGCCGCTCCAGAATACAAGGCGGTTATCCTTATAGGTGAGCACCCAGATGTTCTCGTCCGTGGTAAATTGCTTAATAATATTCAGACCGGCCTGCTCGTCATTGCCAAGAGTTTTTAGCCTGTCGAAATTTTGCTTGTCATCAAGAAAGGTTTTTACAATGGTTTCCTTTTTGCGAAGGTTATCTTCGAGCGTTTGCCCAGTTTGATAAAGATTATTTCTTGGGGTGTAGGTTTTCTGGACAATAATTGCCGTGAGTAACAAACTGGCAAATAGCAAAGCCAGTAACAATCGTATTTTGGCGGATGTCGTCAAGTCGTAACTGCTAACAAGGTAACGTAAAGATACAATACAAAAAAGAAAGCCATCCTGTTTGGGATGGCTTTTAATATTTAATTTTTTAGTTTATTCCTGCGGTAATGCCGCGCTGCTGGTCGGCATGGCCCTGTCAACCTTCTTTACCAACCCCTGCAACACATTTCCGGGGCCTACTTCGGTAAATGAGGTAGCACCATCTTCGATCATGTGCATCATGGTTTGTGTCCAGCGAACAGGTCCTGTTAGTTGCGCGATCAGGTTATGTTTGATCTTGGCCGGATCGGTATAGGGTTTGGCATCAATATTCTGATAGATCGGGCAAACTGGCTCTTTTATTTCAGTATTAACAATGGCGTGCTCTAACTCAACACGTGCTGATTCCATCAAAGGAGAATGGAAAGCTCCGCCTACGTTCAGTTTAAGGGCTCGTTTTGCGCCAGCGGCAGTCAGCTTTTCACAAGCAGCATCCACACCGGCAATAGTACCGGAGATAACCAATTGACCCGGACAGTTGTAATTAGCAGGCACTACAATATCTGTTAACTGGTGACAAATATCTTCCACAGTAAAATCATCCAGGCCTAAGATAGCCGCCATGGTTGACGGCTGAATTTCACAAGCTTTTTGCATGGCATTGGCACGTGCAGCCACTAAACGCAATCCATCTTCAAATGATAATGCTCCGGCAGATACCAATGCTGAAAATTCACCTAAAGAATGACCTGCCGCCATTTCCGGTTTGAAATCATCACCCAATACTTTAGCCTGGATCACAGAATGTAAAAAGATGGCAGGCTGTGTTACTTTGGTTTGTTTAAGGTCCTCGTCGGTACCACTGAACATTACGTCGGTAATGCGGAACCCCAGAATTTCGTTCGCTTTTTCGAATAATGCGCGGGCTTCTTCTGATCTTTCGTAAAGATCCTTACCCATGCCTATAAACTGGGCACCCTGGCCCGGGAAAATATATGCTTTCATTTAGTTTATTGGTTGATTGTGTTGATTGGTTCTGTTAGTTGATTAAGTTGGATTAAGTTAAGTGGTTGGATTAAGTTTGTCAGCTTTGTAAATAACTTATTCAACTGAATCCAACCATTCAACTTAATCAACCCAACTTCGCCGCTATCAAATTTAAAAACTCTGCGCGGGTTTTTTCTTTTAAAAATTCGCCTGTAAATGCAGAAGTTGTGGTAACCGAATTTTGTTTTTGTACGCCGCGCATGCTCATGCACAAATGGCGGCATTCAATCACAATACCTACGCCCAACGGGTTTAATGTATCCTGGATGCAGTCCCTTATCTCGTTGGTCAAACGTTCCTGAACTTGCAATCGGCGGGCGAACACATCCACAATGCGCGGTATTTTACTCAGGCCAACTACATGCCCGTTAGGTATATAAGCTACGTGAGCTTTGCCGAAGAAAGGCAGCATATGGTGCTCGCACATCGAATATACTTCAATATCTTTCACCACCACCATCTGGCTGTATTCTTCTTTGAACATGGCCGACTTCAGGATCTTTTTGGCATCAAGTTCATAACCTTGCGTAAGGTATAACATCGCTTTTGCCACCCGTTCAGGAGTTTTTTGCAATCCTTCACGCTCAGGATTTTCGCCGATCTGCTTTAAAACGCTGTGATAATGTGTGCTCAGGCTATCGATCAGTTCAGGGTTATACCTGTCGATCTTTATGTAGCCCTCGATATTATCGTCGTCGTCCTGGATAAGATTCTTTTTGCTCATTTGTCAGGTTTAATCGCCAAAGTACTCGGCTGAATTATTTTCGGTTTCGTACAGCTTTATGGAATGTAAGAATACGCCTTTATTCGCTTCGATAGGAGCTTTCAACTGGTTGAATATCTCGATGCAGAGTAATTCCGTCGACGCCATTTTGCCTGTCATAAAAGGAACATCCAGGTTGATGTTCTTATGGTCAAGCTTTTCTATCACGTATTCATTGATAATGATCTTGAGTTCTTTCAGGTCGATCAGGTAGCCGGTTGCATGCGTTACTTCGCCCTTAACCGTTACAAACAGGTTGTAGTTGTGACCATGCCAATGCGGATTGGCGCACTTGCCAAACACCTCTGCATTCTTCTCCTCGCTCCATTCCTCACGGTACATTCTGTGAGCAGCATTAAAGTGCTCCTTCCGTGTCATGTATATCATCATAGTAATAATTGGTGCAAATATACAAAACAAAAACAAGGGCATTGTTCTATCTTAGCTGTCAAAATAAAGCCATTTATTTATGCGGATATTGGTTGTTTCTGCTACGGAGTTTGAAGTTGGTGATTTGAAGTCGGAAGTCGGAAGTCGGAAATCGGAAGTTGAATTTTTGATGACTGGAGTAGGAATGGTGGCTACCTCTTTTGCTTTAGGGAGACATTTGGCAACCAACCAATACGACTTAGTGATTAATCTGGGTATTGCAGGAAGCTTTGACCGGGATATTACTCTTGGTGAGGTAGTAGAGGTGGTTGAAGATCAATTGTCAGAATTAGGTGCGGAAGATGATGAAGCATTCTTATCCATAGAGACTTTAGGTTTTGGCGAAAGCATTTTTAAAACGGATACGCGTTTGTCATCTTATGCTGATCAGCAATTAAAGCAGGTATCGGCTATTACAGTGAATACTGTTCATGGTCATGAACCCGGTATTCAAAAACTAACAGGCCGCATTCAACCTCAATTGGAAAGCATGGAGGGCGCTGCCTTTTTCTATGCCTGTAAACAAGTTAGTGTTCCTTGCCTGCAAATCAGGGCAGTGTCAAATTACGTAGAAAAACGCAACCGCGATGCCTGGCAGATAGGGCTTGCTATTAAAAATCTGAATAGTTTTGCGGTGGAGTTGTTGAAAACGTTGTAGAGGTTGTAAGAGTTGTAGTCGTTTGCCACTTTTATAACATTTACAACCACTACAACCTTTATAACCATTACAACTAACGACATGAAACTATCTCTCGGCTTTTCTCCCTGCCCCAACGATACCTTTATTTTTGACGCGCTTATCCACAATAAGATCGATACGGAAGGCCTGGAATTTGACGTGTTTTATGATGATGTGGAAACGCTGAATCAAAAAGCATTTCGTGGTGAACTTGATATTACCAAGCTGAGCTATCATGCTTTTGCTTATGTGGTAGACAAGTATGTATTGCTGGACGCAGGAAGTGCTTTAGGTTTTGGTGTTGGTCCACTTTTGATTTGCAAAGATAATCCTGAGGTGCTTCGTTCAAAACTCACCATTGACCACTCACCACTCACCATAGGTATTCCCGGAAAATACACTACAGCCAACTTTTTGTTAGGACTTGCATTCCCCAATGCTACCAACAAACAAGAATTAGTATTTTCTGAAATTGAAGATGCGGTACTAAGTGACAAGGTCGATGTTGGATTGATCATCCACGAAAATCGCTTTACTTACCAAAATAAAGGCTTGAAAAAGATCATCGATCTCGGCAATTACTGGGAAAAACAAACCGGCTGTGCTATCCCGTTAGGTGGAATTGTTGCTAACCGCAAATTGCCGCTGGATGTTCAACATAAGATCAATCGCGTGCTGAAAAAGTCAGTTGAATTTGCTTTTGCCAATCCAAAATCGGGATTAGAATTTATCCGTTCCCATGCGCAGGAAATGAGCGAAGAGGTGATGTATAAGCACATCGATCTGTATGTAAATAAATACTCTGTTGATCTGGGCGAGGAAGGTCGGAAAGCGATCAACCTGCTTTTTGATACCGCGAAGGAGAAGAATATTATACCGGAGATGAAAGAGGAGATATTTTTAACAAAATAGGGATGTTTCATCAAAAATCGTCATTGCGAGGAACGAAGCAAACCCCAATTAGCAGGTCAGACTATGCAGATTCTACATCTTTCTATCCGCTCTGTATAGTTTGGGATTGCTTCGTCGCTCACTCCTCGCAATGACGGATAAAGTAGAGACGCGATGCCTCGCGTCTCTACAAAAAGGACGGGTCAATACAGCAATTTATCATACGGATATCTCGCCGTATGTATCGCCTTTACACGTTCATATAACATCGCCCTGAACTCATCCACATTCTCCTTTTTGAGGGCAGAAATAAATATCGCCGGGCTGTTATTCTTGGCCATCCAACTTTGTTTAAAATCCTCCAAAGTCATCTGATGTGCTTCTTCTCCGGGATGATGATGCAAAGGTTCATAAGCGTCGATCTTATTGAAAACGGTGATCATTTGCTTATCGATGGCACCAAGATCCTTCAGTGTTTCGTTTACTGTTCTGATCTGGTCCTCAAAATTCGGATGTGAAACATCTACCACGTGGACCAACACATCAGCTTCACGCACCTCATCCAATGTCGACTTAAAACACTCCACCAAATGGTGAGGCAGCTTGCGGATAAATCCAACGGTGTCTGATAGAAGAAAAGGCAGGTTTTCAATCACCACCTTACGCACCGTCGTATCCAGTGTAGCGAACAACTTATTCTCCGCAAATACTTCCGATTTGGAGATCATGTTCATGATGGTGGATTTACCCACGTTGGTATATCCCACCAATGCCACACGAACCAGCTGATGACGGTTTTTGCGCTGCGTTTCGTTCTGGCGGTCGATCAGCTTAAGTTTTTCCTTTAGTAAGGATATCTTATTCAGGATCAAACGGCGGTCTGTCTCGATCTGCGACTCACCCGGTCCGCGCATACCAATACCACCTTTTTGGCGCTCTAAGTGCGTCCATAAACGGGTTAGTCGCGGCAGCAAATATTGTAATTGCGCCAGTTCAACCTGTGCTTTAGCCTGTGCCGTTTGTGCGCGGTTGGCAAATATGTCCAGTATCAGGTTGCTGCGGTCGAGTATCTTAACCTGTAGCTCATTCTCGATATTACGTAATTGCGAAGGCGAAAGCTCATCGTCAAAAACCACGATATCAATCTCTTCAGCTTTTACATATTCTTTTATTTCTTCCAGCTTACCTGTGCCTACAAAGGTGGCCCGTTCGGGGCGCAGCATTTTTTGGGTAAAGGTTTTTACCGTGAGGCCGCCTGCCGTCTCCACTAAAAACTCTAATTCCTCCAGGTATTCTTTTTCCTGTGCTTCGGTTTCATTGGGCGTGATGATACCCACGAGCACTACTTTCTCCTGCTTCACAGCAGTATCATAAAATTTTTGTCTCATTCAAATAATGATTTATCAATCCATATGCCAAGTTAACCATAATGCATCAATGCGGTTAAAATGACAGTAAACTAAAT
>Ga0310811_10004026_pt1 | contig 18508 bp, 16 predicted proteins | sample YCmetagenome_FD_207642 | JGI IMG/M metagenome (GOLD analysis project Ga0310811, IMG submission 207642) | Soil microbial communities from experimental microcosm in Duke University, North Carolina, United States - YC | ecosystem: Engineered > Artificial ecosystem > Soil microcosm > Unclassified ...
GCCGCAAGGTTGATCGTATGCTGGCCCTTATTGTCGGCCGTGCCACGGCCGTACCAGCGGTCGCCCTCGTCGATCACCTGCCAGGGATCAAGCCCTTTGCGCCACTGCTCGGCATGGCCGAACACGACGTCGCCATGGCCGTAGGTGAGCACGGTGGGCAAGCCGTCGCCCTCGTGCCGCTCGGCGATGAGGAACGGCCCGCGCCCCGCCGACGGATTGTCGTAGATGCGTGCGGTGAAGCCGAGCTTTTCGACCGCGGGCGCGATGTCGTCGGCGAGATAGGCCCGCAGCACATCGAGGTTGCCGCCGCCCTGGCTCTCGGTCGGCAGCGCGACGCGGCGCGCGAGCTCGGCGCGGAAGGCGCCGCTGTCGAAATATTTCGTGGCGTTGGTGACGGCGTCCTGGCGGCTCATGGGACTAACGCGGCCTCTTCTTGTTCGACGAGATGGCATGTCGCCCAGCCGTCCGGCAAGGCGCGGGTGGCGGGCGCGGTGGTGCGGCAGATATCGATCGCGTCCGGACAGCGCGGATGGAACGGGCAGCCTTCATCGCCGCCGGCCATCGTTGCGCCGATGCGCGTGTCGGGCACTCCGAGATCGGGATCTGGCGTGAGCACGGATTGCAGCAGCGCGCGCGTATAGGGATGCCGCGGGCTCGCGAACAGGCCGGCGCGGCTGCGCTCCTCGACGAAGCGGCCGAGATACATGACCGCGACGCGGTCGGCGAGATGCTCGACCACTGCGAGATTGTGGCTGATGAAGAAGTAGGTCAGGCCGAGTTCGCGCTTCAAATCGAGCAGCAGATTGAGGATCTGCGCCTGCACGGAGACGTCGAGCGCCGAGGTCGGCTCGTCGCAGATCACCACTTCGGGGCGCAGGATCAGCGCGCGCGCGATGGCGACGCGCTGGCGCTGGCCGCCGGAGAGTTGGCCGGGATAGGCGTCGTAATGCCGCTTCGACAGGCCGACGAGGTCGAGCATCTCCAGCACTTTCGCGCGACGCGCGGCGCGGTCGCCGGCACCGTGCACGACGAGCGGCAGCGCGATCAACTGCGCAACCGACTTGCGCGGGTTGAGCGATGAATACGGGTCCTGGAAGATCGGCTGCACGCGGCGGCTGAGGGCGACGCGGTCCTTCGCGGTGACCGGCACGCCGCCGATGAGAATTTCGCCCGAAGACGGCGGCAGCAGGCCGAGCAGCATCTTGGCGAGCGTAGTCTTGCCCGAGCCGCTCTCGCCGACCAGCGCGAACACCTCGCCGCGTTGCACTTTGAGCGACACGCCGGCGACGGCCGTCAGCGTGGAGGCACGGCGGAAAACGCCCTGCGACAGCGCGAAGGTGCGGGTGACGGCACGCAGTTCGAGCAGCGTCTCGCTCATGCCGCCGCCTCCAGCGCATTGAGGCGAATGCAACGCGCATGATGGCCGGGCGCGACGGCGACGAAGGGGATGTCGCCGGCGCATTCGGCGGCGGCGAAGGCGCAGCGGTCGCGGAAGGCGCAGCCGCGCTGCGCGCCGATGAGCGTCGGCGCCTGCCCCGGAATGGCGCCGAGCGGCGCGCCGGGCGCGGTCCGGCCCGGCACGGGAATGCAGTTGAGAAGGCCGCGCGTATAGGGATGACGCGGCGCTTTGAAGAGCTGCCACGACGCGGCGCTTTCGACCACTTCGCCGGCATACATCACCGCGACCTTGTCGGCGACGCGCGCGACGACGCCGAGATCGTGACTGATCAGGATCATCGCCATGCCGAACTCTGTCTTGAGATCGGCGAGCAGGTGCAGGATCTGCGCCTGAATGGTGACATCGAGCGCGGTGGTCGGCTCGTCGGCGATGATGAGATCCGGGCCGCACATCAGCGCCATGGCGATCATGACGCGTTGGCGCAAGCCGCCGGACAATTGATGCGGGTACTGGTTGAGCCGCCGCGCCGCGGCCGGGATGCCGACCTTGTCGAGCAGTTGCACGGCGCGGTCGCGCGCCTCTGCCGGCGATACCGCGCGATGCGTGCGCAACGCCTCGGTCAACTGGTTGCCGATCGTGTAGCTCGGATTGAGCGAGGTCATCGGCTCCTGGAAGATCATCGCCATGCGATTTCCGCGCAAGCCTCGCATGCGCGTCTCGGGCGCGCTGGCGAGGTCGATGCCGTCGAACACGAGCCGATCGGCATGGCGTGTCGCGCGCTTCGGCAGCAGGTTCATCAAGGCGAGCGAGGTCATCGACTTGCCGGAGCCGCTTTCGCCGACGATGGCGAGCGTCTCGCCGCGCTCGAGCGAGAACGACACGCCGCGCACGGCGTGCAGGACGCCGTCGCCGAGCGCAAAATCGACGAGAAGATTGTCGACTTCGAGCAGGGCCATGGCGGTCAGCCCCTGTTCTCGGGCGCGGTGACGTCGCGCAGACCGTCGCCGACCAGGTTGATCGCGAGCACGAGCAGGACGAGCGCGGCCGCTGGAATGGCGATCACCCAGGGACTGAAGAACATGTACTGCTTGCCCTCCGAGATCATCAGGCCCCAGGACGGCAGCGGCGGCTGCACGCCGAGGCCGAGGAAGGAGAGGGCGGCTTCGAGCAGGATCGCATGCGCCATTTCGAGCGTGGCGACGACGATCAGCGCGTTGAGGATGTTCGGCAGGATCTCGGAAGCAAGGATGCGCAATGTCGAGCAGCCGACCGCCTGCGCCGCCGCGACGTAGTCGCTGCGCGCGACCTGCATCGTCGCCGAGCGCGTGACCACCGCGAAGCGGTCCCACAGCAACAGGCCGAGCACGACGATGACGCCTTCGAGCGACGAGCCGACCAGTGCCGCGGAGGCGAGCGCGACCAGAACGACCGGTAGCGCCAGCCGCGTCGTGACGACATAGCTGAGCACGGCGTCGACCCTGCCGCCGAAATAGCCGGCGCAGATACCGATCACTGTGCCGATCGTGCCGGAGATGAGCACGGTCAGCGTGCCGATCAGGAGCGAGATGCGCGCACCGAAGATGAGTCGGCTCAGGTAATCGCGGCCGAGCTTGTCGGTGCCGAGCGCGTGCTCCCACGAGCCCTTGGCCTGCCACACCGGCGGGATCAGGCGATGCGCGAGGTCCTGATTGTATGGATCGTGCGGTGCGATCAGCGGCGCGGCAAGCGCGATCGCCACGATCGCCGCGAGCGTCACGCCGCCGAGCACGAGGCCGCTGTGCCCGAGGCTCCGCCGCAACAGCGCGGCGCGCCGCCGCGGCGCTGTGTCGAATGTTGCGGGCGCCGCGGCGGTCATGCGAGACGGATCCGCGGATCGAGGAACGCATTGGCCACGTCGGCGATAAAGGTCAGCGCGACGTAGATCGTCGCAAGGATCAGCACCACCGCCTGCACGACGGGGAAATCGTTGCGCGCGATCGCCTCCCAGGCGAGATAGCCGAGCCCCTGCATGTTGAAGACGGCTTCGATCACGATCGAGCCGCCGAGCATGAAGCCGAACTGCACCGCGGCGAGCGCGACCACGGGGATAATGGCGTTGCGCAGCGCGTGCTTGAGGATGACGACGCTCGGGCGCAAGCCCTTGGCGCGCGCCGTCCGGATGTAGTCGGACGACAGCACTTCGAGCATGCCGTTGCGCGACAGCCGCATCACAGCCGGCACGGCGTACCAGCCGAGCGCGATCGACGGCATGACGTAGTTCTTCCAGCTCGCGGTCCCCGATACCGGCAGCCAGCGCAATTGCACGGCAAACACGATGATCAGCCCAAGCCCGAGGCAGAACGCCGGCACCGCCTGCCCGAGCACGCAGAAGCCGAGCGCGAGCCGGTCGATGATCGTGCCGCTGTAGACCGCAGCAAGGACACCGAGCGGAATGGCGATGACGAGCGCGAGCGCCAGCGAGATTGCGCCGAGCGTCATCGTCACCGGCATGCGCGACGCGATCAGAGAGGTGACGGTGTCGCGGAAATAGAACGAATTGCCGAAATCGAAATGCAGCGCGTGCCAGAGCCAGTCGAGGTATTGCACGGAGAGCGGCCGGTCGAGGCCGAACTGATGGCGGATCTGTTCGACCTGCGCCGCGGTCGATTCCGGTCCGGCAATGGCGGTGGCGAGGTCGCCGGACAGGTGCAGCAGCATGAAGGCGACGATCGAGACGGTCAGCGCGACCGACAACGCCACGAGGAGCCGCTGCGATGTGAATGAGAGCATGTCAGCTCCCCGGGCGGGCGACGGCGCGAAGCATGCGCCGCGCGCCGCCGGCCCTTATTTCCACTTCGCCTCGTAGAAGCGCGGCAGCTCGTCCGGCTCGGCCGAGAATTTCAGGTCGCTGGTGAAGGCGTAGTTCGCGGGATAGGAGAAGAGCGGGAAGAGGTAGGCCTTTTCGGCGATCAGCTTCAGTGCGTGCTGATAGGTCGCCAGACGCTTATCGGTGTCGACCGAGGTATCGGCGTCCTTCAGGAGCTTCTGGATTTCGGCGTCGTGCGAGGAATCGTCGGCGTCGCCCTTGAACCAGACGCCGGTGAAGGCGGACGCGTCCGCGACCGAGAACGAGCCCCAGGTCTGGAACGTGATGGGCGTCTTGCCGGCGCGGTGCGCGTCGCGCATCGCGGCGTATTTCAAGTAATTGAGCTTGGCGTCGATGCCGACGGCGCGCAGATAGCCGATCACGGCTTCGGCGTATTCACGCTCGCGGTAAGCGTAGATGTCGGTCTTGAAGCCGTTGGCGAAGCCCGCTTCCTTCAGGAGCTCCTTCGCCTTCGCCACATTATACTCGTAGCGCGGCACGCCCTTGTCGGTGCAGCCGAACTGATCGATGAAGCAGGCCGAGTGCATGATGCGCGAGCCGCCGCCGACGAGATTGTCGATCATGGCTTTGCGGTCGATGGCGTAGGCGACGGCCTGGCGCACGCGCACGTCCTTGAACGGCGTGTTGCCGACCGCGTCGAATTGCAGGAAGCCGACGCGCATCGTCTCGGCCGAGAGCACGCTGATGTTCGGCGCGGACTTGAGCTGTTTCGCCTGGTCTTCCGGCACGCGCCAGATCCAGTCGACGCCGCCCGTCATCAGTTCGGCAAGCCGCGTCTCGGCGTCGGGAATGACCTTGAACACGAGCTTGCCGATCGACGGCGTGCCGAGCGGGCTGCCTTTCCAGTAGTTCGTGTTCTTCTCCATGGTCACGCCCTTGCCGGGCGTCACCGCGGTGATCTTGTAGGGGCCCGAGCCGATTGGCGCCTTGGCGAATCCGTCGATCCCGACCTTCTTGAAGTAATTCGCGGGGTAGATCGGCACCGGGCCGGCGAGATATTCGATCGCCGCCGGGAACGGCCCGACGAGATGGATGCGAACCTTGTCGTCGCCCATCTTCTCGGCGCTCTTGATCCAGTCGACGTTCTGCTTGGTGACGACCTTCGCCTCCGGGCTCACCACGTAATTGAGCGTCCACACGACGTCGTCGGCGGTGAGCGGGTCGCCGTTATGGAACGTGACGCCCTTGCGGATGGTCAGGTCGAGCGTCTGCGGATCGGTCCACTTCCACTCGGTCGCGAGCTGCGGCTGATATTTGCCGGTCTTGGGATCGCGATAGATAAGGTTGTCGAACACGTGCCGGGCGATGATCACGCCCTCGCGCAGATTATTGTGGTAGGGGCTGACGTTCTCGGGCTCGGAGTCCGACGCGTACACGAGCGTGTCGTTGGCCTTGTTGGCGAAGGCGGGCGCTGCTGCGGCGAGCGCCGCGGCGGCCACGAGGCCGGCGAAAGCTGTCCTGAAGAACGTCATATGAACTCTCCCCACGCTTACTGTCAGATGTACGGCGTCTTGCTGGCATTGTGCCCGACGCGTCCGGAGGGGAAAAGGTCTAATCGGACACCAGCGCAAGGCGCCGCGCGCTCCGGCATCGCTCAGAGCAGCGACGTACCTTCCCGCGTGAAGGCCTTTGTCGCCTCGCCCTGTTTGCGGCAGAATGGGCTCTCCTGCCGGTGCAACGGAGGGCGGACATGCGAGGCTGGACGCGACTGGTTCTGGCTGTCGCTTTCCTTGCAAGTGCGTCAGGCTATGCGGCGGCGCAACCGGTGCAGGAAGCGCCGGACGCCGCCCCCGGCGTCGACCACACCGATCGCGCCGACTCGGTACCGGACGACTACCGCCGCCGCGTTGTGTCCTTTCGGTCCGAATATGCGCCTGGCACGATCGTCGTTAGCACGCAGGAGCGATTCCTCTATCTCGTGCTGCCGAACAACCTCGCACTCCGCTACGGCATCGGCGTCGGCCGCGACGGCTTCCAGTGGGGCGGCCTGCACAAGATCACCCGCAAGGCGGAGTGGCCGGACTGGACGCCGCCACCCGAGATGATTCAGCGCCAGCCTTATTTGCCGCGCTTCATGGCTGGCGGGCCCGGCAATCCGATGGGTGCGCGGGCGCTCTATATCGGCACGACGGTTTACCGCATCCACGGCACGAATGCGCCGGAGACGATCGGGCAAGCGGTGTCGTCGGGATGTTTCCGCCTGGTCAACGACGACATCATCGATCTGTTCGAGCGTGTGCCGGTCGGCACGCGGGTCGTCGTTCATCACCAATGAGCAGCGGTTCCTTGGCCCGCGGGATGTCGTCCACAAACCGCGTCTAGAAGGCCCGGCCGCGCGCCGTCACCGGCCACAGGCACTCGACGCGGCCATTGCGCACGCCGACAAACCAGTCGTGCACATTGCAGGTCGGGTCGCAGTGGCCCGGCACGAGCTTGAGCCTGTCGTTGATGCGCAGCCGGCCGTGCGGGTCGGCGATGACGCCGTGCTCGTCAGAGCATTTCGTGTAGGTGACGTCGTCACGGCCGAACACGACCGGTAGTCCGGAGTCGACACTCTGCGCTTTCAGCCCGGCGTCGCACACGGCCATGTCGGGCTTGGCGTGCGACATGACGGTCGTGAGGATGAACAGCGCGTTGGCGAAGGTCGACAGCGGCGCGCCGTTCGCGTCGCGGATGCGGCCGTAATCGGCGTCCATGAACACGTAAGAGCCGCACTGCAACTCGTTGTAGACGCCGCTCATGCCCTCGAACTCGTAGGTCCCCGTGCCGGCGCCGCCGACGATCGCGCATTGCAAGCCCGCCATGTCGAGCTGCGCGACCGTGTCGCGCGTCATCGCCACAGCCTTGGCGATCGCGTCGCGCCGTTCGGCAAAGGTGCGCAGGTGTTGCGCCGAGCCGTGATAGGCCTGCAAGCCGGAGAAGGCGAGGTTCGGCGCCGCGGCGATCTTTTGCGCAAGGCGCACCGCGTCCGCGCCGGGCGCGACGCCGCAGCGCCCCGCGCCGACGTCGATCTCGACCAGGCATTCGAGCGTCACGCCGTGCCGGCTGGCGGCGGCGGAGAGATCGTCGACATTGCCGGCGTCGTCGACGCAGACGATGACGCGCGCTTTCGCGCAGAGACGCGCCAGGCGGTCGATCATCTTCGGATCGGTGACCTCGTTCGACACGAGGACGTCCTTGATGCCGGCCGCGACCAGGGCCTCGGCTTCCGAGGTCTTCTGGCAGCAGATGCCGCAGGCGCCGCCATGCGCGATCTGGGCCCGGGCAATGTCGGCCGACTTGTGCGTCTTGGCGTGCGCGCGCAGCCGCACGCCGGCCTTGCGCGCGAACTCCGCCATGGTGCGGACATTGCGCTCGAAAGCGTCGAGATCGACGATCAGCGCCGGCGTGTAGATGTCTTCGATCGCCATGCCGATGGCGGCAGGGACATTGAAGCCAGGCACGAGGTCGGTCATGGAGCCTCCAGATGGCGAGCCGCCGCACCATAGCGCGCCGCAAAGGGTGCGTCAGTACGCCCGCCGAACTGGACAAGGACGCCGCGCATCGTCTAATCCGCCCGAGGCAACCGGAGAGGCGCATGACGGTCGAGCGGTCGCATTTCGGCACCTTGGGCGACGGCCGCGCCGTCGAGAAATTCACGTTGCGCAACGCGCGCGGCGCCAGCGCCGAGGTGCTGACCTTCGGCGCCACCATCAAGTCGTTCCGGCCCGCCGGCAGCGCCCGCACTATCCTTCTCGGCTACGACGCGCTCGTCGATTACGTCCATGACGGCGCGCATCACGGCGGTTTCATGGGCCGTTACGCCAACCGCATCGCGCATGGCGAGATTGAAATTGACGGCCGCCGTTACGCGATCAGCCGCAACAGAGGCGAGAACACGCTGCACGGCGGCTTCGAGGGCTTCGATCGCAAGCTGTGGTCGGCGGCAGTGTCGGGTGACGGCGTGCGCCTCGCTTACACCAGCGCCGACGGCGAGGAAGGTTTCCCCGGCAAGCTCGACATCACCGTCGACTACGCGCTCTCGGACGCCGATGCGCTCAGCATGACGATCCGTGCGGCGACCGACGCTCCGACGGTGGTCAATTTCACCAATCACGCCTATTGGAATCTCACCGGCGCGCCGACCATCGTGGATCATCACGTCACGGTCGCGGCCGATGCCTACACGCCCGCCGACGGCGACGGCATGCCGACCGGGGAAATTCGCGCCGTCGACGGCACGCCGTTCGATCTGCGCACCGGTGCGCGCGTCGGCGACCGTCTCGGCAGCGACGACGCGCAGATTGCCATGTGCCACGGCTTCGATCGCAATTACGTGCTGCGCGATCACGGCGCGCGCGATCTGGTCTTTGCGGCGCGCGCCAGCGCGCCCGGCGTGGCGCAGGCACTGGAAGTGTGGACCACCGAGCCGGGCATGCAGTTCTACACCGGCCAGTTCCTCGGCGATCGCAGCGGCGGCCGCGTGGCCGACGAGCATGCGCGGATGAAGGGCCTGTGCCTCGAGACGCAGCACTTCCCCGACTCGCCGCATCACGCAGATTTTCCGTCCACCGTGCTGCGGCCGGGCGAAGAGTTCTACAGCCGCACCGAATTTCGCCTCGTCGGCTGACGCTCAGACGAGCACGCCGCCGCCGTCGAGATAGACGATGGCGCCGGTGGCAAAGCCGTTGTCCATGAAGGCGAGGATCTGCTTCGCCACGTCCTCGGCCAGACCGACGCGGCCGACCGGCAGCGAGGCGGCGGTCTTCTCGAGCATGGCCTTGCGCGCCTCTTCAGGCATTGCGGCGCGGATCGGCGTGTCGATGATGCCCGGCGACACGGCGTTGACGCGGACCGGCGCGAGGTCGATGGCGAGACTGCGCGCCAGTGCCTCGAGCGCGCCGTTGGCGGCGCCGACGATGGCCGAGTTGGGCCGTGGCCGGATGCTCAGAAAGCCGGTGACGATGGTGAGCGAGCCGCCACCTTTGAACTCGGCCGAGCGCGCGACGCGCCACGAGCCCCAGAACTTGCCTTCCATCGTCGCCTTCGCTTCGGCGATCGGCTGTGCCTTGAACGGGCCCGCCTTCAACTGAGCCGCGGTGACGACGACGTGATCGACCGGCCCGGTCGTCTTGAACAGCGCCTCGACGGCTTCGTCGCTGGTGACGTCGGCGGCGATGCCGCGCACACCGAGCGTCTTCGCAGCGCCGTCCAGCCGCGCGCCGGGGCGCGAAGCGACGATCACCTCGGCGCCTTGCGCCTTGGCCATCTCCGCCGTGGCGTATCCGATGCCGGACGACCCGCCGACGACGACAACCTTCTTGCCCTTCAACGACATTGCTTCTCCTTCGGCGCTTGCCGCGCCGGCTAAAGCCACAGGATCTTCTTGCGGTAATCGAGATCGTCGTGCAGCGGCTGCGCCGGGCCCGTATGGAAAACGGCGCCGCGCTCCAGTACGAAGACGCGGTCGGCGAGCGCCAGCACGAGATCCAGATTGTGCTCGACGATCACGATCGAGCAGTGCTTGCGCAACTGATCGAACACGGTGAACAGTTCCTGGATCACCGCCGGCGCCAGGCCCTCGAACGGCTCGTCGAGCAGCAGCAGCCGCACATTGCCCGAGAGCGCGCGCGCGACCGCCGCCATCTGTTGCTCGCCGCCGGAGAGATAGTCGGCGTGGACGCCCATGCGTTCCTTGAGACGCGGGAAATGCTCGAACACGGTCTTCTGATCCCAGACGACGCCGCTCGCGCCGTCGGTGACACGGGCGAGCCGCCCGAGCGCGAGATTGTCGGCGACGCTCATGCCCGCGAACAGGCCGCGCCCCTGCGGCACGTAGCCGACGCCGCCCCGCGCGATCTCGTGCGCCGGCAGACCGGCAATGGCCTCGCCGTCGAAATCGATGGTGCCCGACGCGGGCGGGACCAGTCCGGCAAGGCTCTTGAGCAGCGTCGACTTGCCGGCGCCGTTGCGGCCGAGCAGCGCCACGATCTCGCCTTCGCGCACGTCGAGCGACACGTCGTTGAGCACGTGGCTCTTGCCGTAGAACGTGTTCACCTTGTGGACGGTGAGCAATTGCTTCTCGCGCGAAACGTCGGCGCTGCGCCCGGTGACCGGCGGCGTGCCGGTGCCGGTGTAGACCTGCTGCACGCGCGCATCGCGGCGCACCTCCTCGGGCGTGCCGGCCATGAGCACCTCGCCCTGGTTCATGACGGTGACGCGATGCGAGATGCCGAGCACGCGGTCGATGTCGTGCTCGACGATCAGCACCGGGATCGAGGCTGCGATGTTCTTCACCAGGTTCGATACGCGGTCGCGCTCGGCGGCGGCGAGACCCGCGAGCGGCTCGTCGAGCAGCAGTACCTGCGGCTTGGAGCCGAGCGCAATGCCGAGATCGACGAGGCGCTGGCCGCCATAGGAGAGCTCGCCGCCCTCGATGGTCTCGATGCCTTCGAGCCCGAGGAAGCGCATCAGCTCGGCGGTCTCGGCGTGCACCTCGCCGTAGCTGTCGATGTCGCGCCAGATGTTGAAGCGGCCGGGATGGCGCGCCTGCAACGACAGCCGCAGGTTCTCGTAGATCGTCAGCGTGCGGAACAAATTGGTGATCTGGAACGAGCGGGCGAGGCCCTGCTGGCAGATATTGTCGGGGCGCAGGTCGCGCAGCTCCGCGCCGTTCATGCGCACGCTGCCCTCGTCCGGCACGTAGAGCCCGGAGACGAGGTTGAACAGCGTGGTCTTGCCGGCGCCGTTCGGCCCGATCAGCGCGTGGATCTCGCCGCTCGCGATCGCGAGGCTGGCACTCGACACGGCGCGGATGCCGCCGAAATGCTTCGACACGCCGCTGACCTCGAGCGCCGCGCCGGTCTCGCGCTGCGCCGGCCGCAGGAAGGCCGGCAGCGGCAGGCCGTCATAGATCTTGCGCTTGCCCATCGCCGCTTCGTCGCGCAGCGCCGGCTTCCAGTGGCGGCTGAGCTTGGCCCAGATGCCGATGAGGCCGCCGGGCGAATAGAGCACGAAGGCAACGAAGACCAGGCCGAACCACAGCAGCCAGTCCGCCGTCCAGATCGAGAACAGTTCGCGGAACAGGATGAAGAACACCGAGCCGAGTGCCGGACCGAGGATGTGGCGCATGCCGCCGATGACCACGATCGCCAGCATTTCGCCGGAGAACGGCACGGACACGGCTTCCGCCGAGACGAGGTAGGTCTGGAAGCCGAGCAACGCGCCGCCGAGCCCGGTGAGCACCGCGGAGATGACGAAAACGGCGAGCTTGTAGCGTTCGACCGGATAGCCCTGGAACGTCGCGCGCATCTGGTTTTCGCGGATCGCCACAACGACGTGGCCAAACGGCGAGCGCGTCAGCTGCATCAGCAGGTAGAGCGTCGCGAGCGCCACGACGGCAACGAAGATATAGAACGCCATCGGATCGTCGAAAGAGATCGGTCCGAGGCTGCCGCGCTTCAGTCCGCCGAGGCCGTCCTCGCCGCCGGTCACGTCGGTCCAGCGGAAGGCGACGGTGTAGGTCAGCGCCGCCAAGGCCAGCGTCAGCAGCGAGAAATAGACGCCGCGCCGTCGCAGGATCAGCATGCCGACGGCGGTCGACATCACGCCGACGAAGACCATCGACAGGATGAGCGGCAGGAAGATCGTGTTCGGAAACCAGTGGAGCTGAATGAGCCCAGCGGCATAGGCGCCGATGCCGAACCAGGTGCTGTGGCCGAACGAGACGAGCCCGGTATAGCCGACGCAGAGATTGAGCCCCATCGTGGCGATGGCGAGGATGACGACCACCGACGCCGTGTTCAGGCTCAGGCCGAGCACGTGCATCGCCGGCGGCAGCAGCAGGAGGCCGATGACGGCGATCAGCAGCGGCTGATATTTCGACAGGCGCGAGGTCTTCATTCAAACTTCTCGATGCGCTCGCCGAGCAGCCCGCGTGGCCGGAACATCAGCACCAGGAACATCAGGACGTAGATCGAAGCCTCGCCGGCGGCGGGCACGAAATTGATGGTGACGCCGCGCACGACGCCGACCAGCACGGCGGCGAGCACGACGCCCCAGAAGCTGCCCAGCCCGCCGATGACGACGACGACGAAGGCGACGGTGATGATTTCGGCGCCCATCGCCGGATGCACGATGGTGATCGGCGCGAACATGGCGCCGCCGAGCGCCGCCATGGCGACGCCGAGCACGACGATGGTGGTCATGTAGGGCTGAAGGCGGATGCCGAGCGCGGCGACCATGTCGGGCCGCTGGATGCCGGCGCGCACGACGCGGCCGAAGGCGGTCTGGTAGATGAGCAGCCAGATGCCGAGCAGCACGACGGCGACGACGCCGAGCAGGACGAGACGATAGCGCGAGAACAGGAAGTCGCCGACGATGACCGCGCCCTTCAGGCTTGACGGCATCACCGCCGACAGCGGCGCTGCGCCCCAGATGATGCGGATCGCCTGCTCGGTGACCATGGCGAGGCCGAAGGTGACGAGCAGCGAGAGGATCGGGTCGGCGGTGTAGAAGCGGCGCAGGATGAAACGCTCGAACAGGATGCCGATGAGCCCGACGGCGATCGGCGACAGCACGATCGCGGGATAGAAGCCAAAATACTGCGTCAGCGTCACCGCGGCATAGGCGCCGAGCGCGTAGAACGCGCCATGGGCAAGATTGACGACTCCGCCGACGCTGAAAATGAGCGAGAGGCCGAGCGCGATCAGCAGGTAGTAGCCGCCCAGGACGAGGCCATTGACCACCTGTTCGAGCAGGAACATGAGCGAGAAACTCTGTGGCTGAGGCGACAAGCGCCGCGCGATCGGCGCGGCGCTTGCCTGGACTCTGCGGACAGTACGGCCGAGATGGCGCCTTACGCCTTGTTCAAGTTGCAGGGATTTTCCTGCTGCGTCGGCGCGATCGACTCGAGCGACTGGCTGGCGCCGGGCACCGCCGGCCCGAGCGCCATCATGTCCCATTTGTCCTTGGGTTCGCCCTTCTTCTTCGCGGCGAACGGATAGGCTTCCTGCATCATCTGGTGATCCCAGTTGCGGAAGTAGCCCTTGCGGCCCTTGAGGATGTCGAACTGCGCCTGCTTCTCGAGGTGCTCGATCAGCTTGGCGTTGTCGGAGCCTTTGATCTCGTTCATCGCCTGCGCCATGACCTTCATCGACACATACTCGATCCAGGCGTGGTTCTCGGGCGGCTTCCCGTATTTCTTCGTGAAATTGTCGACGAAGGTCTTCGAAGCCGGCACGTCGAGCGTGTGGTACCAGACCGTCGGCCATGTGCCGGCGAGGTTGCCTTCGCCCGCCGCCCAGGCGTCGGCGGTGTTCAGGTTGAAGCCGACGAGCGGGAATTTGAATCCGAACTCGGCGTATTGCTTGACGAGGTTGGTGACCTGGTTACCGGCGAGGTTGCAGCAGACGATGTCGGGATTGGCCTGCCGGACCTTGAGGAGGTAGGGGCTGAAGTCGGTCACGTCGGTGGCGATCAGCTCGTTGCCGATCAGGTTGCCGTCATTGGCGGAGAAGAACCGCTTGGCCGCGGCGAGAAGATCGTGGCCGAAGATGTAGTCAGCCGTGAGCGTGAAGAACTTCTTGCCCTTGACCATGTTGTCGCGCATCAGCGCCTGGCCGACCGCGTTGACCATCACCGTGTTGGGGATGTCCATGTGGAACGTGTACTTGTTGCAGTTCTTGCCGCGCAGCGCGTCGGAGCGCGCGCCGATCTGAAGGAAGAAGCGCTTGTTGCGCTCGGCGACCTGCATGATGGTGAGCGCCGAGGCGGAGTTGATCTCGCCCATCAGGATGTCGACCTTGTCCTGATCGTACATGCGCTGCGCCTTGGTGGCCGCGGTCGCGGGATTGACCGAATCTTCCGAAACGAGATCGAGCTTGCGGCCGCTGACGCCGCCGGCGGCGTTGATTTCCTCGACCGCCATCTTGATGCCCATCTGGGCGTAGGCGCCGAGCGCGCCGAGGAAGCCGGTGAGCGGCGTCAGATGGCCGATCTTGATCGAAGCGGATTGAGCGCGGACGATGGCCGGAAAGCCGATGGCGGCGGTGCCCGCCATGGCGGCGCCGCCCTTGAGCACCTGACGTCGGTTCGTGCGGATCATGCTGGTCTCCTCCCGAGAGATCGTTGCAGCGTTCGCCTCCGGCTATGTTCTGGTCCGCTTCGAGGCGGCGTCGTTGCTGCCGGTAATCAAGTCTCTCACAATAATGAAATACGTTTCAAGGTCTGAGAAAAAGAATGCCCAAACCCGCCGATCTGTTTTCAAGTGGCGCAAAATATGACCGAAATCGGGTGTTTGACGTCAAATGATCTCATATAGATGTATGCGGCGCGATAGTATGGTAGATGCCGCTTGGCCCCAAAGGGCCGGATAATGCGTGCAAGGCGAGGACGACGATGCCGAAAATCAAAGGCGCCGAACTGATCACCGAGTACCTGATCGCCAGCGACATCCCCTACGTGTTTGGGATCTGCGGCCACGGCAATGTCGGCATGCTCGACCCGCTCTACGAGGCGCGCGACAAGATCACGCTGGTCTCGCCGCGGCACGAGCAGGTCGCCGTGCACATGGCCGACGCCTATTTCCGCGTGAAACACAAGCCGGTGGCGACGCTGACGTCCTGCGGCCCCGGTTCCTGCAACATCATCATGCCGCTGGCCTGCGCGCTGACCGATTCTTCGGCGGTGCTCGCCATCTCCGCCAACGTGCCGACCTCGCAGTTCAACCGCAGCCCGTTCCAGGAGATCAACCGGCACTTCCAGGCCGACTTCGTCAACATCGTGCGGCCGGTGGTGAAGCGCAGCTGGCAGCCGACGCGCGTCGACATGCTGCCGCTGGCGCTGCGGCAGGCGACGACGACGATGCTGTCGGGCCGCCCGGGCCCGGTGAACATCGACGTGCCGTTCAACGTCTTCCAGGAAGAGGACGACGTCGAGATGCCGCCGCCCGCGCCGCCGCTGAACGCGCAGCGCTCGGGCGCCTCGCCTGACGAGATCGCGGCAGCCTTCGACATGATTGCGAAGGCGGAGCGTCCGGTCATCTTCATCGGCCATGGCGTGACGCTGTCCGAGGCGAGCCGCGAGCTGACCGAGTTCGCGAAGAAGCACGCGATCCCGGTCATCTCCTCGCCGAACGGCATGGGCTGCTTCGACATGACCGATGCGCTGTCGCTCGGCTTCATCGGCCGCAACGGCGCGTACCAGGCGAACGAAGCCGGCCGCCGCGCCGACGTCGTCATCGCCATCGGCGCGCGCTTCGACGACCGCTCGGCCTCGTCATGGATGCCGGGCTATTCGTGGAATTTCCCGACATCGAAGCTCATCCACGTCGATCTCGATCCGGCCGAGCTCGGCCGCAATTATCCGCCGGATATCGGTATTCTTGCCGATGCGCGCACCTTCCTGCGCCAGTTGCTGGCCGAGAGCGAGCGCCGCGGCGGCAAAGGTCCGAATACGAAAGCGTGGCTGTCTTCGATCGCCGGCTGGAAGAAGCGGTGGGATGACTTCACGCGTCCAAATTTCGGCGTGCACGCGTCTCCGATCCGCCCGGAGCGCATCGTCGCCGATTGCCAGGCCGTGCTGCCGGACGACGCGATCCTCGCCTGCGATGTCGGCGTCAACCACAATTGGTACATGCAATTCTGGAACGCACGGAAGCCGCAGACCATGCTCAATTCGTGGGGCTTCTCCGGCATGGGCTTCGGCGCCGCCGGCGCGCTCGGCGCCAAGCTCGCCGCGCCCGACCGGCCGGTTGTCGCCATCGCCGGCGACGGCTGCTTCACCATGGTGCCGCACGTGCTCTGCACCGCAGTCGAGTACAACATCCCGGTCGTCTGGGTGATCTGGAACAATTTCGGCTGGGTCTCGATCCGCGACATCCAGCTCGGCATGTTCGGCGGCCGCGAGCACGGCACCATGTTCCACCAGGGCGACAACAAAAAGCCTTACAATCCCGACTTTGCCGCGCTGGCGCGGTCGTGCGGCGTCGAGGCGATCACCGTTACGAAGTCGGAGGACTTCAAGGCCGCGCTCGAACACGCGGTCAAGGCGAACAAGCCGTTCGTGCTCGACGTGCATGTCGACGCCGAGGTGCGTCCGCCCTCGACCGGCGCGTGGGAACTGCCGCCGACGCCCTATAAAGAGCCGGTGTTCGGCGAGCGCTTCCTCCCCGCCATGACACCGGCAAAGTGAGGGGCGCCATGGCAAAGGACGAGCGCAAGGCTTCGGTCAAGAACGTGTCGGAGACGCCGTGGCGGCAATATCCGGATCATTTCGGCGGCGCGCTGTCGAAGCCGCTCGCGGCGCCCGACACTCTCAAGACGAAGCATCTCGACTACCGCATCTCGATGTACCAGCCGATGGCCTATGTGAAGCGGCACAGTCACAAGGTGCAGGAGCAGGTCTACCACGTGCTCGAAGGCGAGGGGCTGATGGAGATCGGCGACGAAACCCGCCTCGTGCGCCGCCACGACGTCATCTACCTGCCGCCCGGCATCGAGCACTCGATCAACAATACCGGTGTACAGGATCTCGTTTTCATCGTCGTCACCTCGCCGGTGACGGACGAGGAGCCGGGTTAGCATCTGTGCGGCGGGCTGATTTGTGCTAAATGAAGGTCAGCAGACATTGAGGACCGTGCATTGAAATCGCCTGCCAAAGCCGCGACCCGCGTCATGGAGGAGCGCCCGCCGGCCGCGCCCGTGCTCGCCGTGTCGGACGGCGACAGTGAGGACAAGGCGACCGGCGGCGGCGTGCAGTCGATCGGCCGCGCCTTCGCCATCCTCGAGGAGGTCGCGCGCAACCGCCAGGGCATCGGCCTCGCCGACCTGAGCAAGCGCGTCGGCTTGCACAATTCGACCACCTTCCACCTCGTCAAGACGATGGTGTCTCTCGGCTACATCCGCCAGCTCAAGGACAAGCGCTACCGCATCGGCCGGCCGCTGTTCGCGCTGGCCGCCAGCGCGCTCGACGAGATGGAGATGGTGAGCATGGCGACGCCCGTGCTCGAGCATCTCTCGCTCACCACGGGAGAAAGCAGCCATTTCGCGGTTCGCATGAGCGACGATGTCGTCGTCATGGCGCGCACGCCCGGCCCGAGCAAATTCCAGTTGACCGACCGCGTCGGCGTCGTGCGACCGGCCTACTGCACGGCGCTCGGCAAGGTCATCCTCGCCGCGCTGCGCCCCGAGCAGTTCGACCGCTATCTCGACCGCGTCGAATTCAAGCCGCTGACGTCGCGGACGATCGTCGACCGCCAGCGTTTCGTGCAGGAGATCGAGGACGTGCGTACGTCCGGCATCGGCTTCGACGACGGCGAGTTCGACGAGGAGGTGCGCTGCGCGGCCATGCCGGTGCGCGATTTCAGCGGCCAGGTCGTCGGCGCCATCGGCATTTCCGGACCGGTGTGGCGGCTGTCGTTCCAGGCGCTGCAAAGCCGCGCCAAGGCGCTTGCCGCTGCTGCGGCGGAATTGTCGTCTGCGCTCGGCGCGGCGGGAGAAGAGATGCCATGAGCCACGTCATCGTCGCCCGCTGGCGCCCGCGCGCCGGCGAAGAGGAGAAGATCGCCGCCATCCTGCGCAAGCTCGCGGCGAAGATCCGCGACGAGCCCGGCAATGTCTCGTTCGCGGCGCATCGCGCCAAGGACGATCCGAACGACATCCTGCTCTACGAGATCTACGAGTCCGAGGCGGCGTTCAACGCGCACCGCGAGACCGCGCACTTCAAAACCCTAGTCCTGGGCGAAGCGGTGCCATTGCTCGCGTTCCGCGAAGTGCGCGCCTACAGCATCGATGACGGCATCTGATGCTGTCCCTGCGGCATTGTGAAACGCCTGCCGACCACCCCGAAAAGGGTTGGAAGTTCCTTATAAATCTGGTTTGCTGAAGCGAACAGCGATCAAAAAAGCCCGGCAACAGGGCTCGTCATGGGGAGGAAATCGATGAAGAACCACGCTCGAATTGTATCTCTCACTGCCGCGCTCGCCGCTTCCGCGGCGGTCATGCCGGCCCAAGCACAGCAGCCCACGGCCGCCGTCAAGCTGGGCCTCGTCACGTTCCTGACCGGCCCGGCCGCGACGCCGTTCGGCATTCCGAGCCGCAACGCGGCGGAGATCGTCATTGAGACCTTGAACGCCGGTAAGGCGCCGGCGCCGTTCGACAAGGTGGGCCTCGGCGGCGCCAAGATCGAGGCGAAATACGTCGACGAAGCCGGCACGGTCGCCAACGTCGTCACCGAATTCCGCAACCTCGTGCAGCGCGATCAGG
>Ga0310811_10004027_pt1 | contig 18506 bp, 18 predicted proteins | sample YCmetagenome_FD_207642 | JGI IMG/M metagenome (GOLD analysis project Ga0310811, IMG submission 207642) | Soil microbial communities from experimental microcosm in Duke University, North Carolina, United States - YC | ecosystem: Engineered > Artificial ecosystem > Soil microcosm > Unclassified ...
TGGTGTCCTCGTGAGGGTGATGATCCCACCCTAACAAACCGGCAAGTGGCTGAAACCGCAACCCTTAGCAGCGCCCTCTCACATTTTAAGAGGTGGCCGCGCCCCGCTGTTTGACAACTGAGACAATGCAGGCGGATGCTTTTCGGCACAGCGCAATATCGGCGCGCAATTGTTCATCGGTCTCGCACTCATCCCCCCTGGAGGAGGCGAGGGCGTGGGCCCGGCAGACAGTCCGCTGCCGGGCCTTCTTTTTGATGGGACGATGAGATCGGCTTAAGCCGCGGCCACTTTGCGGCCCGTGTTGATGCGGCTGGCGGGGAAAACCAGCACGATCCTGGTGCCCGTTCCTGGCTTGCTGCGGATCTCAAGACGGCCGTCATGCAGCTCCAGCATCGCCTTGGCGAGCGGCAGCCCCAATCCGGTGCCGTTATGGGTCGCGGTCATCTTGTTCTCGACCTGGCCGAAGGGCGTGAGCGCCTTGATGATATCCTCTTCGCTCATGCCGATGCCGGAATCCTGGACGGTGATGGAATAGCCGCCATCGAGCATGGGCCCGCTGCTGATCTGGACCTTGCCGCCCGAAGGCGTGAATTTGATGGCGTTGCCCACCAGGTTGATCATGATCTGGCGGACCATGCGTTCGACGGCCAGGATGCGTACAGTTTCCGGCGGCAGCCGGCTTTCGATCGTGACGCCGAATTTGTCACCCAGCGCGGCGCAGATGGCGAGCGAGCCTTCCAGCGCCTGGCACAAGGGAAACTCTTCGGCATTCTCCACCGTCATCTTGCCGGCCTCGATCTTGGAGAGATCGAGAATGTCGTTGATGATACCGAGCAGATAGCGCCCGCTGGCCAGGATGTCGCCGGCATAGGCGAGGTAGCGGGCATTGTTCATCGGCCCCAGATGCTGCTCCTTCATCACCTCCGAAAAGCCCATGATGGCGTTCAGCGGGGTGCGCAGCTCGTGACTCATATTGGCGAGAAAGGCGGACTTGGCGCGATTGGCCTGCTCGGCCTGTTCGACGGAGATCTGCAGCCGGCGGGACATTTCATCCATTATGGCGCGCGAGCTCTTGAGCTTGGCGATCACGTTGCGGGCATAGAAGATGATCGGGCCCGTCACGATGAAGATCTCGATGGTGAGATTGAGGGTGGCGATGGCCTGGACGGGCAAGCCTTCGAGCCGGCGCACCAGGGTGTGCAGCGTCACCACCGCCACGACCGTCATGGCGGTCAGGATCGCGGTCGAGCCGAACCGGCCGAAGCGTGATATCCGGGCGTCCAGCGCGTCGAACGCGTCGCCGATTCCGGACGATATGTTTGTTGCAGAACGCCGGCTCACCCGGTCATCCCCCCATGATGCGCTCAAATGTTACGCGCCGGGCGGTTGCGGCGTGGTTTCGCACTGCCTGGGAATTGGAGTTCCAAAATTAGGCTTTCGTTAACCCGGACGGGGCGGAAAACAGCACTTTTGACCCCGGCGTGACGCCATGGCATGACCCCGGTCCAGGAGATTCCCATGCACGACATCAAGGCTATTCGTGACAATTCGCACGATTTTGTGCGGGGTCTGGAGCGCCGGGGCATGGCCGGGGCACAAGCCCTCACCGATAATTTGCTGAAAAAAGACAAGGAGTTGCGGGATCTGCTGGTCCGGCTGCAGACCGCCCAGGCGCGGCGCAACGAAGCCTCCAAGCTGATCGGCCAGGCCAAGGCCAAGAAGGATGAGACGCAGGCGCAGGCGCTGATGGCCGAGGTCGCGGGCCTCAAGGACACCATCCAGCAAGGCGAGGCGCAGCAGCGCGTGCTGGAAAAAAATTTGCGTGATGATTTGTCAGTCATTCCCAACCTTCCGGCGGCCGATGTGCCGGAGGGTGCGGATGAGAGCGGAAACGTACCGATCGCCAAGCGTGCGTTCGGCACACCGCCCGGCATCAACAATCCCAAACAGCATTTCGAAATCGGCGAGGCGCTGGGTGAGATGGATTTCGAACGCGCCGCGAAAGTTTCGGGCGCACGCTTTGTCTATCTGAAGGGTGACTTGGCGCGGCTGGAGCGGGCGCTAGGCGCGTTCATGTTGGATACGCACACGCAGATGTTCGGTTACACCGAAGTTTCACCGCCGGTGTTGGTCAAGAGCCCGGCGCTGTATGGCACTGGTCAGTTGCCGAAATTCCAGGACGATCTGTTTCGTATCGAAGCGGAAGATCCGTTCTGGTTGGTCCCCACCGCCGAAGTGCCGCTGACCAATTACGTCGCCGACGAAATCCTCAATGAAGCCGAACTGCCGCTGCGCTTCACGGCTTTCACGCCCTGTTTCCGCGCGGAAGCGGGCGCGGCGGGCAAGGATACGCGCGGCATGATCCGCATGCATCAGTTCTCGAAGGTGGAACTGGTGTCGATCACCACGCCGGACCAGTCCGAAGCCGAGCATGAGCGCATGACCGATGCGGCGCAGGAAATTCTCAAAAAACTGAATCTCGCCCATCGTGTGGTGACCCTGTGCACCGGCGACATGGGTTTTTCGGCCAAGAAGACCTATGACATAGAAGTCTGGCTGCCGGGGCAGGGCGCCTATCGCGAGATTTCCTCCTGCTCCAACTGCGGCGAATTCCAGGCGCGGCGGATGAACACTCGCTTCCGCAGTGCCGATGGCAAGGTGAAAGGCCCGGTGCATAGCTTGAACGGTTCGGGCCTGGCGGTGGGCCGCACCCTGGTCGCCATCCTGGAAAACTATCAGCAGGCCGACGGCAGCGTGGCGGTTCCGGATGTGTTGCAACCCTATATGGGCGGCAAGAAAACAATCGCGAAAGCATAGGCCTGGACTTCTTTGCTGACACAATTCAATAACGTGTCATGGCCCGCAAGTGAGTAGCGTCAGCGTACGAACGGGCCATCCAGGTGACGTCTGCGCTCCACTCTCAAGTTGATCGCGAGCCCAACTGGATGGCCCACACTCCGGTGGGCCATGACAATTTGGAATATGTGAGTACAAACACCCATGCGCATCCTTGTCACCAATGACGACGGCATTCATTCGCCGGGTCTCACCATCACCGAAGAGATTGCCCGTAGCCTGAGCGATGACGTTTGGGTGGTGGCGCCGGAAAACGAACAATCCGGTGCGTCGCATTCGCTGACGTTGACGTCTCCCTTGCGCATGCGCGCGATGAGCGATCGCCGCTTTGCCGTCAGCGGTACGCCCACCGACTGTGTGATGATGGCCTGCCTGCATATCCTCAAAGACCAGCCGCCGGATCTGATCCTGTCGGGCGTGAATTGGGGCTCCAACCTGGCCGACGATGTCACCTATTCCGGCACCATCGCGGGCGCGATGGAAGGCTGCGCCCTGAACATTCCTTCGATCGCCTTGTCTCAGTGTTATGACGAAGGCGACCGGCATGCGATCGACTGGTCGCCCGCGCAAGTCCATGGCCCGGCCACTGTCGCCAGCCTGGTCAAGGCGGCTTGGCCCGCAGGCACGTTGATCAATGTGAACTTTCCCGCCTGTCCTGCGGATCAGGTCAAAGGCGTGAAGCTGGTCCCGCAAGGCAAATACGATCTGCAGTCCACCGAGATCGAGGAACGCACCGATGCGCGCCAGCGCGCCTATTACTGGATCGGGCTTCGCCGCCGCAAAGCCGTGCCGCCGGCCGACAGCGACCTGGGCGCGGTTTATGGCAATTACATTTCCGTGACGCCGCTGCACCTCAATCTCACAGAACAAAGCGTGTTGGAGTGCATGCGCACCGCCCTTAAAGAGGGAACCGTTAATCTCTGTGACGGCGGCGTGACGAAATCCCGCCTATAGGCGCTTCGGCGGGCGGGAATACCATATGCGCGCCCGCCATAGGGCAAGAGAGTTAAAGCCTTCTAAACTTTTTAAGGATCATGATCCGTTTCGGGACAGAATCAGAAAGCGCACGCCATGGGCCAGATCTGGAAACTCGCTTTGCCGTTTGCCGCGATCCTGCTCAGTGGCTGCATGCCCGACAGTCCCCGAACCGTTTTCGATTGGGGCGTGAATGACCGGCTCCGTCGCCCCGTCGCTTCTGCTGCCAAGCCCACACCCAACAAGGACGTGCGTTCCGCAGATTCCGCTGCGCCCAAGGCCGCACCTACCCGCGCAGTCGTGACCAGCCAGCCCTTGCCGCCGGTGAGCGGCGGACCGGTCTTTGCCTGGCCGGTAAGCGGTCCGCTGGTTTCCGATTTCGGCTCGACCGCCAGTGGCGGCAAGAATGACGGCATCAATATCGCGGCCAACATGGACACGCCAATCCGCGCCAGCGCGTCGGGCACTGTCACCTATGCCGGCAGTGAACTGAAGAACTACGGCAATCTGGTGCTGGTCAAACATACCGGCGGCTACACCACGGCCTATGCCCATGCCGACCGGCTGATCGTAGCGCGCGGCGATTTTGTCGCGAAGGGCCAGGTGATCGGCTATGTCGGACAGACCGGCGATGTTTCAAAACCGCAGCTGCATTTCGAGATCCGCTCGGCCACCACGCCGGTCAATCCGCATTCTTATCTGGCGGCGACAACGGCGAGCGTCGATCCTCGCTAATCAAGCTTCTGCCCCAACTCGCCCGCCAAATCTTGGATAAACTGCCAGGCCACGCGGCCGGACCTGCCGCCGCGTCCCATCGACCAGGCCAATGCGCGCTTGCGCAATTCTTCCGGTGCGATCTTCAGGTGATGGAAGGCGGCATAGCCTTCGATCATGGCGAGATATTCGTCCTGGCCGCAGTGATGGAAACCCAGCCACAGGCCGAAACGGTCTGACAGTGAGACTTTCTCCTCCACCGCTTCGCCGGGATTGATGGCGGTGCCGCGTTCATTGTCCACCAAATCGCGGGGCATCAGGTGCCGCCGGTTGGAGGTGGCATAGAAGATGGTGTTGGCGGGGCGACCCTCGATGCCGCCTTCCAGCGCCGCCTTCAGCGACTTGTAGCTGGTGTCGTCCTTGTCGAAGGACAGGTCGTCGCAGAACAGGATCACACGCCGCGGACTGGTGCGCAGGATGCGCAGCAGGGCGGGCAGGGTGTCGATATCCTCGCGGTGAATCTCGATCAGAACCAGTCGATCCTTGCTCTTACGATCGCGGTTGATCTCTTCATGCACCGCCTTGACCAGGCTGGACTTGCCCATGCCGCGCGCACCCCACAACAGAGCGTTGTTGGCGGGCAGGCCTTCCGCAAAATGCCGGGTATTGGCCAAGAGCGTGTCGCGCTGGTTCTCCACGCCCTTGAGCAGGGTCAGGTCGACATGGGCGACATGCGGCACGGCAATCAATCCGCCCTGGGTGGGCTCCCAGACAAAGGCGTCGCCATCCGGCAAGGCTTGGGTGATGGGGGCTGGCGCCAGCCGTTCCAGCGCATCGGCGATCCGAGCCAGCAGCTCGGCATCGTCCAAAGCGCGCGGATTGTCCGTCTTTTTCATTCTAACCCCTTGATTTACCACGGTTGCAAAGGAGGGCTGTCCCGTTATAGTCCGCCCGCATCCGCCACCAGAAAGTCCCCGCAATATGAATATGAACGATCCGATGTTCCAGACGCTGACTCTCGCGCTGCCGATGATCGCGATCTTCTACTTTCTTCTGTGGCGGCCGCAAAGCCAGCGCCAGAAGCAGATGCGCCAGATGATCGACAATCTGCGCCGCGGCGACACGGTGGTGACCGCCGGCGGCATCCTGGGCAAGGTGGTCAAGGCGTCGGCCGCCGAAGAGCCGGAGATCCTGATCGAGATCGCCGACAATGTGCAGGTCAAGGTGCTGAAGGCGACGCTTTCCGATGTGCGCGCCAAGAACGCCGACGCCAAGGAATAATCCGTGCTGCAAGTTTCCATTTGGACGCGCCTTGTCACGCTCATCATTCTGCTGGGCGGCATCCTGATTGCCTTGCCCAATGCGCTGCCGCCTGACGTGCGCGCCAGGATGCCGAAATTCCTGCCCTCCAGCGCCGTCAATCTGGGCCTGGACCTGCAGGGCGGCTCCTATCTGCTGCTGGGCGTGGATTTCGATGCGGTGACGCGCGACCGCGCTGAATCCTTGTTGGGTGATATCCGCGCCGGCCTGCGCAAGGCCCGCATTCCGCTGACCGACCTCAAGTCCGGATTGGACATGGTGTCGCTGCGCATCACCGAGCCGTCCCGGATCGAGGAAGCGCGCACCATGTTGCAGGGCCTGAACCCCAACATGACCAGTTCGGTCCTGTCGGTGGGCGGCAAGGAATATCAGATGACGGAAGGCGCGGGGGGCGTTTTCACCCTGCGCATGTCGGATGGCTTCAAGACCCTGCTGCGCCAGCAGGTGATGGACCAGTCGATCGAAGTGGTTCGCCGCCGCATCGACGAGCTGGGCACCCGCGAGCCCACCATTGAACGTTCGGGCGATGACCGCATCCTGGTGCAGGTGCCGGGGCTGCAGGATCCTACGCGGCTGAAGGTCCTTTTGGGCAAGACCGCCAAGATGACCTTCCAGCTGGTGGACGAGCAGGCCGATCCCAATGCCAACGTGCCGCCGATCGGCGATGAGATTCTGCCGGTGCTGAACGAGCGCAACCAGAACCTGCCGCCGCGCAAGGTGGTGGTGGAACGCCGGGTGCGGGTGGCGGGAGACCGCCTCACCGACGCCAGCCAGGGCTTCGATCCGCAGACCGGCCAGCCGGTGGTGAATTTCCGCCTGGACAGCGTGGGCGCACGCCAGTTCGGCGACGTCACCAAGGAACATGTCGGCCACCGCTTTGCCATTGTGCTGGATAAGCAGGTGCTGACCGATCCGGTCATCAATACCGTTATCCTGGGCGGCTCCGGCTTTATCACCGGCAACTTCACCGCCGCGACCGCCAACGATTTGGCGGTGCTGTTGCGCGCCGGCGCACTGCCCGCGCCGCTCAAGCCGCTGGAAGAACGCAGCGTCGGCGCCGAACTGGGCGCGGATTCGATCAAGGCCGGGCGCTATTCCGTCGTGGCCGGTCTGGCGCTGGTGGCCTTGTTCATGATCCTGCGCTACGGCCTGTTCGGGCTGTTTGCCGATATTGCGCTCACCTTCAACGTGATCCTGCTGCTGGCGACACTGACCGCTTTCGGCGCCACCCTGACCTTGCCGGGCATCGCCGGCATCGTGCTCACCATGGGCATGGCGGTGGATGCCAACGTGCTGATCTATGAGCGTATCCGCGAGGAACAGCGCAACGGCCGCTCCATGCTGGCTTCGATCGACACCGGTTTTCGCCGCGCCATGGCGACCATCGTCGACGCCAACATGACCCACCTGATCGCGTCGCTGATCCTGTTCGGGCTGGGCCAGGGCCCGGTCAAGGGGTTCGCGGTCGCTCTGGGTGTGGGGATTATCACCTCGTTCTTCACCTCGGTGATGGTGACCCGGCTGATTGTGATCACCTGGCTGAATACAGCCCGGCCCCGCAAGTTGTTGGTCTGAAGGCGCGACAAGACTTCGTCTCTGCTGTAATGTCCCCGTCACGAATCTTGGGAGGGGATCATGGCTGCCTTTTTCGGCAATCTTCGCAATGTGGTGATAGCGGGCTTCGTGCTCGCGGTGGGTGTGGTGGCGATCTATGTGGGCTGTCTGCATGGCACCCTGGACGCCGTCTTCTGGGGGGCTGTCACCCGCTGGCTGCATGTCGTCGCCGGCGTGATGTGGATCGGCCTGCTCTACTATTTCAACTTCGTGCAGATACCCACCATGCCCAAGGTGCCGGCCGAACTGAAAGGCGGCGTGACGGGCTATATCGCGCCCGCCGCCCTGTTCTGGTTCCGCTATGGAGCGCTGGCCACCATCATTCTGGGCCTCGGATTGGCTTCGCAGAGCGCCGCCTACACAATGGGTGACGCCCTGACGCTGGGCCTGGTGAGCAGCAATATGAGCGCTTCGATCATCGGCATCGGCATGTATCTGGGCCTGATCATGGGCTTCAATGTCTGGTTCGTGATCTGGCCGAACCAGCAGAAGGCGCTGAATATCGCCGGCAAATATCCCAGCCTTTCGGCGGACGAGAAAGCTGCGGCGGGCAAGACCGCCATGGTGTTCTCCCGGATCAACACCATGCTCTCGATCCCCATGCTGTTCTGCATGGTCGGGGCCATGCATATCTGAAGCGGGCCTGATAGCCTGAAAGAGCCGCCGGAGCGATCCGGCGGCTCTTTCGTTTGGAAGCCTTGATGGATTCTCTTCTCGCCAATCGTCTTGCCGCATCGGTGCGCGCCGCCGATCCGGACCGCTATTTTTCCGCCCTGTTCGCGCCGGCGCCCAAGCGGCCCCTGCTGTTTGCCCTTTACGCCTTCAACGCCGAGGTGGCGCGGATCGCCGAAAGCGTGCGCGAGCCCATGCTGGGGGCCATCCGCCTGGAATGGTGGCGCGAGACCGCCGAGGCGGCGGCAAAAGGATCGGCGCGCAATCATGACGTGGCGCGCGGCCTGGTGGTTTTGTTCGGCGAGCGCCCCGGTCTGCTTGCCGGGTTTGAGGCGCTGGTTGCCGCCCGCGCCTTTGACTCCAGCGCCGACCGCATTGCCGATTTCGCCGCGCTGGAGGCCTATGTGGATTCCACCAGCGGCGCCCTGATGCGCCTGGCGGCGCAGATACTGGACGGTCCTGCGGGGATCGCCGAGACGGTGCGCGAGGCGGGCCTGGCCTATGGACTGACCGGCCTGCTCCGGGCGCTTCCTTTCCACAATGACCGCCACAAGCTGTATCTGCCGCTGGATCTTTTGTCGGCGCTCGATGTTACGCCGGAGGCCTTCTTCCATCTGGAGCCGGGCGAGCCGCGCCGGGCGGGCGCGGTGCGGCAGGTGGCGCTGAAGGCGCGCGATTATTTTCTCGCCGCACAAAAGGCGCCAAGACCCGGCGCCGCGCTGGCTGCCATCCTGCCCGCGGCCCTGGTGCCGGTTTATCTGCGCAAGCTCAATACCGCGCGCGAGATACCGATCCACCGGAGGCAGATAGCATTGCTGAGCGCGGCGATGAAGCGGCGGCTATAGCGCTTCGGTATTCTTGTACTTCACGTCGCCATGGCTGATGCGGCGATGGTCCTTGAGCCGGCCGATGGCCACGGCAAAGGCATTGTCCAGCACGGCATAGGCGTCGGTGGCGCTCTTCTTGTGGCCGGCATGGTTCAATTCCTTGCTCACCACGATTTCCTTGCCCGGCACCCGAAGCACGATATGGACATCGGGCGGGTTGCCGCTCGCCTTCTGGCTCTTGTGCGGCAATTCGATCACCACCCGGCAGCCGATGATGTGATCGTGAAACTGTTCAAGCTTGCCGACATGTTCCTTGACCGCTGTTTTCAGCGCGTCGGAGGGATCGACATTGTGGAAGGAAAGTTCGAGGGGAATATCCATGGCCTGATCCGCTGGTTGCTATTTGTGAACGAGCAGAACTGTAGCTGGTTTCCCGGAACTATTCAGCAGCCTGCTTCGGGGACAGCCATGCACAAAGATCCCCCAGCGCGCGCATGCTCATCGCCTGCTTGCGATCCTTGCCGCGTATCTTGGCGCTTTTTTCGAAGGGTGGGAAGAGGCCAAAATTGACATTCATGGGCTGGAAGGTGCGCGCATCCGCTCCTCCGGTGATGTGATTCAACAACGCACCGAAAGCCGTGGTGGGCGGCGGCAACGCAACGGCCGATCCCTTCATCTCCGCCGCCGCGAACCGTCCGGCGAGAAGTCCGATCGCGGCGCTTTCGACATAGCCTTCGACGCCCGTCACCTGGCCCGCGAAACGCAGATGGGGACGCGATTTCAATCGCAGTTGCGGATCGAGCAGTGCAGGGGAATTGATGAAGGTGTTGCGGTGCAGGCCGCCCAGCCGCGCGAATTGCGCATTCTCCAGTCCCGGTATGGTGCGGAAGACGCGCACTTGTTCGGCGTGTTTCAGCTTGGTCTGAAAGCCCACCATGTTCCACAAGGTGCCCAGCGCATTGTCCTGGCGCAGTTGCACCACCGCATAGGGAGGTGTGCTGCTGCGGGGATCCTTCAGGCCCACCGGCTTCATCGGGCCGAAGGCCAATGTCTGTTCGCCGCGCGCTGCCATCACTTCGATGGGAAGACAGGCTTCGAAATAGGGCGTGGATTTTTCCCAATCCTTGAAGTCCGTCTTTTCGCCGGCGAGCAGCTCCGCCACGAAATTCTTGTACTGCGCTTCGTTGAGGGGGAGGTTGATATAATCCGCCACCCCGCCGCCCGGCCCCTGCTTGTCGTAACGCGACTGGAACCAGGCGATGTCGAAATTGATGGATTCCCGGTGCACGATGGGCGCGATGGCGTCGAAAAAGGCCAGGTGATCCTGACCGGCGGCTTCGGCGATAGAGGCTGCCAGGCTGGAGGATGTCAGCGGCCCGGTGGCGACGATCACCTGTCCCCAATCGGGCCCGGGCAGCTGGGTGATTTCTCCCCGCTCGATCTTTACCCGTGGATGATTTTCCAAGGTAGCGCTCACAGCGGCCGAGAAGCCGTGCCGGTCCACTGCCAGCGCGCCTCCAGCGGGCAGTTTGTGGCTGTCCGCGGCACGCATGATCAGGGAGCCGGCGCGGCGCATTTCCTCATGCAACAGGCCGACCGCATTGTTCATGGCGTCGTCCGACCGGAAGGAGTTGGAGCAGACCAATTCGGCAAGAGAATCGGTCTGATGGGCGAAGGTCCCGCGGCAGGGGCGCATCTCATGCAGCACCACCGTCACGCCCGATTCGGCCGCCTGCCAGGCCGCTTCCGATCCAGCCAGTCCGCCGCCAATGATGTGCAAATCGGCCGTCATGGGAGGGCTTTAACAGGTTCGCGAGGGGCCGCAAACCGGCAAGCGTCAGCCGGATAGGCTGCAGGCCGCCGGCTTCTCGCAAGTGCAACATGACAGAAATGTGCGACGAAGAAGCGCTTGGGCAGGCGAAGAGTTTCGGTGGGCCAAATTGGGGCAAAAAAAGTCCCGGGCGATGAGGTAAAGCCTTTTGGCAACAGTCAAAAAGGAAATGGGAAAGGCTTGTTGACTTGGCTTATGGCTTCGGACAAGTATCCCCCCATTAGATAACGGGGGAAGCCTATGCTTGGTTTTAAGAGTGTTGTTGCCGCGGTTTCGGTGGCAGCGATGATTGGTTCTTCGGCTTTCGCCGCTGACAACACCCTGGTTGCTGGTAAGCCCGCGGGCGTCAAGTCTGCGCAGGAGATCGGCAAAGGGACGTGGCTCATTGCCGGCGGTGCCGCGGCGGTTCTGACCGCTGTTGCCATCGTCGTTTCGAACCAGAGCGGTGACCGCGCTGCGCCGAATACCTTCGCGCCGCCCAGCACCACGAGTTCCGCGCCGTAACCGGCGTTTCGAGCTATTCGAAGAGCCCGCCATCTCCCGATGGCGGGCTTTTTGTTATCTATCCGGACGCCGCTTTTTTAACTTTTTGTGCTGGTACCCGTGCGACAATGTCCCATCCGGCTCTTTTGGGCATGTAACATAGATATGGATGACGGCGACGACGCCACCGCCTATATAGATTTGGCAGAAGGACGGACGTGTGATGGCGAGTAAGGGAACAAATTACGTCAGGCTGGCGGTGGGGGCCGGACTGCTGGCTGCCGCAGCCGTAAGCATCGCCGTTTTTGTGCCGCGGCGCCGTCTCGCCTTTGTTACCGAACCGCTGGCGCAGTTGGGCAAGCTGCCGGTGGCCGCCGCCGTCACGGCTTGGGCCGTGCGGCTCTGGCAGGACGCCACTGCGCCCCAGGCGCCGGTGTTTGACGATCTGCGCCCCTTTGATGAGTTTTAAGAACAGCGGTCTGGATAGTGGTTTGACCTGATGCGCCGCATTGAGGTCGTTGCGACCATTCGTGATGCTTATGTTTTCGCCGTCACCCATCTGGGTGGCGTGATCGGCCTGATCTGGGTGCCGATGGTGCTGGCCACCATCATGGGATTTTTCTCCCTGCAGCGTTACTACAACGACTTCATCGACGCGATGGCCGGCGGCAATGTTGCCGCTCTTGGCCCCAGCATGCTGATGATGCTCGGCTATCTTGTTGCAGCGCTGCTGCTTTATGCCGTGATGTTCGTGGCCGTGGTGCAACTTGCGCTGGGTGCGCGCACCGCGCCGCAGGTGGCGCATTTCGCCTTTGGCAATCTGGAATGGCGGATGTTCCGCGCCTTTATCGCCTTCATCGGCGTGGTGCTGGTCCTGGTCATTCCCGCCTTTGTGGTGGCGCAAGCCGTCTTTGCAGTGGCCAGTGCGCGGCTGCCGCAGGCCGCCGGCCCGGCGCTGATGCTGCTGATCTTCTACGGCATCATATTGCTCGCCATGCCGCGCTTCTTTGTGCTTCTGCCCACCATCGCGGTGGCGGAGAGTGCGCCTGTGCTGCGCCGCGCCTGGATGCTGTCGGCGGGGAATTTCTGGCGGCTGCTGCTGGTCCTGCTGGCGATCTTCGGTCCCATCCTGCTTCTGTTCACCGGACTTGAGGTCGCCTTGTCCGGGCATGCGCCGCCGCCGGCTGCCGGCAGCACCGAAGAGATGCAACTCGTCGCAGCCATCATGCGGGCGCGCGATGTGCTGCCCTTGATCAGCGGCTTGGGCTTTTTGATCTCGCCCCTGCTGGTGGGCTTGTGTGCGGGCGCCAGCGTCTCGGTATGGCGGGCTCTGAAGGACGAGCCGGCGCTGGATATTGCCGTCTGATCGCCGTGGTCTTTTGCGCCGTGGGTTCGTCGAAGGGCTCGTCCGTAGCACCACTACGGCCGTCGCCCTTCTCCTGCCCACGTCACAAAATCCCTACGGCGCAGGCGCTTCGATCTGGAAAATCAGGCCCTACTCCGCCGCTTTCAGCTTTTTGGCCTGGCTTTTGATCTGATTCTGAGCCTGGGCGTTCTTGAGCAGCGGCTTGAGATAGTGCCCGGTATAGGAACGCGGGTTCTTCGCCACCTCTTCCGGCGTGCCGCTGGCCACGATCTCGCCACCGCCATCGCCGCCCTCCGGGCCCAGATCCACGATCCAGTCCGCGGTCTTGATCACTTCCAGATTGTGCTCGATCACCACCACGGTGTTGCCCTGGTCCACCAGTTCCTGCAGCACCTCCAGCAATTTCTTTACGTCATGGAAATGCAGCCCGGTGGTCGGTTCATCCAGGATATAGAGCGTGCGCCCGGTGGCGCGGCGTGACAGTTCCTTGCTGAGCTTGACGCGCTGGGCCTCGCCGCCGGAAAGCGTCGTAGCCTGTTGGCCGATTGCAATATAACCAAGGCCCACGCGCTTCAGCGTCTCAAGTTTCTCGGCGATGGAAGGCACCGCCTTGAACAGCTCCGCGCCCGCCTCGATGGTCATGTCCAGCACATCGCTGATCGAGTGATCGCGGAATTTCACTTCCAGGGTTTCGCGATTATAGCGCTTGCCCTTGCAGACATCGCATTGGACATAGACGTCGGGCAGGAAGTGCATCTCGATCTGGATGACGCCGTCGCCCTGGCAGGCCTCGCAACGTCCACCCTTGACGTTGAAGCTGAAGCGTCCCGGCGCGTAGCCGCGCGCCTTGGATTCCGGCAGTTCGGTGAACCAGTCGCGGATGGGGGTGAAGGCGCCGGTATAGGTGGCCGGGTTGGACCGCGGCGTACGCCCGATCGGGCTCTGGTCGATATCGATCACCTTGTCCAGGAACTCCAGCCCCTCGATGCGGTCATGGGGCGCGGGATGTTCGCGCGCCTGGGACAATTTGCGCGCCGCCGCCTTGTAGAGGGTCTCGATGGTGAGGGTGGACTTGCCGCCGCCGGAAACGCCGGTGATGCAGGTCAGGGTGCCCAGTGGAATCTGGGCGGTGACATTCTTGAGATTGTTGCCGCGTGCGCCCACCACTTTCAGCCAGCGATTGTGGTTGGCCTTGCGGCGTTCGGACGGGATCGCGATGTTTTCCGCGCCGCTGAGATATTTTCCGGTCAGGCTTTTCTTGTTGGCGATGATATCGGCGGGCGTGCCCTCGGCGATGATATGGCCGCCATGCACGCCGGCGCCGGGGCCCATGTCGATGACATGGTCGGCCTGGCGGATGGCGTCCTCGTCATGCTCCACCACCAGCACGGTGTTGCCCATGTCGCGCAGGCCCTTGAGGCTTTCCAAGAGCTTGGAATTGTCGCGCTGGTGCAGGCCGATCGAAGGTTCGTCCAGCACATAGAGCACGCCGGTGAGGCCCGAGCCGATCTGGGAGGCCAGCCGGATGCGCTGGCTTTCCCCGCCCGACAGGGTGCCCGAGGACCGCGCCAGGGTCAGATAGTCCAGCCCGACATTGTTGAGGAATTTCAGCCGGGCGCGGATCTCTTTGAGGATGCGGGCGGCGATTTCTTTTTGCTGTTTGCTCAGTTTCTGATCGATGTCGCGGAACCAGCCATCGGCATCGCGGATCGACTGTTCGCAGACCTGACCTACATGCAGCCCGCCGATCTTCACGGAGAGCGCTTCCGGTTTCAGCCGATAGCCATTACAGACCTCGCACGGCGCCTCGGCCTGGAATTTCTCCAGGTCTTCCTGCACCCAGGCGCTGTCGGTCTCGCCATAGCGGCGGTCCATGTTGGGGATGACACCCTCGAATTCCTTCTTGGTGTCATAGCGGCGCATGCCGTCGTCATAGGTGAACTTGATCACCTCTTCGCCGGAGCCGTGCAGGATGACGTCGCGCGCCTTTTTGGGCAGGTCTTCCCAGGGTTCGTTCATCGAGAACTTGTAGTGCTTGGCGAGCGCTTCCAGGGTCTGCAGATAATAGGGCGAGGACGACTTGGCCCAGGGCGCGATGGCGCCGTTCTTGAGGCTCACGCTATCGTCGGGCACCACCAGGGCTTCGTCGAAATAGTTCTGCACTCCAAGCCCGTCGCATTCCGGACAGGCGCCATGGGGATTGTTGAAGGAGAAGAGCCGCGGCTCGATCTCCGAAATAGTGAAGCCGGACACCGGGCAGGCGAATTTGGACGAGAAGATGATCTGCTTCTGCTTGCCGTCTTTTTCCTTCTCGTCGGCGAATTCCACCACCAGCAGCCCGTCGGCGAGGTTCAGCGCGGTCTCGATGGAATCGGGCAGGCGGTTGCCGATGTCCGGCTTGACCACAATGCGGTCCACCACGATTTCGATATCGTGCTTGAGCTTCTTGTCCAGCGCCGGCGAGGCGCCGATGTCGTAGAACTTGCCGTCCACCTTGACGCGCTGGAAGCCTTTCTTCTGCAGCTCGGCCAGCTCTTTGCGATATTCGCCCTTGCGGCCGCGCACGATGGGCGCCAGCAGGTAAAGCCGCGTTCCCTCCGGCAGCGCCAGGATGCGGTCGGCCATCTGGCTCACCGTCTGGCTTTCGATGGGAAGGCCGGTGGCGGGCGAATAGGGCACGCCGACACGCGCGAACAACAGGCGCAGATAGTCATAGATCTCCGTCACCGTGCCGACGGTGGAGCGGGGATTCTTGGAGGTGGTCTTCTGCTCGATGGAAATCGCCGGCGACAGGCCTTCGATATGGTCGACGTCCGGCTTCTGCATCAGCTCCAGGAACTGGCGCGCATAGGCCGACAGGCTTTCGACATAGCGGCGCTGGCCTTCGGCATAGATGGTGTCGAACGCCAGGCTGGATTTGCCCGAGCCGGACAGGCCGGTCAGCACGGTGAGCGTATCGCGCGGAATCTCCACATCGATATTCTTGAGATTATGTTCGCGCGCACCGCGAATGGAGATGTTCTTCAGCATCAATTGGCTTTTCTGGCTGGCAGGCTGGCAAGATAACGCCGGTTCGCGTCGGCTGGCACCGCGCCCAATTGCATCAGGGTGAGGATGGCTTTGAGCACAAGGTCATAGGAGCCGTAGCAATGGTGGGCGATGAGTGCGAGGTGTTTCCATTGTTCCACGCCCATATTCTCAGGCGCTGAAAAATCGCGCACATAGACCATGTCGGTTTCCAGGAGCTGGCGGATGCCCCGGTTGGGCTGATCGCCCACCACCATGGGCGCGATCGGCCAGATCTTGGTGCCGGTGACGCTGTGGGGCAGGAACCCCAGCGCGCGCAGCGCCAGGTCCATGTCGCCGAAGGATGGCTGGTCCTTGTACAGCGGAACAAAGGAAACCTCGGTCTGGATCACCACCGTGTCCGCAAGCTTGGCCTGGCCATGCGCCAGCACCTCGCATTCCGCCCCCTGGACATCCATTTTCAGGAAATCCAGGGCGGTGACCTCGGCGATATCGTCCAGTTTGCGGGTGGTGACGGGGATGCGCTCTTTCACTGTCCCCCATGTAGGAAACAAATTGAAAAGCGCCAGATGGGCGGGGTCGGGAACCAGCAGGCTTGTCATGCCCTCAAGCTCGCAGACATGCAGCGTTCGCTCGGTTCCGTCGGCCAGGGCATAGGGCAGGTAGCGTTCGCGCGGGCCTTTCTTCTGTTCCAGCCGCGCCAGTGCCGGAGCCTGGGGCTCAAAACCGGTCACCTGGCACAGGCCGGCGGCCAGCATGGCCTTGTAGGGCGGATCGCCATCGATCGGATTGGCGCCGACATCCACCACCGCCGTAAGCCGGGCGGGCCTGAGAATCTCAGTCAAAAGGTCCATGGCCCTCTCATAACCTTTTCCAACCGGCTGCGAAACAAAAAGAGAACGATGTTGCCCGGGACACGCCTGTCATTGTTCATTTGCAAAACCGGCAGGATCGGCCCTAATAGCGCCATGGTTGGTCGAGAGATAGACCAGCAGGAACAACCTTTTACACCGCCGGAATCGGCGGATTTCCCAGGGGGAGTGCGATGACCAGTTTCCGGACGGCGACGATTGCAATGGCAGTGGCGGCGGCGATGGCCGGTTCCCAGGCGCTTGCGGCTGACGGAGCCTTGGCCCCCGGCAAGCCGGCAGGCGTGCGTCAGGCTGCGCGCAGCCCCAACCTGCTTCTGATCGGCGGCGCCGCCCTGGTGGCGGTGGCGGGAATCGCGATTGCGGTCTCGCAGGGCAACGACTCCCAATGCGGCACGGCCTGCGCTGCCCCCGCCACGACCACCTGATTTTCGTTGCCGATCCCCTTTTAGGGGGCCTTCAGGCCCATCTGTCCCAGCAGCCACAGTCCTGCCGGCGGGCGGAAATGCACGAGGTCGATATAGTCGCGGCTTGAGCCGTTCTGCAGGGTTTCGCGGGTCAGCGCATTGGGCGCCATGAAGTCGAACAGTTCGGCTTTGTTGGGGCACTGCGCATTGTGCCGCGCCACCAGTTCGCGGACGGTCTGTTTGAACCCATCCAGTGCGGCGGCATCGCTTTGGCGATAGCGCGCGATGATCGCCATATTGTCGGGCGGGAAGAAGAGCTTGAGCCGGGCGTTCGCCTGGCAGGCGCCCTTGAGAGCGGTGGACAATTCTTCCGCCGCGCCCTCGCCGATGCGCATCACGCGCGCCCTGCGATAGGCAAGATCCTTCTGCATCACCGCTTCCGTCATGTGGGCGTAAGCGGGAAAAATATCCGGGCGGTCGGTCGCGCTCTGTCCATCCTTCAACTGCGCCAATGACCAGGCTGACAGCGCATTCATGCCCAGCGCGCCCCCGCTCAGAAAGCGGGTGGTGAACAACCACAGGCTGCGCCTTGGCGTGGGATCGCCGGATGGCGTCACTGCCAGCCGGGTCTCGTCAAAGCTGGGCAGGGCTTGTCCCGGGCCGCCATCGCCGGTGAAGGCATCCAGCGCCACCACGATCTGTTTTACGGAAGGGTGCGCCAGGGCGTCCTGCACAAAGCGGCGCGCTTCATAGGGCGTCATGCTGGAGGCGCCGTAATTGAAGCTGCGAATCTTCAAAGCCGGATCGATCAGCACCGGATCGAAGCCGTCGCGCACCCGGCTGGAGCCGACAAACACAAGCTCGGGCTCAATCTGTTCCAGCCAGACCGGCTTCAGCGCGCGCTCGAAACCCGACAAGGTTTGCACGCTGCCGCCTTGGGGATGGTGGAGGATGTAGGCGCCGGCGAGCGCGTTGAAGCCGGCCAGCGCCAGGATCGTCAGCGCCACCGTTGTGAGAAACCAGACCGCGTAACGAGTGTTTTCCATTCTAGTGTCGTGGTTTCGAAGTTGGCAGCATCATAGATATCAATCTCTATATCGGGCACCGGGCGCGGACACGGGACACTAGAACTGGAAATAGATGAAGGGTTTCAGGTTGGACAAGGCCAGAACCGCCACAATGCAGAGAAGGCCGTAGACCGCGGCACGGACGGGTGTCGGCTCCCATGTCAGCCGCTTTGCAGGCGATACCGGTTGGTCGGGGTAGGGCGAGGGGAGCGCGGGGCGGTAGCGCCACATGATCTCCATGCTGTTGGGCATCAGCCAGACGATGATGAACAAAAGCAGCAGCGTGACCGCAGCCAATGGCGAGAAGCTGACCACGGCGGAATGTCCGCCGCCCAATAGTCCGCCGATCACATTCCTGGCGCTGGCAAGGTCGGGCGCGCGGAACACGATCCAGGCGAAGGAGGTGGCGGCAAAGGTCAGCGCCACCGAAGCGACATGCAGCGGCAGCCGCAGCGCAGGTGATGGGCTCATGCCTTTG
>Ga0310811_10004028_pt1 | contig 18502 bp, 15 predicted proteins | sample YCmetagenome_FD_207642 | JGI IMG/M metagenome (GOLD analysis project Ga0310811, IMG submission 207642) | Soil microbial communities from experimental microcosm in Duke University, North Carolina, United States - YC | ecosystem: Engineered > Artificial ecosystem > Soil microcosm > Unclassified ...
AGAACAGCGGCATCACCGCAAGCAGCAGGATCAGGGTGGCGAACAGCGTCGCGCTGCGCAAACCAGCGACGGCGTCGAGGATGGTAGCGGCCGCCGACTGGCTGCTCCCGGCACGACGTGCCTCACGCAGGCGCCGCCCGATGGCGTCGACGTGGACGATCGCATCGTCCACCACCACGCCGATGGCCATGAGGAAACCGGCCAGGACCATCACGTTGAGGGTCGCGCCCTGCAGGTAGAGCACCCACGCCCCGGCCACCAGCGACACCGTGATCGCGGCGACGGTAATCAGCGCGGGCCGCCAGTCGTAGAACCACAGGGTGACCGCCAGCACGACGAGCCCGAATCCGACGAGGGTTACCCAGCCGAGTGTGCCGAGTGCGGTTTCGATGAATCCGGCGGGTCGAAAGATGGACGTATTGACCTCGAGACCGGTCATGCCGGGGCGGAGCTCCACCAGGGCGTCTTCCACTCCGCGAGTGACGTTCCTCAGGTTCGCGCCGGGAAAGCGGTCGACGACGAGCAGCAGGTTGGCGCTGCCGTTCGTCAACGCGTCCCCGATGAGTGGTTGATGCCCTTCGACGACGTCGGCGACGTCGCCCAGACGAACCCCCGTGGCTTCGATGGGGATCTGGGCCAAGCCCTCCGGCGAGACGATCGGCAGAATGTGACGGATCCCGAGCCGCTGATTGGCGTTGTCGATGAAGCCGCCGGTACCCGGCGTGGAAGCTTCCACGAAGCTCAACGACGACACCCACAACGCGTTCCCGGTGGTTTCGAGGACCTGGAGCAGCGACACCTTACGATCGCGTAGCCGCTGCGGATCCACGAGAACCTGCAGCTGCCTATCCCGCTGGCCCCAGATGGCCACGTTGGCCACGCCGGGGACGCCGAGCAGTCGAGGAGCGATGGTCCAGCGGGCGAGCACGGACATCTGAATCGGGGACAACGTCTTCGAAGACAGCCCGACCAACATGACCCGGCTCGTGGACGACAGGGGCTGGAGCATCGTGGGCGGCCGCGACACGTGCGGCAGCGCGAATGCCTGCGTGAGGCGCTCCGACACCATCTGCCGGGCCCGCATGAGGTCGGTCCCCGGCTTGAACGTGAGAACGATCGAGGACAAGCCTGGAACGGATTCGGAGCGAAGCGACTCGAGCCAAGGCACACCGTTCAGCAAGTCCTGCTCGAGGCCCAGGGTGACCAGTTGCTCCACTTCCTGGGCGGAGAGCCCCAGCGCTTCGGTCTGGATCTCGACGCGTGGCGGCGAGAATTCGGGCAGCACGTCGACCGGCATGTCGCGCAGCTGGCGCGCGCCGATGACGACGAGCGCCGCGGCGATGGCGACGACCACCACGCGATACTTCGTGCTCCAGGTCACGAGCGAGCGCATCATTGGCGTGTCACTCCTTCGGCCGGCGGCGTGTGCGCATAAACCGTGGGGCTGTGGCGATAACCGCTCTGCTCCAGCTTGAGGGCCTCGGCGCGCACCGCGGCGAGCGCCGCGGCGGCGAGCCGTTCGATCCGCACCAGCTCCAGCACCTCTTGTGTCTTCTCCCCACCCCCGCGCCAGCCGACCCGCACGTTGCCGGTCCCGCGCGCGTAGTACTTGAGCTGCTGCGCGTCCGGCTCACCCGCGCTGGTCTCCGCGATCACCAGGACGCTGTCGTAGCAGCCGGCGGCCACGCAGGTGCGTTGCCCCATCTGATCAACTTGCCCCCGATCGGTCCACTCGACGGCGGGTCCCCAGCCTTCGGCGTAGCTCGGCGTACCGGTGCGGGGGTCGCGCTGCATCATGATCCCGGCGCTCGCGCTGTCGAGTCCGTGGATCCACGGCCGCGCCGCGACGAACTTCCCGTCCTCGTATTCCTCGGGATACTCGCCGAGGTACCAGACCGTGCCCGCCGAGTCCTGCGCGTAGAACGCGAGCTCCGCCTCCACCAGCTCGCCGTCGTTGTAGTCCAGGTCCCAGGTGACCGCCGCGCGCACGCCGGCGATGACCTTCGTAAGGTCGGTCACGTTCACGACAATGCGGTGCGGCACCGTCTTGCCGTCGTCCTCGACGGTGGTGCCCTCGTACACGAGCCGCGTTCCCGGAGTGAGCGGCATCCAGGGATTATCGACCGTGCTGGAGTGGGCGAAGTGGCTGGCGTCCAAGGACGGCAGCTGAGGAGGGTCCTGCGGCGCCCGCTCTGGAGCGCGGTCCGCGGCGCGGCCACACGCGACGAGCAAGGGCGCCCCGATGGCGAGCGCACACGACAAGACGTTCAGGGTCAAGCGGCGCGCCGTCCGGTCAGAGGCGATAGGCATACTGGAGTTTGACGAGTAGTTGGTTTGACTCGAAGCCAAAGTGGTCGTTGAGATCGCGCAGCAGATTGTGATTGAAAACGACGAACAGGTCGCCCAGCGGATTGAACGTCCAACGCAGTCGCGTGTTGGTACCGAGGTTGCGGCTCTCGTTGTCGTACTGCGCGAAGCTCGAGATCTGCAGGTCGGCCGAGACATTCACCTGGACGCGGCCGGTGTAAAGCCGCTGGATGAAGGCACCCCCCGGAAGGCGGGCGCTGTTGCGCTCCCAGCCCAGCTCCGTGGTGAGGAACGCCGACGGCTTCATCCGCACCGTCAGCCCGACGCTGTTGAGGTGACCGCCGTAGAAGGTGCCGCCCGACACCGTGGCTTCGCCGTTGAAGCGCCGCTTGGCGGCCAGCGCGCCCTGGAAGGCGTATCGGGTCCAGCGATAGGTACCGGCCGGTACGATGAGGGCCGACGTGTCGGTGGAGAACAGCTCGAAATCCTCTGACGGGCGGTCGCCTTCGCGCTCGATATTGAACTCGAACCGGTCGCCGCTCTCCAGCTGAATGTCCAGCGGCTTGAACGGCAGGTCGAAGCTCTCCCACCCTCCCTGCAGATTCTTGATCAGGACCGGGTTGAATTCGATGAACAGCTGACGCACGTGCGGCACTGACGGTCGCGGCTTGAACGCCATTTCGGCCTGCAGCACCTCTATGCCGTTGCGCGGGACGAACGATAGGGACGGGCTGAAGCCTTCGCCGATGTGCTTGTACCTAATCGACACGTCCCAGAGATCGTTGGGGTAGTCGATCATGCCGCCGAACGCGCTCGCGCCGCCCAGATCGTCGCGGTGGTTCCGCAACCCCCACACCCCGAGGATGAGGTTCTTGTCGCCACGGAATTCGGACGTCTGGAACGTGAAGTCGGCGCCGCCCATCCAGCTGCCGCCAATCCCCTCCGGATCGCCGAACGTCGCGATCAGTCCCACCGAAGACTCGGACAGCACATTCTGCTTAACGCGCACCGCGCCCATCGTCGCATCGGTGGGCAACGTGTCCACGCCGCGTGTGCGAACGGTCAGCGCGCCGACGTTGGTGTTACCGATCCGGCCATTCAGCTTGCCGCCGACGGTGATCGGGATTTGCACCTGGTCCTCGGCCTCTCCCTGCAGGCCGATGCGGCGGCTGTGGAAGGCGATCAGGTCTTCGTCGTTGCCCAGACCAAACTCGAAGATGTCCGCGCCCTCGAGGAAAAACGTGCGCTTTTCGGGGAACAACTGGTCGAAGCGGGTGAGGTTCGTCTGGCGGGCGTCGACCTCGGTCTCGGCGAAGTCCGTGTTGACCGTGAGCGAGGCGATCAGATTTGGCCCCAGCTTCTTGGTGGCGTCGAGGCTGCCTTCGGTCTCGATCACGCGGTCGGCGTCGGGAGACGGCTTGTTGGCATTCGCTACGAGCCCGGGACGAATGCTCAGCCCGAGCCCCAGATCGAACGTCGGCAAGTCGGTGAGCAACCCGGCATGGCTCGTCTGATAGATCTCGTAATCGCGATTCGTCCCCGCCCAGCGGCTTACTTCCAGCAGGCGCTGGACGCGCCGCTCGACGTTGAATCCCCAGCCCTGCGAACCGACCTTGAAGCTCAGCGTCTTGATCGGGATGCGAAGTTCGATACTCCAGCCCTGCTCGTTGCGCGACGTCGCCGCCTCCCAGATACCGTCCCAGTCGGTGTTGACTTCTTCGCCGTAGGCCGAGACGAGTCCGTCGAACCGGGCTCCGTTGGGATTGACCGCGAAGACGTAGCCGGTGCGCCCGTCCTGGAACGGATCGATCACGATCAACACGTGATCCTCAAGCTCGAGATCGAAATCCCGCGTCTTCGCGAATGCGACGATCCCACCCGGGTTGGAGTCGTAGCAGATGACGCCGAACACCAGCTCGCTCGGGTTGACCAGGACCTTCACCGTCGTCTGACCGGCGGGAGCGGCGCCTTCGGTCGGCTCGATCGTGACCAGGTTCACGATCGAGTCGGCCGAGCTCCAGGCGGGCTCGTCCAGCCGGCCATCGAGCACGAGCTCGGTGTTGAGCGTGGTGGCACGCAACGTCGTAGTTGCGGCGGCGGCGGCGGGCGCCGCCTCCCCTTCGCCGATCTCGAACTCGGCGCTGACGACGGCTCCGAGACCGGCTGCCCTCGCCGTGAGCGTGTACTTGCCCGGCTTGTCGATGCTGAGATTCGTGAATGTCGCGACGCCGGCCAGGGCGGTCACCGTCGTGGTGCCCGAGAGCTCAGCGTCCTCGTCGCCCGTCCCGTCGGTGATTTCCACCTTCACGTCCGCCGCGAAGCTCGTCAGCGTTTGCCCGGCGGCGTCCCGAAACGCTACCTGGATGGCGGGCGTAATCGACGCTTCGACGGTCGTCGGGCTCGGCTGCACGAGAAATTCCGCGTGCGCCGCCGCGCCGGAGGTGGCCCCTCCCGGATCGGGCGCGTCCGTCCCGACGGCTTCGCTGGAGGCGCGGGCCGTCACGCTGAACGCTGCACTCGCAACATCCGCGAGCCCGTCGGCGGTGGCGGTGAGGGTGTAGCTCCCGGTACTGTCGATCGACAGCGTGGCGAACGTCGCGACTCCCGCCACGGCCACCACGGTCGTCGTGCCCGAGAGCTCGGCTTCGTCGTTCCCCGATCCCTCACTGATCTCCACGGTCACCGCACCGGTGAACGTACCGACGGTTTGCCCCGACGAATCCTGTACGGTGACTTGCACGGCCGGACTGATCATCGCACCGGCGATCGACGTGCTCGGCTGCACCGTGAACGCGAGATGCAGCGTGTCGACGGAAGCCGGAGTGCACGGCACCAGGACCGGGATCAGGAGCCATGTGCAGGAGATCATCGTTCCATCCTCCGCAGCAAATTCCTTGCGCGCGGTTTCGCGCCCGGTTGGTTGATCAGGAGTTGACGACGGAGTAACGGTGCGGTAGGAAGTTCCGCGTCACTATACATGCGCGGATACGGCCACGTATAACTTTCGATAGTCGACTTCTATTGCCGAGGCTGCGCATCATCGCGGCCGCGCCGCCACATCATCGTCACATCGCCGTCACATCGTCTATCGGCGGTTCGTCGCGCTGGCTATGTTCTCGCCAGCTACTTCCTTTTATTAGAGGAAGTAGTCGAGTAGCAGAGCAGCCCACAGCGCGGCAACGAGACACTGCCTATGGCTGAAGCGGAATTGATACGTCGCGTCGTGGGCGCGGACTATTCTCCACGGATCCGCGCCGAGCGTTTGATCGCGACCAGCCGCGTCGTCCTGGCGGCGTTCTCGCTCATGGCCGTCTGGTTCGACCCGTATACGCCAGCGACGCACGGACAGACGCTGTACGTCCTGCTGATCGGCTACCTGGGCTTCGCCCTGACGGTGGCCGCCGTCGTCTGGCTCGCGCACGTGCCGTTGCGCCGGCTCGGTCTGGGCAGCCACGTGCTCGACGTCTCGCTGTTCTGCGTTTTGACGTACCTGACCGAAGGCCCGACGAGTCCGTTCTTCACCTATTTCATGTTTTCCATCGTGGGGGCGACGCTGCGCTGGCATCTGCGCGGTGCGCTGTGGACCGCCGCCGCTGCCCTTGTTGCGTTCAACGGCATCGGCGTGTATGCCAGCGAAGTCATGAACGATCCGGCGTTCGAAGAGGGACGGTTCGTCGTCCGCAGCGTCTATCTCGCGGTGATGGCAGGCTTGCTGGGATACCTCGGCGCCTATGAGGATCGGCGGCGTCGGGAAATGTCCGCGCTGGCCGGATGGCCGTGGGCCTCGGCGCGTGAGCAAATGATCCCGCAGCCCGAGGTCCTCCAAAGCGCCGCGCGGATCCTCGGTGCGCCACGGGTGTTGCTGGCCTGGGAAGAGCCCGACGAGCCGTGGCTGCATCTCGCCACATGGAGCAGCGGCGAGTTTCGCTCGTGGCGCGAGGCGCCGGCGACGTTTCAGCCCGTCGTCGCCGAGCCGCTGGCCGGACTGACGTTTCTCTCGAAGGATGTCACGGCAGCCGTACCGGTGGTGCTGCGACGCGCGCCGGACGAGCTCCGCGGCTGGCGCGGCACGCCCATCCATCCGGCGCTGCAGTCGCGCTTCGCCATCTCGGCGGTGCTCTGTCTGCCGCTGCACGGCGAATGTCTGTTCGGGCATCTGTTCGCCCTCGACAAGCGTCACATGACGGGAGACGACCTCCTGCTCGGGGAGGTGGTGGCCCACCAGCTGGTGTCGTCGATGGATCAATCCCTCCTGTCGCGGCGGCTGCGCCAGGCCGCCGCCGCCGAGGAGCGGATCCGATTGTCGCGTGATCTCCACGACGGCGTGCTGCAGTCGTTGACGGGAGCGGCGCTGCAGCTCCAGACAGTGCAGCGGATGTGGGACGCGGAGCCGGGGGACGCCAAAGAACGGGTGGCGGGAGTTCAGCGCCTCATTGCCGACGAGCAGCGCAACCTGCGGGGCTTCATCCGCGACTCGCAGCTGGCGCCCGCCGGTCTGACCTCGGGCACCGGAGGACTGCACGCGGGATTGAGCGAGCTGGTCCGCCGCCTCGAAGGGCTCTGGGGCCTGCGCGTAACGCTGCGGCTGGACCGTTTGGATGACCAATCGTCCGACGCCCTGGCGTACGATCTCGGTCTCATCGTCCAGGAAGCGCTGGTCAACGCGGCGCGCCACGCCGCTGCGTCGGCCGTCCAGGTGGAAATGGCGACGGAGAACGGCCAGGTGCATATCGTCGTGACCGACAACGGCCGTGGGTTTCCCTTCTTCGGGGACTACGACCATGCGATGCTCACCGCTCAAGGGCTCGGGCCCGTGATGTTGAAAGAGCGGGTCAAGTCGCTCGGCGGCACCCTCGCGATCCACTCGACTCCCGCCGGCGCCCGGCTCGAAATCCGCGTGCCGCGCCTCGTGAACGGATAGCGTGGCCATCCGCCTCGTGCTCGCCGACGATCACCCGATCGTCCTCGATGGCCTCGAGACCCTGTTCCGTCTCGAGCCGGACTTTCAGATCGCCGCCCGCTGCGTGAGCGGAGAAGAGGCGGTGGTGGCGGTGCGGCGTCATCAGCCGGACGTCTTGATCCTCGACATTCACATGCCCCGCAAGGACGGGCTCGCCGTGCTCCGGGATCTGCGGCGCGAGAAACTGCCGACCAAGGTGGTGTTGCTTGCGGCCGTACTGGAGGAAGAGGAAGTCCTCGAGGCGCTGCGCCTCGACGTGCGGGGCATGGTGCTGAAGGAGCTGGCGCCGCAGATGGTGGTCCAGTGCGTGCGAAAGGTCCATGCGGGTGAGCGATGGCTCGAAAAGCACGCCGTGACGCGGGTGGTCGATTCGCTGCTGCGGCGCGAGGCGGGCGAGCGTGAGGCCGCCAACGTGCTCACCCCGCGCGAGATCGAGATGGTGGGGATGGTCGCGCGTGGGCTGCGCAATAAGGAGATGTCGGAGCGCCTCGCCATCAGCGAAGGGACGGTCAAGATTCATCTGCACCACATCTACCGGAAGCTCAAGGTCGAGAACCGCGTTGAGCTGATCCTCTATGCCCAATCCAAGCGACTGGTGTGAAAGGTGGCTATTGCTAAGGAGATAGAGGGCCCGTAGGCTTACGCCGTGCTTGCGCCGGCGCTCACCGCCCGAGCCCCGCGTCCGGTCATCATCGACACGGACCCCGGGATCGACGACACGATCGCCCTGCTCCTCGCCTTGCAGTCCCCCGAGCTCGAGGTGCGTGGCCTCGCCGCAACCTACGGCAATACCACGGTCGAGCACGCCTACCGCAACTGCGTCGAAATCCTGCGCCGCGCCGGCCGCCGCCTTCCCCTCGCCGTCAGCGCGCGGCGTCCGCTGAAACGCGCCCTCGCCACCGCGCCCGAAACCCACGGCGACACGGGGTTGGGCGATGCCCCGGTCCCGAGCGCCGGTGTGATACTCGACTTCGTGAAACCGCTCGATCGCCTGCTCGCCGAGCAGCCGGAGCCGGTGACGCTGGTGACCCTCGGCCCCGTCACGGGGCTGGCGCTGGCGCTGCGGCGGGACGCGGAGCTCGTCCGCGAAAAAGTGGCGCGCCACCTGGCGATGATCGGCAACATCAAAGCCGCGGGCAACACGACGAAGTACAGCGAATTCAACGCATGGTGCGACCCTGAGGCGCTCGCCGAGGTCCTTCGGGCGGAGCTGCCGACGGAGCTCATCGGGCTCGACGTGACGCGGCAATTCGTTCTCTCGGGCTCCGCCATCTCGCGGCTCGGCCAATCCAGTGACGAGAGCCAGCAGTGGCTCCATGGCGCGCTGCGGTTCTACCTCGCTTTCCACCGCGAGCGGGAGCAGCTGGACGGGTGTGTTCTCAACGACGTGCTGCCGATCGCCGAGCTGCTCGCACCAGGGACCCTCACCTTCGAGCCGCTGCGCATCAAGGTCGACGTCGAGGATGGCGAGAACCGCGGCCGGACCCGCGTCGATCCCGAAGGATCGAAGGCGCGTGTGGCGACGGCCGTGCGGGTGGAGCTCGCACACCGCCTCATCGCCGAGCGGGTGCTGGCGGCGCCGCGACCAGCGTGGGCGGGCGCCGCACCATGACCGTGGCCCCCGGCGCCGGCGGACTCCCCCGGAAGGTGGCGGTGATCGGCGCTGGCTCGATCGGCGGCGGGTGGGCGGCGCTGTGCGCCTCGGCGGGATGGCCGGTGACGATTTTCGACACGAACGCGCGCGCCATCGAGGATGCCCTCGTGGATGTCCCGCGGCGAGCCCACGCGCTGATCGGGCTGGATCGGGCGACACCGGGAATCGTCGAGCGCGGCCTCATGGAGTTTCAGCAGGCCAAAAGTCTGCTCCAGGCGGTGCGGGACGCCGATTGGGTGATCGAGGCGATCCACGAGGACCTTGCCGCGAAGCAACGGCTGCTCGACTCGATCGAGCAGGTGGCCGATCCCGAGGCGATCGTGACGTCTTCGTCCTCGGGGCTCGCACCCGGCGACCTGTTCGGGCGGCTGCTGCAACGGCAGCGGTGCATGGTGGCGCACCCGCTCAATCCCCCCGAGCTGCTGCCGATCGTGGAGATCGTTCCCGGCGAGGAGACCGACCCCGACGCCATCGAGCGTGCCAAGACGTACCTGCGCGCTCTGGGGCGCATGCCGATCCTGCTCCACAAGGCGGTGCCGGGGTACGTCGTGGGCCGGATCGCCGCGGCGGTCTGGCGCGAGTGCATCGATCTCGTGCTCACCGGGGCCATCGACGTGTCGGATCTCGACCGGGCCGTTTCGCTCGGCCCGGCGCTGGGGTGGGCCGCCGCCGGGCCGCACCTCACCTATCACCTCGGCGCCGGCGCTGGGGGCGTCCACATCTTCCTGCAGCACCTGTTGACGAGCTTCGAGAAGTGGTGGGGCGATCTCGCGTCGTGGGATCGGCTCGAGCCGAGCCAGCAGCGGCAGCTGATATCGGCGATCGAAAAGGCGTACGAGGACAGAATCGTGATGTTGCGGTTTACACGGGACAAGAGGTTGGGGGCGATACTGAGGGCGTTGGAGCAGGCGAGGACTACTTGACAACTACGTAGGGAAGAGCCGCTTCCTTACGTCTTTGTTTTTCCTGCACGAACCATCAACACCGGCACGCCGGTGATGTGCCGCAACTCACTCGCGACGCTTCCCTTCACGACATCCGCCAGCAGCCGGTGGCCATGCGTCGCCATGGCAATGAGGTCGCACCCCTCACGGTCGGCGGTGGCGGCGATCTCCCGCGCCGGATCACCGGCGGCGAGAACGGCTTCTGCTTTGAACCCCTCGCTCTGCAGCTCGCTGCACAGGCGATCGAGGTAGCCGAAGTCCTCTTTCATCTCCTCCGATTCTCGCAGATCGAGCTGCTGGATGTTGCGCGCCACCCAACCGTCGGCTACGTGAATCAACACGAGAGAGGCGCGGCACGCGCTGGCGAGCGCGCGGACATAGACGAGAATCGCTTCGTCGGTCGGCGAATGTTCCAGGGGGACGAGAATGCGCTTGAACATCAGGACCAGAGCCCTCGTGCCGTCTGGAAGAGCAGCCAGGCATTGAGCGCCGCGATCACCACGGCGACAGTGTAGGCGAGCAGCTTGAGCCAACCCGGGTTCACGAACTCGCCCATCTTGGCTCGCTCGGAGGTGAACTGGACCAGCGGGATCACCGCGAACGAGAGCTGCAGGCTCAGGATCACCTGGCTCAGGATGAGGAGCTGCGCGGTCCCATGCTCGCCGAAGAAGATCGCGGTGAGCGCGGCGGGCACGATCGCGATCGCCCGTGTGATGAGACGACGCAGCCACGGACGGATCCGGATGTTGAGAAACCCTTCCATCACGATCTGCCCGGCCAGCGTCCCGGTGAGCGTCGAATTCTGACCGGACGCGAGCAGCGCCAGGGCGAACACGGCGCTCGCTCCGACAACGCCGAGCAGGGGCGTCAGGAGCTGGTACGCCTCCTGGATCTCGGCCACCTCGCTGTGTCCGGAGCGGTGGAACGTCGCGGCCGCGACGATGAGAATGGCGGCGTTGATGAACAAGGCGAACGTCAGGGCGATCGTCGAATCGAGAAACGCGAATCGCACCGCGGTGCGCTTTCCCTCCGTCGTCTCGTCGTATGCCCGGGTCTGCACAATAGAGGAATGCAGGTAGAGGTTGTGGGGCATGACCGTCGCGCCGAGGATCCCGATGGCGATGTACAGCTGGTCCGGGTTCGAGAGGATGTGTGGGTCGGGAACGAACCCACGGGCGATCCCCAACCCGTCCGGCCGGGAAATGAAGATCTCGAACAAGAAGCACCCGGCGATCGTCGCGATGAGGGTGATCACCAGCGCCTCGAGCAGGCGGAACCCCTTGTTCTGCAGGTACAGCACCAGCAACACGTCGAGCGCGGTAATGAGGATGCCGGCCGTGAGCGGAATTCCGAACAGCAGATTCAACCCGATCGCCGAGCCGATCACCTCCGCCAGGTCGCAGGCGGCTATGGCGATTTCGCACAGCAGCCATTGGGCGATCGTGACCGGCTTCGAGTAGTGATCACGGCACGCCTGCGCCAGGTCGCGGCCCGTGACGATCCCGAGCTTGGCCGAGAGCCCCTGCAACAGGATCGCCATGAGGTTGGAGATGAGAATGACGCTGAGCAGGGTGTACCCGAAGCGCGAGCCGCCCGCGAGATCGGTGGCCCAGTTGCCCGGGTCCATGTAGCCGACCGCGACGAGATAGCCGGGGCCGGCAAAGGCCAGCGCTTTGCGCCACCACGTCGTGCCTCGCACCGGCACCGAGCGATAGACCTCGGCGAGGCTCGGGGTGAGGCGCGGATGGCGCCACCCCTGCTCCGCGGGACGACGAATCGGGGTCGCCATGTCAGTCCCCGCGCCCTTCGAGACGACAGGAGAGGAGCTGCGCGAGCTCCTGCCCGATGATGCGGGCCGTCCCGGACGCGTTGAATAGGACGGTCGTGGGACCGTTGAACGGCTGGCGATCGGTGACGGTGACGCGCACGCCGGGAACGAGCCCCTGCTCGGCGAAGTAGCGCAGCCGCGCGGGATCCTGGGTGACCACCTGGCGCAGCTCGAGGGAGTCCCCGATCTGCGCCTCGGCGAGCGAGACGAGCTCAGTCTCTTCGATATCGCCGGTGGCGGTCGGAATCGGATCGCCGTGCGGGTCGTAATGCGGGTCGCCGAGCGCCGCAGCCATACGCTCGATCAGCTCATCGGATACGGCATGCTCGAGCCGCTCCGCTTCGTTGTGGACATTGTCCCAGTCGTAGCCCAGCGTGCGCGTCAGGTACAGCTCGAGCACGCGATGACGCCGGATCATGCGCAGCGCCGCGCGCCGGCCCTGGGAAGTGAGCTGCACGCCGCGATACGGGACGTGCTCGATCAGACCCATCTCGGAGAGCCGCTTCACCATACCGCTGACCGACGGCGGGCTGAGTGACAGGAGGGCCGCGATGTCGCTCGTGGTCGCGAATCCGCCCTGGTTCGAAAGGCGGAAAATCGCCTTGAGGTAGTCCTCGACCGATCGGCTGAGGACGGGCTCCTGCGTACTGGCCGGCAAGTACGGCTCCCATGGATATGTCGGACTTCATGCCACAGCGCAAATGGCACTTAACTCGCTGCGCACGAGCGACGTTAGATTACACTAATATGAGCTTGTTGGCAAGCGAATATGATGCTTAGATGGGGCTATTGTGGGTTATGCCCAGCATTGTCAGGAAGGGTGTCAGGATTCGTTCCGTCATCCCCCAAATCACCTCTTCGCCAAGATCGTACGCGGGAAAGATCCGGGGCTCGCCGCGCACGATCAGTTTCACGTCGCGCCGCACCGTTGGCTCGGCGAGCCTGGCAAGCGGCACCCAAAAGGCGCGCTCCACCTCGTCGCTGATGACGAGTGGCGGCACGGAGGGGATGGTGAACACGAACGGCCGCACGCGGACCGGTGGGAGCGTCGGCGTCCGCGGGTACAGATCATCGAGTGCGCCGAGCCGCTCGGCGCGGAAGAGATCGACGCCGGTTTCCTCGCCGGTTTCGCGGATCGCGGTCGTGAGCAGGTCCTGATCTTCCGGCTCGTAGCGACCACCGGGCAGCGCCACCTGGCCCGACCACGGGTCACCGACCCGTATGGCGCGCTTGATGAACAGCGCCTCGAGGCCGTGGCGCTCGATCAAGATCAGGGCGACGGCCGCGGGGAGCGCCTCAGGCGCCTCGACCGCTTGCGGTGTGTAGCCGGCGAGCGCGCGCCGCACGGCGGCGATCGTCATGCGACGAGGAAGCGGGAAAACCAGTCGACGGTGGCGTCCAGCACCTGGTCGAACTGCGGCGTCGAGCCGCTCCACGGGTGCTTGATCCCGAAGGTGTGGCCCCCGTTCTCGATCAGCAGCAGCTGAGCCTCCGGGGCCCGCGCCGCCAGGTCCCTCGCGTCCGTCGTCGGCACCGATTCATCGGCGCTGCCGTGCACCACGAGCCACGGCACTCGAACCGCTGCGGCGGCGGCGAGTACGTTCAACCGGTCGTCGTTGCGCTCGAGATCGTCGAGAATGTCGGTCGCCAGCGGCAAGCGTTCGCCGGTCCGCTGGTTCACGATGTCGAGCGTGCCCGTGCGCCGCCATTCCGCGATCTGGTCGCTGCGCCACAACCGGCCGAAGCGCGCGGTGGCCGACCAGGTCACGAGCGCCTCGACCGCACGATCGGTGGCGCTCTGCAGCGCGGCGATGCCGCCCCCCATGCTGTGCCCCAGGAGCCCGGTCTTCGTGGGCCGGACTCCAAGCCCGCCACTGCGCAGCTCGCTCAGCACGATGCCCAGATCTCGCAGCTCGTTCGAGTAGGTGTTGCGGCGGAATCGCTCCGGCTCGTCGAAGGATTCTCCTCCCGCGCCGACGCCCGATCCAGAAAAATTGAACGAAACGGCCGTGAATCCCGCCCGCGCGAGTCGCTCCGCCACGACCGGGAAGTAGCCCCAGTCCTTGAACCCCTTGAATCCATGGCAGATAACGACGGCAGGGCGCGCGCCGCCCGCCGATCGGATGTCGCCGCGCAGCGGCCCACCATCGGCACCGGTGAGGGAAAACGGACGTCGTGCGGGGGTCGCCAAGGCTGCAATTTACTACTTTACACGTCTGCAACCTTGCCGCCCCCCGCGGCTATCCAATCATCCGACACCGGCTTACCGGGTTCGGGAGTGCCGACACTGAAAACGGATGCAATCACGGCAGCGATGGACGCGGAAACAGCGGACGTAGCGCTGGCGCAGAGCGGCGACGGCCGCGCGTTCGAACGCTTGTACCGCACCCACGTCCCGCGCATCCACGGGCTGGTCCGCCGCATGATGAGCGGCGGCGACCCGGATGACGTGACGCAGGATGTCTTCGTTCGGGTGTGGGAGAAACTGCACACCTTCCGCGGCGAATCAGCGTTCGGTACCTGGCTGCACCGGCTCGCGGTGAACGTGATCCTGGCGAAGCGCAAGACGCTCGGCGGTGAGCGGCGCCGTTTCGGGGACGACTCGGGCGAGACCCTGGAGCTGGTGGCCGGACGCGAGCGGGCGCCGGAGCACGGCGTCGATTTCGAAGAAGCGCTGGGCCGGCTGCCCGAAGGCGCGCGGCAGGTGTTCATCCTGCATGATGTGCAGGGCTATCGGCACGAGGAGATCGCGCAGCTGCTGGGGATCGTACCCGGCACGTCGAAGTCGCAGCTGCATCACGCGCGCATGGCATTACGAAAGCATCTGGATCGTTGAATCGAGCAGGAGCGTATCATGAACGACCAATGGACTGACCGGCTCTCGGAATATCTGGACGGCGAACTCGCCGAGGCGGAGCGGGTGGCGCTCGAGGCCCACCTCGCGACCTGCGCCGACTGCACGACCGTCCTCGCGGATCTGCGGCGCGTCGTGGGACGCGCGCAGGCGCTCGACGACCGCCCGCCGGCCCGTGACTTATGGCCGGGGATCGCCGAGCGGATCGGCGCCTCGACCGACGACCTCGCCCGGCGCCGCGCGCGGCGGCGCGTGAGCTTCACCGTGCCGCAGCTCATCGCGGCGAGCGTGACCCTGGTCGCGCTCTCGGCCGGCGTCGCCCGTCTCGTGATGTGGCCGCCGTCCACGACGGTCGCAACGAATCCTGTCTCGCCGAGCGGACCCATCTGGCCGGCCAAAGCGGACTTGACCGCCGATCACGCCGTCCAGGATCTCCGCGTCGCGCTGGCCGACGGCCAGCGCACGGGGCGCCTGAGCCCGGTGACGGCGCAGCGCATCGAGCACAGCCTGGCGGTCATCGACAGTGCGATCGCCGACGGGAAGCGCGCGCTGGCGGTCGATCCGAAGAGCTCGTACTTGAACCAGCATCTCGCCGAGACCATGCGGCGCAAGATGGAATTTCTGCGGGAAGCGAATCGCATCGCGAACCCGCGCACCTGAGAACGGAGTCTGCATGTTGTTCGTACTAGCCGCCGTCGCCGGGCTGACCATGGCCCCCCCACAGGACACCGATACGTCGTTCGCGGTGCGCCAGGGACAGCGACTGGAGCTGACGGATTTCGGCGGCCAGGTCACGATCAAGGCGTGGCGTCAGAACTCGGTCCGCGTGAAAGCGAGTCATTCGAGTCGCGACCGCATTTCGGTCTCCATCGACGGATCCACCGTGAGCATCAACGCCTCCTCACGCCACGGTCCCGCCACGGTCGACTACGATCTGCTGGTCCCCGCATGGATGCCCCTGTCCGTTTCCGGAACACCCTCGGCGGAAGTGACGATCGAAGGCACCGACGCCGAGGTCAACGTTGAAACCGTGGAAGGGTCGGTCCGCGTCATAGGGGGGAGCGGGAACGTGTCGCTCCGCTCGGTCGAAGGGGAAGTCTCGGTTGAAGGTGCGCGCGGGCATATCGAGTTGAACAGCGTGGACGGGAGCATCGAGGTGCGAGATTGCTCTGGCGACATCAGCGCCGAGACGGTGGACGGCGAGATCACGCTGTCCGGGATCGAGTCCGCCAACGTCGACGCCAGCAGCGTGGACGGCAGCATCCAATATGACGGCACTATTCGCGACAACGGCCGCTACCACTTCGAGTCGCACGACGGGGACGTCTCGGTGTCCGTCCCGGAGCGCGCCAACGTCAGCGTTTCGGTCGCGACGTTCAGCGGGGATTTCGACGCCTGCTTCCCGCTGCTGCTCAAAGACAAGACGAAGCACCGGTTCACCTTCACGCTCGGGACGGGCAGCGCCCGGCTGGAGCTGGAGTCGTTCGACGGCAGCATCAAGCTCTGTCGGCCCGGTATGGCCCATGACAAAGACAAGGAGTGATCTCATGCGCGGCTTGATCACGTTGCTCCTCTTCACGGCAGCCACACCGCTCGCCGCGCAGGACTTTCATTGGACCGGGCATCTCGCGGCCGGAAAGCGGCTCGAGATCAAGGGCGTAAACGGCTCGATCCGCGCCATGGCCACCACAGGCGACCAGATCGACGTCAGCGCCCGCAAGACCGCCCGCCGCTCCGATCCCGACGAGGTCGAGATCAAGGTCGTCCCCTTCGAGGACGGTGTGACGATCTGCGCGGTGTACCCCACGCCGCGCCGGGCGCGGCACGAGAACAGCTGCGAGCCAGGAGACGATTGGTCCTCCAGCACCGAGAACAACGACGTCGAAGTCGATTTCACGATCAAGCTCCCGGCCGGCATCGACTTCTTCGGACGCACCGTCAACGGCGACCTGGGAGCGGACAACCTCGGCGCCGACGCCGACGTGAGCACCGTGAACGGCAGCGTCGACGTCTCGGCCGCGGGACATGTCGAGGCCGCGACGGTGAACGGGTCGATCCGAGCGTCGATGGGCCGCAGTGACTGGGAGTCCATCGCGAAATTCACCACGGTGAACGGGGGGATCACCCTGACCCTGCCCGCGAACCTGAACGCCGACGTCCGCGCCGAGACAGTGAACGGCGACCTGGAAACCGACTTTCCGATGACGGTCACAGGGAAGTTCGGGCCCCGACATATGCGCGGCACGATCGGTAGCGGCGGCCGCTCGCTCGAGCTGACGACGGTGAACGGCAGCATCCATTTGCGAAAGGCGTCGTAGCGCCCCGCGGCGTTTCGATCCCGCCTGCAATACTCCGGTACCTGATTCCGGAGCACCACGACTCATCTTGGGGCCCTTCGAACCGAGGGGCCCGTGGTGCTCCGGGAGCTTCTCACCCGCACCGAGCAGATCTCAGATCTCCGCGACCTGTTTCGCGTGCTCGGCTATCAGGCGGCGTGGGATACCGTACCACCCGGGCCCTGGCTCGGCTCAGTCGACGTGGGCGGCGCCGGGATCACCGCTGCGGAGCTGATCGCCCGGCACCAGGCGTTCCGGGTGATCGCCCTGGAGGCCGCCGACCCGGAAGCCGCCGCGCGCGCCGCCGCGAAACGGCTCGCCTCGGGAGCCGACCGCGGCCTCGCGTGCGCACTGGGAGGCACGCCGCGGCGCCTGGCCCTCGCGGCCTGGCGCGCGACGTCGGCGCGCACCCTCGGCATCCGCTCCATGTCGTTTTCCGTCGCGCGGCCGGCCGCTATTGCGATCGCGACGCTCGAGCGGCTCGCACCGCGTCCCGTGGAGAGCGCTCTCGCCCTGTCGCTGCGCGTCGGCGACGCGCTCGCCAGCGAAGCCGTCACCATCCGCTTCTTCCGCGCCTTCCGCGACATCCTGGAGCGCTTCACCGACCGACTGGTGCGCCCGAGCGGGAGGAACGAGCGCCACGCGCTGGCGCTCACCACCCTGACGCGGGTGTTGTTCCTGTATTTCGTCCAGGAAAAAGGATGGCTCGACGGCGATCGCCGCTACCTGCCGAAGTTGCTGGATCACGCCCTTGCGCGGGGGCGCCACTTCCACCGCGCGGCGTTTCACCCGCTCGTCTTCGGCACGCTGAACCGGCCCGCCGCCGATCGGTCCGCGCGGATGCTGGCGCTCGGCCGCATCCCGTTTCTGAACGGCGGGCTGTTCGAGCCCACACCGCTCGAGCGGCGCGTGGGTCCGGCCCTGTGGACCAACGCCGACTGGCGCGATGCGTTCGACGACGTGTTCGAGCGGTTCCACTTCTCCGTGGTGGAGGGAGAGGGGGACGCGCGCATCGCGCCCGACATGCTGGGACGTGTGTTCGAAGGGGTCATGGCACCCGACGAGCGACGCTCGAACGGCAGCTACTACACCCCCGCCACACTGGTGCGGGACATCGTCCAGGCAGCGCTCACCAGCACGCTCGTTCATCGGTTCGCCCTGTCGCTGCATGATGCCGAAGAGTGGGTCTACCACGACCGGCCGCCCGTCCACCCGCCCGAGCTCGGGGCCCTGCGTCTGCTCGATCCCGCCGCGGGATCCGGGGCGTTCCTCCTCGGAGCACTGGATGAGCTGACGCGGCTGCGCACAGCCGCCGGCGCGCGCGACACGCCGGGGCTCCGTCGGGAAATCGTCGCCCGGTCGCTGTTCGGCGTGGACCTCTCCCCGACGGCAACCCGTCTGGCGGAGCTGCGCTTGTGGCTGGCCCTCATCGTTCCGGATTCGGCGGGCGACGCGCAGGCCGTGGCGCCGCTCCCGAACCTCGACGGACAGTTGCGCTCGGGCGACGCGCTGCTCGATCCCTACAGCATCGCCGCAGCGTTGGCGCAAACCCGGGTCGCTCGCAGCCTCGCAGCCGATGCGGGGCGCCTGGCCGAGTGTCGCCGCCACTTCTTCTCCCT
>Ga0310811_10004029_pt1 | contig 18502 bp, 15 predicted proteins | sample YCmetagenome_FD_207642 | JGI IMG/M metagenome (GOLD analysis project Ga0310811, IMG submission 207642) | Soil microbial communities from experimental microcosm in Duke University, North Carolina, United States - YC | ecosystem: Engineered > Artificial ecosystem > Soil microcosm > Unclassified ...
CGTCACCACCCTGGCCCGGACCGCCGGCCGGACCTGGGACCTGGTCGACCGCTACGGCATGAGCCGGCTGTGCCGCCGGGTCCGGGCGTGCGAGGTTCCCGTGCTGGAGGTCGCCCTGGCCGAGAAGGCCGTGACCGAGGAGTGCCGCACCGCCGCCGCCCAGGACGGCTGCGACGCCATCGTGCTGGGCTGCGCCGGCATGGCCGACCTCGCCGCTCGCCTCACCGCCGAGCTCGGCCTCCCGGTGATCGACGGCGTCGCCGCCGCCACGCTCCAGGTGCAGTCCCTGGTGACCATGGGGCTGCGTACCGGCTCCCGGCACGAGTACGCCCCTCCCCCGCCCAAGCCGTACACCGGCCTGCTGGCCGAATTCGGCGCCTGCTGACCAGCGCGGCCGCCCGAAGGGGCAGCCACGACTGAACCTCCGTCCGGCCCAGAAGAGCGGAAAATGCGGCATGGCCGGCATTTCCGGTCGCTTACACTGCGCCGCGATGAGACAGATCGGCAATGGTCGTTACGCGTTGACGCGCGAGCTCGGCCGCGGTGGCATGGGCGTGGTCTGGCTGGCCGAGGACCGGGTGCTGGACCGGGAGGCGGCGGTCAAGGAGCTGATGCTGCCGCCGGAGGTGCCGGAGCAGCAGCGCGCCGTGTACCGGGAGCGGGTGGTGCGGGAGGCGCGCACGGCCAGCAGGCTGCGCGAGCCGTCCGTGGTGACGGTGTACGACCTGCTCACCGAGGACGGCCGCACGTACATCGTGATGGAGTACGTCGACGCCCCGACGCTGGCCGACCTGATCGAGCGGGACGGTCCGATGGCGGCCGAGCGGGTGGCCCGGCTGGGCGGCGAGCTGCTGTCGGCGTTGGAAGCCGCGCACGCGGCCGGCGTCGTGCACCGGGATGTCAAGCCCGGCAACGTGATGGTGCCGGCCAAGGGCACCTCGAAGCTGACGGACTTCGGCATCGCCCAGTCGTTCACGGATCCGCGGCTGACGTCCACCGGGGCGTTGATCGGCACGCCGTCGTACATGTCGCCGGAACGGCTGTCGGGCGGCGAGCCGTCGGCGGCCTGGGATCTGTGGGCCTTGGGGGCCACGCTGTTCTGCGCGGTCGAGGGCTATGACCCGTTCGGCCGCGAGACCGTCACAGCGACCATGCTGGCCGTGATGACCGGACGGGCCGAGCTTGCCCGGTGCACCGGCACGCTGGCCGCGGTGATCCAGGGCCTGTTGGAGCCGGACCCGGCGCGACGGCTGACCGCCGACCAGACGCGGCCGCTGCTGGAGTGGGCGTTGAAGCCCAACGGTCCGAAGCCGACCCGGCTGATGGTCGACCCGAAACCGACCCTGGTGGATCCCGACGCCGACCCGACGGCCCACCATCGCGACCCGAAGCCGACGATGGTCGACCCGGAGCCCGACCAGCCCCGGCCGAAGGCGGCCCCGTTCGTCGACCCGCCCGCCACGCCGTTCGGCCCTGATCCGTTCGCCAACCATCCGTACGCCGACCGGGTCCACGCCCAGCAGGCTCAGGCCATGGCCCGGTACCAGTCGTTCCGCCGGCTGACCCGGATCGCCCTGGTCCTGGTGCCGATCATCATGATCGCCGCGTTCGTCCCGTTGATCATGACCGTCGTCAGCACGATGAACACGCTCAACCAGCCGATCCTGACCCCGGGCGCGACCACCGGGTCGACCACCACCGCCGAGACCACCACCACGACGCGGACCTCGACGCCGGATGTCATCGCCGCGATGCAGCCGCTGATGACCTACGGCTCGGACGGCGACATCCCGTCCGAGGAGGTCCCGTTCGAGAGCGACTCCTGCTTCGCGTGGCTGCCGACCAAGGGCAAGCCCGCCCCGAAGGCGTTCGACTACGTCGACTGCTCGAAGCCGCACAGCGTGCAGGCCTTCGGCTTCGGCATCATCACGCCGGACATCGAGGCCCCGTACCCGACGGCCGAGCAGCTGACCGAGCGGGCGACCGCGCAGTGCACCAAGCAGTTCCTGTCCACGCGGATCACCGTCAAGGACAAGGAGCACTCGCTGCGCTACTGGGTGCTGGTGCCGACCAAGACGGCGTGGAACCCGCCGCCGGGGCCGACCTTCGTGCCGGCGCAGCGGACCTACTGGTGCGTGGCCGGCCGGGCCGACGGCACGCAACTCACGGACACCATCGAATGAGCCGGTCGTCGAGGCGGGCTCGCTAGGGTGTCCGACGTGACGAACATGTCCCGCTGGTCGGACGAGAACGGCGGCCTGGACTTCGGGCTCCTGCTGCTGCGCCTGATGCTGGCGGTCGCGATGGGGGCGCACGGCCTGATGCAGGTGTTCGGCCTGTTCGGCGGCCCGGGCATGGCGGCGTTCGGCACGCTGCTGCAGGGCTACGGCTACAGCCGCAACCTGGAGTTCCTGATCTGGCTGACCGGCGTGACCGAGGTGGCCGGGTCGGTGCTGCTGGTGATCGGCCTGTTCACGCCGCTGGCGGCGGCCGGCCTGCTCGGCGTCGGCATCAGCGCGGTGCGGGCCAAGTGGTCCGGCGGGTTCGCCGGCGGGGCCGGCTTCGAGCTGGAGATCACGCTGGCGGTGATCGCCTTCGCGCTGCTGCTCACCGGCCCCGGCTGGTACGCGCTGGACCGGCACACGGCCTGGCGGCGCAGGCCGCTGGGCTTCGCGATCGGCGGCATCATCCTGGCGGTCGGCGGTGCCGTGGCGGTGGGCTCGCTGTTCTGACGCCAGAATGGTCCCCATGGATGATCAGCTGGTGGAGCTGGCCGACGCCCACGGGGTGGCCACCTGGTACGAGGGCAGCGAGCGGCGGCGGGTCGACGTGCCAGCCGACGTGGTGGTGTCCGTGCTGGCCGAGCTCGGCGTCAAGGCCGACACACCCGAAGCCGTCCGAGCGGCGTTGACGCAGGTCAGGCGGGACGCGCTGCCGCCGACGATCGTCCTGCGCGCCGGCCACCCCCACCCCCTGCCGCCCCCCACCGATGCAGGGAAGGACGCCTTCACTGCATCCAATGCAGGTAAGGCGTCCTTCCCTGCATCCGGCGGGGGCGCGATTCGGCTTGAGGACGGGGGGATCGTCGAGGTCGACGGGGAGATTCCTGGGGACCTGCCGCTGGGCTGGCACACGCTGACCGTGCAAGACCGGGACATCACCCTCGTCATCGCGCCGGAGCGGCTGCCGGAGCCGCCGCGGACCTGGGGCTGGATGCTCCAGCTGTACTCGATGCACTCCCGCGAGTCCTGGGGCGTCGGCGACCTCAAGGACCTCAAGGACTTCGTCACGTGGTCCAAGGACACCGGCGCGGGCGTGGTGCTGCTGAACCCGATGCACGCCGTGGCCCCGGTGCACCCGATCCAGCCCTCCCCCTACTCCCCCTCCAGCCGCCGCCACACCAACCCGGTCTACCTCCGCGTGACCGAGACGAATGAATACCTGGTGGCGTCCGACGCCACCAAAGCGGCGGTCGACGCGCTCAAGCCGGACGACACCACCGACCTGATCGACTACGACCGGGTCTGGGACGCCAAGATCAAGGCCCTCGAGCTGCTGAAGCCGGCCGAGCTTCGACCGGGCGACGACTTCGCCGTCTACTGCGCCCTGGCCGAAGTGCACGGCGCGGACTACCGGGAGTGGCCCGAGGAGCTTCGGCACCCGGACAACCCGGCGGTGCGGGAACAGGCCGACCCGGACCGGATCTCCTTCCACGCCTGGCTCCAGGAACTGTGCGACCGGCAGCTGGAGCAGGCCCGCCTGGCGGCCGAGGACATGGCCGTCGGCATCGTGCACGACCTGCCGGTCGGCGTCGACCCGGGCGGCGCGGACGCCTGGGCGCTGCAGGACGTGCTGGCCACCGGCGTCACGGTCGGCGCGCCGCCGGACGCCTTCAACCAGCAGGGCCAGAACTGGTCGCTGCCGCCGTGGCACCCGCGGAAGCTGGCCGAGGCCGGCTACCAGCCGTACCGGGACCTGCTGCGGGCGGTTTTCCGGCACTCGCAGGGCCTGCGCATCGACCACATCGCCGGCCTGTGGCGGCTGTGGTGGATCCCCGGCGGCGACGCCCGCAAGGGCACCTACGTCCGCTACGACGCCGACGCGATGACCGGCATCCTGGCGCTGGAGGCCCACCGGGCCGGCGCCGTGGTGATCGGCGAGGACCTCGGCACGGTGCAGCACAAGGTCACGGAAACCTTGCACACCAACAACATGCTCTCCTCGGCGGTGCTCTGGTTCGAGCGCGACGACAACGGGGACATGCTGCCGCAGCGGAACTGGCCCGAACGCGCCGCGGCCAGCATCAGCACCCACGACCTGCCGACGGCGGCCGGATTCCTGCGCAGCGAGCACGTCCGGGTCCGGGCCGAGCTCGGCGTGCTGGCCGGCGACGTGGACGCCGAGTACGCGCAGGCGGCCAAGGAACGCCGGGAACTGCTGACCGTGCTGGGCGAGAACGAGTCGGCCGCCGAGGAGGACGTGATCATCGCGATGCACGCCCTGCTGGCCGGCACCCCGTGCCGGATCGCGCTGGCCTCGCCGTACGACGTGATCGGCGAGACCCGCCAGCCCAATCTGCCCGGCACCGTGGACGAGTACCCCAACTGGCGGATTCCGTTCCCGATCCATCTCGCCGCGTTCCTGACCGACCCCCGAGTGTCACGGGCAGTGAGCACGATGCGCGATCGATGACGGGTGTTCTGCCCGAACACCCCTAGCGATCTTGCTTGTCGCCGGACCCTCTCCTTACGATCGGGGTTAACGCAAAGTAACGCCCCGGCGAAACGAGAGGGGCCAGCATGTCCGTCACCGACGACGCGGCGCGACGCCCGTCCCTGCACTGGTTCCTGACCGAGCCGGTCCGCGGCGCGATGACGTTCGGCACGCTGCCGTTCGCCGTCCCGCTGCTGTCCCGGGCACCGCGCGGCGACGGGCACGGCGTGCTGCTGCTGCCGGGGCTGATGGCGGACGACATGAGCAACCAGGCGCTGCGGGCGTACCTCGCCTCACTGGGGTACGCCACGCGCGGCTGGGGTCTCGGCCGCAACATCGGGCCGACCGACGCGGTGCTGGACGGCATGCCGGTGCTGTTGCAGGACATGGCCGCGGCGACCGGCGGCCCGGTCTCGCTGGTCGGCTGGAGCCTTGGCGGCATCTACGCCCGCGAGCTGGCCCGCGACCATCCGCACCTGGTCCGTCAGGTGATCACGTTGGGCAGCCCGTTCGCGTTGGTCGATCCGCGGCAGAGCCGGGCCGAGCCCGCCTTCCGCCGTCGTTCCCGCCGGCACGCGCATCCGGATCGGGTGCCCGGCCGCGACACGCTGAGCCGGCCGATTCCCGTGCCCTCCACGGCGATCTACTCCAAATCGGACGGCATCGTGCACTGGCGGGCCTGCATGCAGGAGCCGGCGGCGGACCGGGAGAACATCGAGGTCACCTGCGCTCACCTGGGCTTCGGTGTCGATCCGGCCACGCTGTGGGCGGTCGCCGACCGGCTGGCCCAGAAGCGCGGCCAGTGGCAGCCGTTCCGGCCGGCCGGCTGGGCCCGCGCGTTCTACCCGGCAGCCCGATGACCCGGCCGGCGCCGTGGACGTTCGCCGAGCCGTGGGGCGCCAAGGGGTGGATCACCGACATCGACGGCCCCGTGCACTGGATCGACTTCGGCGGCGAGGGTGACGGGCCGCCGATCGTGTTCGTGCATGGGCTGGGCGGCTCGCACCTGAACTGGGCGCTGATCGGCTCGGCGCTGGCTGACGGCCGCCGCGCGGTGGCGCTGGACCTGCGCGGCTTCGGGCTGACGCCAGGATCGCCGCGCAGCACCACGATCCGGTCCAACGTGCGCCTGCTCGACGCGTTCATCCAGGAGGTCGTCGGCGGGCCGGCGGTGCTCGTCGGCAACTCGATGGGCGGCGTGATCTCCGTGCTGCAGACGCACAACAACCCGTCGTCGGTGGCGGGATTGGTGTTGGTCGACCCGGCGCTGCCGCCGGTCTCCACCCGCCCGGACCTACGCGTGGCGGGCATGTTCGCCACCTATCTGCTGCCCGGTCTCGGCGAGCTGTACATGCGCCTCGCGCAGTCACGATTGCCGGCACGGCAACAGGTTCGTCGCATGCACGGCCTGGTGTTCGCCGATCCCCGCCGTGTCGACCCGAAGCTGGAAGAGGCGTCGATCGCGCTCGTCGAGCAACGCCGGCAGATCCGCGGCAAGGAGGAGTCGTTCCTCGGCGCCACCCGCTCGCTGATGCGGTTCCTGGCCCGACCCGACCGCTACCGGGACATCATGGCCGGCCTCACAAAACCGGTCCTGCTGATCAGCGGCGACGCCGACCGGCTGGTGCCGATCGCGGCGGCCCGCCGGGTCGCGGCCGCCAATCCGAAGTGGGACACCGTGTTCATGGCCGGTGTCGGCCACACACCCCAACTGGAGACGCCGGCCGCGGTGATCGACGCCGTGACGACGTGGCTCGCCCGCACTACCACCATCGCCGGAAAGTGAAGGGTGCCATGCAGCAACTCACCGGACTGGACGCCGCGTTCCTCGCGTTGGAGACGACCAACTCCACCGGCCACGTCGGCGGTGTCTGCATCCTCGATCCGAGCGAGGCGCCACGGCCGCTCGACCTGGCGCTGCTCACCGAGGTGCTGGGACAGCGGCTGCCGCTCGTGCCGGTGATGCGCCGCAAGCTGCTCGAGGTGCCGCTGGGCCTGGACCAGCCGTACTGGGTGGACGACGCCGAGTTCGACATCGAGTACCACATCCGCGAGGTGGGGCTGCCCAGCCCGGGCTCGATGGCCCAGCTGACCGAACAGCTGGCCCGGCTGCACGCCCGCCCGCTGGACCGGCGGCGGCCGCTGTGGGAGACGTACCTGATCACCGGCCTGGCCGACGGGCTGGTGGCCGTCTACACCAAGGTGCACCACGCGGCCATCGACGGCGTGTCCGGCGCCGAGCTGCTGACCGTGCTGCTGGACCTGAAGCCGGAGGGGCGGAAACTGCCGCCGGCCAAGGAGTTCGTGCCGGCCAAGCCGCCGAACCCGGTGACCCTGATGGCCCGGGCGGCGGCCCGGCTGGCCTGGCGGCCGGTGCAGACCGTGCAGCTGGCCGGCGAGTTCGTGCGCAAGGTGCCGACGCTGGCGCCGCTGGTCAGCCCGCTGGTCGGCGAGATGCTCGGCCTCAACCGCGGCGACGGCAGCGTCATCCCGACCACGCTGGGCCTGGCGCCGAGCACCCCGTTCAACAAGAAGATCACCCCGCACCGCCGGGTGGCGTTCCGCAGCGTCAGCCTCGCCGACGTGAAGACGGTCAAGAACGCCTTCGGCACCTCGGTCAACGACGTGGTGATGGGCATGTGCGCCGGCGCGCTGCGCAAGTGGCTCACCGATCACGACGCGCTGCCGGCGAGTCCGTTGAACGCGATGATCCCGGTGTCGGTCCGCGACGAGGCGGCCAAGGGCAAGATGGGCAACCGGGTGTCGGCGATGTTGGCCGTGCTGCCGACCAATCTGGACGATCCCGAGCAGCGGCTGTCCGTGGTGCACGAGGCCACGAAGGTCGCCAAGTCGCAGCAGGCCACCATCCCGCAGGGGCTGGTCGACGACATCTCCGACTTCGCGCCGCCTGCGCTGACCGCGCGGGTGGCCCGGGTCGCCTTCGCCACCGGCATGATGCACCGGTTGCCGCCGTTCAACATCTGCATCTCCAACGTGCCCGGGCCGAACGTGCCGGTGTACCTGGCCGGGGCACGGCTGCTGGCCCAGTACCCGATGTCGGTGATCCTGGACGGGCAGGGCCTGAACATCACGCTGGTCGGCTATCTCGGCGAGCTGCACTTCGGGCTGGTGGCCTGCCGGGAGCTGGTGCCGGACATCGAGAACCTGGCCACCTACCTGGTCGACGAGCTCAACCTGCTGCTCAAGGCGGCCGCCGCGCGGTAAGTCGCGTGGGTCACTTCGCAGGTGCTTGACGCACCACGCACCCGCGTGGTCTCCTTGTGTCATCAGCGAAGGAGGTCGGAGATGGCGGACCAGCACAGTGAGGCCCTCTCCGACCTCGGCAAGTACATCCGGGCGCAGCGGGAGGTCGCACGACTCTCGCTGCGTCACCTCGCCCGGGTCACCAACGTGTCCGACTCCTATCTGAGCCAGGTCGAACGAGGGCTGTACCGCCCGTCGGCCGAGGTGCTCAAGTCGATCGCCGAAGGTCTCGGCATCTCCGCCGACGACCTGTTCCGCCGGCTCGGCTGGCTCGACCAGGACGGCGGCGAGGCCGCGTCCGCGCCGAGCGTGCTGGCCGCCATCGCCGCCGACGAGCGACTGAGCCCCGCTCAGAAATCCGCGCTCGCCCAGACCTACCAGGCCATGGTCGGCGACAGCTGATCTCTCAGCTGTCCCTTTCACGGCACAGCCCTGCCCTTTTCACGCCCCCGTTCTTGAGGAGAAGACTGCCATGACCACGTACCGCGAGATGACCCAGCAGTTCGGCGACCAGTACGTCGCCGCCGTCAAGCGCACCGGCGACGCCGTCACCCGCCTGACCTCGCTGGTCGACGTGAGCAAGGTGCCGTTCGTGGCCGACATCGCCAAGACCGTCACCGCCTTCGGCGCCACCCTGCCCCAGCCGGCCGACCTCGTCGAGGCCAACTTCGCCCTGGCCGAGCGCGTTCTCGTCGCCCAGCGCGACTTCGCCACCCGCGTGCTGGGCCCGGTCGAGGAGAAGACCGCCGGCTGAGCCGCCTTTCCCGAGGACGCTGTCCGGTTTTCCGGCAGCCGCCGGTCAGCGGCCTCCGCATGCGGGTGGTCCTGGTTGACACCCCCGAACCTTGCTCCTAGCCTCCCCGTAGAAAGGCTTTTCTATGCGGGAGGTGGCGCGTGGCGCGGAGGACCGTCGGGGTGGCCATGAACGGGGTTACCGGGCGGATGGGCTACAACCAGCATCTGCTCCGCTCCGTGCTGGCCATCCGCGACCAGGGCGGCCTGACCACGGCCGACGGCACCGTGATCTGGCCGGAGCCGGTGCTCATCGGCCGCAACGAGGACCGGATCCGGGCCCTCGCCGAGCGGCACGGCCTCGAGCGCTGGACGACCGACGTGGCCAAGGCGCTGGCCGAGCCGGACGTGGAGATCTACTTCGACGCCCAGGTCACCTCGGCCCGCAAGGACGGCGTGCTGGCGGCCATCGACGCCGGCAAGCACATCTACTGCGAGAAGCCGACGGCCGAGTCCCTGGACGACGCGCTGGACCTGGCCAGGAAAGCCGCCGCGGCCGGCGTGAAAACCGGTGTGGTGCAAGACAAACTGTTCCTGCCGGGGCTGCGCAAGCTCAAGCGGCTGGTCGACAGCGGCTTCTTCGGCCGGGTGCTGTCGGTGCGCGGCGAGTTCGGCTACTGGGTGTTCGAGGGCGACTGGCAGCCGGCGCAGCGCCCGTCCTGGAACTACCGGGCCGAGCAGGGCGGCGGCATCGTGCTGGACATGTTCTGCCACTGGCAGTACGTCTTACGTGACATCTTCGGCCCGGTCCGCAGCGTGCAAGCGCTTACCGCGACCCACATCCCCGAGCGGGTGGACGAGCGCGGCCTGCCCTACCCGGCCACCGCCGACGACGCGGCGTACGGGATCTTCCAGCTGGACAACGGAATCGTGGCCCAGATCAACTCGTCCTGGGCGACCAGGGTGAACCGCGACGAGCTCGTCGAGTTCCATGTGGACGGAACCGAGGGCAGCGCCGTCGCCGGGCTGCGGCACTGCCGTGTGCAACACCGTTCCATCACCCCGAAAGCGGTGTGGAACCCCGATCTGCCGTCCCCGGTGGACTTCCGCGCGCAGTGGCAGGAAGTGCCGGACAACACGGAGTTCGACAACGGCTTCAAGGAGCAGTGGGAGCTGTTCCTCCGCCACGTGGTGCTCGACGAGCCGTGGCACTGGGACCTGCTGGCCGGCGCGCGCGGCGTGCAACTGGCCGAACTGGGCCTGAAATCGGCGGCCGAGGGCCGTCGTATCGACGTCCCGGAGCTGACGCTGTGACCGAGCTTGCGAGGTCACCAATGGGCACCACAGGGCTCCCGCCGAGCGCTAGCGAGGTGGGACAGTGAGTAGCCGGGTCGTCTACGCCGCCGCGCACGTCGTCGCCGATCCGGATGACGTCACGCGGCTGGACTGGGACGCCACGATGGCGTTCCGGCGTCATCTCTGGCAGTCGGGTCTTGGCGTCGCCGAGGCGATGGACACCGCGCAGCGGGGCATGGGCCTGGACTGGCCGACGGCGGCCGAGCTGATCAAGCGCAGCGCCGCCGAGGCCGATGGCGGCCTGATCGCCTGCGGCGCCGGCACCGATCAGCTGGCCGGGACGCCGACCAGCCTTGACGAGGTGATCGCGGCCTACACCGAGCAGCTGTCGGTGGTGGAAAGCGCTGGGGCGCAACCGATCCTGATGGCCAGCCGGCAGCTGGCGGCGATCGCCCGCGATGCCGACGACTATCACGAGGTGTACGGCCGGCTGCTGGGTCAGTTGTCGGACAAGGCGATCCTGCACTGGCTGGGCCCGATGTTCGATCCGGCGCTGACCGGGTACTGGGGCAGCGAGGATCTCGACCGGGCGACCGAGACGTTCCTGGCGGTGATCGAGGCCAACGCCGAGCACGTCGACGGCGTGAAGATCTCGCTGCTGGACGCGGAACGCGAGATCCAGCTGCGCCGCCGGCTGCCCAAGGGCGTGCGCTGCTACACGGGCGACGACTTCAACTACCCGCGACTGATCGCCGGCGACGAGCACGGCCACAGCGACGCCCTGCTGGGCATCTTCGACCCGCTGGCCGTCGTGGCCGAGCGGGCGCTGGCCCGGCTGGACGACGGTGACACCGCGGGCTTCCTGTCCACATTGGAGCCAACGGTGGCGTTGGCCCGACACGTCTTCGAGCCGCCGACCCGGTTCTACAAGACGGGCGTGGTGTTCCTCGCCTGGCTGTCCGGCCACCAGGAGCACTTCAGCATGATCGGCGGCCTCGAGACCGCACGGTCCCGCGAGCACCTGCTGCGCTGCTACGAGCTCGCGGCCGAGCTGGACCTGTTCCCCGATCCGGAGTTGGCCGCGAGCCGGGCGGCGCTGCTGTGAACGATCTCCAGCGGCTCAGCGTCAACAGCGAGACGATCAAGCAGTGGTCGCTCGAAGAGCTGGTCGCCGGCTGTGTCGACGCCGGCGTGCCGGGAATCGCGCCGTGGCGGGAGCCGGTCGAGGCGTACGGGCTGGCCAAGGCCGCGCGGCTGATCCGGAACGCCGGGCTCACGGTCACCAGCCTGTGCCGCGGCGGTTTCTACACGGCCAAGGAGCCGGCCGCCCGCAAGCAGGCCCTGGACGACAACCGCCGGGCCATCGACGAGGCAGCTGAACTGAACAGTGCAGTACTGGTCCTGGTCTCCGGCGGACTGGACGACCGGGACCTCAAGGGCGCCCGCGACCGGGTGGCCGACGCGATCGCCGAGCTCGCGCCGTACGCCGGCGAACGCCGCGTCACGCTGGCCATCGAGCCGCTGCACCCGATGTTCTGCTCCGACCGCTGCGTGGTCTCGACCCTGAAACAGGCCCTCGACCTGGCCCAACCGTTCCCGGCGGAGCAGGTCGGCGTGGTCGTCGACACCTATCACTGCTGGTGGGAGCCCGATCTCGACGACCGGATCGACGAACTCGGCGCGGCCGGCCGGATCGCGCTGTTCCAGGTCGCGGACTGGATCACCCCGCTGCCCGAAGGCGTGCTGCTCGGCCGGGGCCAGCTCGGCGACGGCCACATCCCGCTGCGGGAGCTCCGCCACCAAGTCGACGTTGGTGGCTACCGAGGCCCCGTCGAGGTGGAGATATTCAACGCCGACCTGAGGAAACGCAACGGGGCCGAGGTGCTTGCCGAGGTCGTTCGGCGCTACCGTGATCACCTGGTCTGAACGGGACGAATCCGGGGGTTCCGCATGCCCGTCACGCTGGTCGAGGTGGCCGCCCGCGCCGGCGTGTCGCCGGCCACGGTGTCCCGTGTGCTCAACGGCAACTACCCGGTCGCGGAGAGCACGCGGCAGCGGGTCGAGCAGGCCGTGCGCGAGCTGGACTACGTGGTCAACGCGCACGCCCGGGCCCTGCTGCACGCCACCAGCGGCATCGTCGGCGTCATCCTCAACGACGCGTCCGACCCGTTCTTCGCCGGCATCGCCCGGGGCATCCAGGGCGCGGCCGCCGAGACCAGCCGGCTGTCGGTGATCTGCAACTCCGAGGGCGACCCCGAGCAGGAGTTCGCCTTCCTCGACCTGCTGCGCGGGCACCGGGCCGACGCGGTGATCCTGGTCGGCGCGGCGCCGGAGGACGAGGAGTACCGGGCCGCCGCGACCGCACGGGCCAAGGGCCTGCGCAGCAGCGGCACGCGGCTCGTGCTGTGCGGCCGCCCCGCCCCCGCCGACGACGCGCCCGGCGACGTCGTGACGATCGACAACGAGGCCGGCTCGACGGCCATCACCCGGCACCTCGTCGAGCTGGGCCACCGCCGCATCGCCTACGTCACCGGTCCCGACGGCCGCAGCACCACCACCGCCCGGCTGGCCGGTTTCCGGGCCGCGCTGGCCGAAGCCGGCCTTGCCGTCGACGAGAACCTGGTCGTGCACGGCGACTTCAGCCGCCAGGCCGGCCGCGAGGCGGTGGAGAACCTGCTCGCCGCCGGCCGCGACTTCACCGCCGTGCTGGCGGCCAACGACCTCGTCGCCGCGGGAGCCGTCAGCGCGCTGCGGACCGCCGGCTACCGCATCCCCGACGACGTCTCGGTCGCCGGCTACGACAACCTGCCCACCGCCGTCGACGTGTGGCCCAACCTCACCACCGTGCACGTGCCGCTGGAGGAGATCGGCCGCAAGGCCGTCGAACTGGCTTTCGGCTCGGCCGACGGGCAGGCCGTGGTCACGGTTCCGACAGAGCTGGTTGTTCGAGACTCGACGGCCGGCCCAGCAGCAGGCTGAACACCACCAGCAGCACGACGACCGCCGCCGTGGCCGGCACCGCCCACGGCGTCAGCGGCGTGAGCAGGACCAACACCGCCGCCAGCAGGTGCACAGCGTTCAGCGTGTGTTCCCTGCGCGGCCGCACTTGCAACGCCCACGCGCTGAGCACGTAGACGGCCACCGGCACGGCAACGGCCCAGCCGATGTGGTCGTGGGCCTGCACCGCCTCCTCCAGGCCCGCGCCGACCGCCGCCGCCGAGGCGAAGACCAGGTAGTGGCTGTAGCCCCAGATGATCGAGGTGCGCAGCGACGTCAGCAGATAGTGTGTCGGCCGGTCGAAGTACAGCCACCACATGCCGAACACGATCAGCAGCCCGCTCGCGGCCAGCGTGGCCAGGTCGCCGACGCCGGTGCCGGAGTCCAGCGCCGCCTGGGTGGCCGTGGTCGCCGCCAGCACCGACTCGCCCAGCACGATCAACGTGAACAGGCTGTACCGCTCGGTGATGTGGTGCGGGTGCCAGGTCGTCGGCTCGGTGTGCTCGGCGAAGATCGGCACGGCCAGCTCCAGCAGGACGAACACCCCGAACGCCCACATCGGCAGCAATGGCAGGCACACCCACAGCACCTGGGCGACGAAGATGCCGCCGGCGTAGCGCAGTGCGGTCCGGCGGCGGTCGGGATCGGCCTTGGCGGCGCGCAGCCACTGGCTGACCATGGCCAGCCGCATCACCACGTAACCGGCGATCACGATCCGGAAGTCGTCATCGAACGCCCGCGGCACGCCGGCCGCCATGATCAGCACGCCGGTGATCTGCACCAGCGTGGTCGTCCGGTAGACGCCGTCGTCGGTGTCGTAGGCGGTGGCGAACCAGGTGAAGTTCATCCACGCCCACCAGATGCCGAAGAAGATCATCACGTAGTGCAGCACCCCGTTGCCGGGGTGCTCGCTGCCCAGCGCATGGTGCAGCTGCGCCGCCGCCTGCGAGACGGCGACCACGAAACAGAGGTCGAAGAACAGTTCCAGTGGGGTCGACACCCGGTGCACCTCGTGCATGCCCCGAGGACGCATCAGCCGGTACCACGTAGTCACGCCGCATACTCTCACCCACCAGGGGCGATTCCCGCTCGCCGACCCACCGATCGGAGGTTTCCCGCCTGTGTTACCGGCCGGGTGGGCTCCCGCGGCGAGCGCCGCTCAGCCGGCGCCGGCCGATGGCCTGACCGCCAAGCGGATCGGCGTGTTGATCATCTCGCGCGGCATATGGTAGTCCTGGCCACGTCGGCTCGCAGCGCGTGAGGCAAGTCCGGGCAGACCTCCCCGGTCGACCGGGCTTTCCGGCCCGGCACCGGGTTAGCGTGCAGTGCATGTCGGTGCTGTGGGGAATCTCGTTCGACGCGACCCCGATCTCCGGACTCGTGGTCGAGTTCGTGAAGACGGCATCGGTGTTCCGCGACCGCGGCCACCGGGTGCACCTCGATCTGGGCTACGACATCAAGGCCGACAAGAACGCCTTCTTCCGGCCGTACCGGCAGGAGCACTCGGCGCTGCCCGACTGGGTGCGGCTCGACCGTCCCTCGCTGGCGGGAATCGAGGGCTACCACGGGGAATTCGTCGCCGAGGTGCTGCGCGAGGTGGTCGGCGCGGGCCGTCCGGCGCTACTGCCCCGGGTGGAGGCGCTGGCTTCCGTTGTGGCCGACCGGATCGTGGCGGCGTGGCGGCGGGCCGGTGTGACGTTCGTGGTGGTGGAGAACGGCACGCTGCCGGAGAACATCATCTACACCAAGGCGTTGTACCAGGCCATCGCGCGGTACGGGCGGGCGGCCGGTCTGGGCCGGTTCGTGTTGTGGCGGGACCACGACCTGATGTGGCAGAGCGAGCCGGGCAGCGGAAAGTACGGTCGTGAGCCGTATCCGCATGCCGTGCGCCCCGTCGACTCGCCGCACATCCAGTACGTCGCGCTGCACGACGAGGCCAAGCGGAAAACGCTCTCCTGGGCGATTGACCTGCACGACATCGCCGTGCTGCCCAACACCTTCGATCACGCCCCGACCCGGCCGCTGCCCGGATTCCGGGCTCATTTCGGCATTCCCGACGGGGCGCCGCTGATCGCCCGCTGCACCAGGGTGATCCCGCAGAAGCGCATCGACCGGGACCTGCACCTGATCGCGCGGCTGCCGGGCGTGCAGCTGTTCGTGGCCGGCGATCCGGCCGAGGACCCGGTCGAATTCGTTCGCCTGCAACGGCTTGCCGCCGATCTCGGGGTCACCGAGCGGGTGGTGTTCGGCGGCCGGCTGGCCCCGCGCGAGGTGCGGACCGGGCGGGCCTACTCGATCCGGGACCTGCTGGCCGAGGCCACCCTGGCCTCGTTCCTCACCTCGTACGACTACGAGAGCTACGGCAACCCGATCGGCGAGGCCATCGCCTCCGGGGTGCCCTACCTGACCAGCGACTACGCCCTGTACCACACGGTGTACGGCCATCTCGGCTTCCAGGCCCCGATCCTGACCGCCGACCTGCCCGACGAGTCCTTTGTGGACTCCGTTCGCGAACTGCTGCTGGACGAAGGGAAACGTGCGCGCATGGCGGAACACAACCACCGGATCGGCCGGCAGCACTTCGACCGGGACCGGACCGAGCAGCTCGTGGACGAGATGCTGGCCACCCGGACCCGGCTGTCCGTGGTGCTGCCGGTGTTCAACGAGGCCGCCAACCTGCCGGCCGTGCTGGCCAGCCTGCACGCCCAGGAACTGGATCACGACCTGTACGACATCGTGTTGGTGGACAACAACTCCACCGACGACACGGTCGCCGTGGCCAAGGCCTTCGCCGCCGCGCACCCCGAGCTGACGATCCACCTGCTCGACGAGCCGGAGCAGGGCGTGGCCTGCGCCCGCAAGACCGGCATGGACTTCGCGGCTCGACGACTCGGCCGGGCCGCCGGCACCCGCTACTACCTGGTGTCGGCCGACGCCGACTGCCGCGTCGACTCGCGCTGGCTGCCGGAGCTCTTCCGCACCATGGAGGCCAACAAGGCGGCCATCGGCGTCTGCGACTACTACTACAACCCCGCACACTTCACGGCCAGACCGCGGCTGTGGGATGCCATCCAGCGCACCCTGCGCTGCCGGGCCGTGACGTTCGCCCTGTTCGGCGGCTTCCCCGACGGCAAGGGCTTCGCCGTCGACCGGGACGTCTACGAGAAGGTCGGCGGCATCGAGATCTTCTACCAGCTCCACGACGGCCGGTTCGTCAACCACCTGTCCGACGACTGGGACTTCGGCATCCGGGTGCGGGGTTCCGGCGAGGACATCGTGTACGCGCCGACCTCGCGGGTGGAGATCAACCCGCGCCGGGTGGACCACGCCATCGAGGAGGTGATCACCGGGCGGGCCTACGGCAACGACGGCATCATCGTGATGCGGGACATCCGCCCCGAGCGGCCAAGCACCCGTGACGTCGACCTGACCGAGGCACAGGCCCAGCAGGCGTGGGAGTTCTCCATCAAGGACTTCACGCCCAAGAACACCATCCTGCCGCTGCTGCTGACACCGTCCCTTCTGGACTCGGCCGACGTGATCGAGTTCTTCGGCGTTGACCTGGCCCAGCGGTTGCGGGCCCGGATCGAGGAGATCGCCGACGAGATGCGGGTCGTCGACTTCACCCCGATCCACGTCTACAAGACGCCGTCGTACCGGCTGTACTTCGAGTTCGCCGACGAGATCTTCGCCCGGCTGCGGGCCACCGTCGGCGAGGACATCGGCTACCCGCCACCGCTGCCGGCCTGCTTCTCCGAGGTGCCGCCGGACCGGTTCCGCGAGTTCGTGCGCTACTACTGCGAGGACCGGGAATCCGGCGAGGCGCACAACCACTTCGGCAACGGCGGGGTGTTCTGATGCTGGAAGCCTTGCGCCGGAAAACGCCCACCTGCTGGCGTACGTGACCCGGGATCCGTTCGGGGCCCACGTGTTTCCCGGCGACACCCCGGACTACTCCCCCGCCGAGTTCCTGGCCGACCTGGACGTGCAGCTGCGGGACACCGCCCCGATCCACCTGTGGTCGTACATCCCGACCTGCGCCTACCGCTGCCGGTTCTGCCAGTACCCGGTCGTGCTGGTCAAGGGCGATCCCGGCAAGCTGACCCAGTGGGCCGACTGGAACATGCGGGAAGCCCTGCTGTGGCTGGAGAGCGTGCCGTCCTTGAGCTCGGCCCCGATCGGCGAGTTCAACGTCTTCGGCGGCACCCCGTCGCTGCTGCCGGCGGCGGACATCGCCCGGCTGTTGGAGTTCTACCGCTCGCACTTCGCCTTCGGCCCCGAGACCACGGTCCGGTTCGAGGGCGACCCCAGCACGTTCACCGTCGAGAAGCTGGAGTTGCTGGCCTCCTTGGGCTGCACCAAGCTGTCCTGCGGCGTGCAGTCCTTCGACGACCCGGTGTTGAAGCTGTGCGGGCGGGAGCACACGTCCCAGATGTGCGTGGACTTCATCCGCACGGCGCAGCGGGTAGGGTTCGAGCGGATCAGCATCGACCTGATGTATGGGCTGCTGGACCAGACCGTGGACAGCGTGCGCCGTGATCTCGACGTCGTGCTGGAGACCGGCGTGAACTCGGTGGTGTGCACCAAGTTGCACCTCAAGTCGTACGCCGAGACCCGGACCGGCGTCGCCGGCGAGAAGCCCGCCGCGTGGCAGGTCGACAGCTACCGCTCTCGTCTTGAACGCGACGGCCACTTCTGGCCGACGCTGGACGAGCAGTACGAGATGCGAGCCGTGCTGACCGAAGGTCTGCGCGCTGCCGGATACGTCGAGCATCCCACGATGTACTTCGCCGCCAACGGGATCGGGCCGGAGAAGTGGAAGTCCATCATGGTCGACCAGGACCGCCAGGACGCCGAGGTCGCCATCGGGCTCGGCGGGAGCTCCAGCTGCCGGCGGTCCGAGGCCATCACCGACGTCAACTGGCAGACCTACGCCGCCGCCGTCGAGGCCGGCCAGGTCCCGCTCGGCTCCGCCACCGCGTTCTCCCCCTCCGGCCAGGAGACCCGAGCCGTCAAGATGGCCTTGACCTCCCTTCAGCCGCTCCGGGACGCCTTGCACCGCAACCGCTTCGGCCACTCCCTGTTCGACGAGCCATGGGCCAGCCGGTTCCGTTCGCTGGAGGACCGCGGCTTCGCCGTCCTGTCGGAGGACACCGTGACCCTCACGCCCGACGGCGAGGTTCTGGTCGAGGCGATCATCAACACGGAGTTCTGAGCAGCGACCGCCGGCGGATCTCCATCTGCCCCTTCCTTTTCCCTTCTCGCCCATAGCCACCTCTCGTCCAGCCTCCCCTTCCCCACTCCGGCCCGGCCGCCTCCCGCCGGTCCTTCCTTCCTCCGATCTCCTCACTTCCTCGCTATCCACCCCTCCGTCCGCTGCCGCCTTCGACTCCGTAACTGATTGCGGGGCAAGGGATCTGCGAGTCAGGTGGGTGGTTCCGGTCAGTGCTGCGGCGCAAGTTCGCTGGGGTGTGCGTTTACTGCGGCCTGGACAGGAAGG
>Ga0310811_10004030_pt1 | contig 18502 bp, 16 predicted proteins | sample YCmetagenome_FD_207642 | JGI IMG/M metagenome (GOLD analysis project Ga0310811, IMG submission 207642) | Soil microbial communities from experimental microcosm in Duke University, North Carolina, United States - YC | ecosystem: Engineered > Artificial ecosystem > Soil microcosm > Unclassified ...
GCGCTACGCAGGCGCGTTGCGTCATGGCTGTCGTTGGCCCAGCGGATGTCGCCGCTGAATTCGGCATCGAGACCGGCGAGGATGCGCAGCAGCGTGCTTTTGCCGCAGCCGCTCGGACCGAGCACCGCCACGCGCTCACCGCGGGTGATCGCAAGCGACAGGTTGGCAATGGCTTCAACGACACGGCCGCTGCGCGACAGATAGGCCTTGCGCAGATTGCGGATGTCGATGGCCGTAGCTGATGCAGCCGCGTGCGTGTCGGTCAAATGCGCGTTTCCTCGTCATCGCCTGTGCCGCGTTGCGAGCGAAATCTCACTCCGCCATTCCGCATTACAGAACGCTCTATCTCCCTCTGTGGACGCTACGTTCAAGCGCTGAAACGAGTCAATGGCGTATCTCGAATGGCTTCAATCTGCGGAGAAAATGTCTCACGCCCCTCATTCGCGAAGCGGCGTCTTGTTGTCGCGGCGCGGCCTGGGCACGCGTCTTTCGTATAGAACGGGAAGAGAAACTGTTCTGTTGAACGGAACGAATGGATAGGCCAAAAGTTTGACCGTTGAGAGTCGCTCCTGAAATCATGCATCGGCTTCCGATGCGATATAGAAGCAGAGAGCACGTCGTTGCCCGCCGTCCCATCGTTTGCCCATGACCGAAGACAATCAAACCTATCCGCCACTGAATACGCTCAAGCGCGTTGCAGAGAACGTCTGGATCGTGGACGGGCCGCTGATCCGCTTTGGGCCGCCTGGTCTGAAGATGCCGTTCCCGACGCGGATGACGGTCGTTCGCCTCGATGACGGGTCGTTGTTTCTGCATTCGCCAACGGCTTTGACGCCGGCGTTGAAGGCGGACATCGAGAAGGCGGGCACGCCGCGCTGGATCGTCGGACCCAACCGCCTCCATTACTGGTGGATTCCCGACTGGAAGAGCGCATTTCCGCACGCCGATGTCTATCTCGCGCCGCGCATCAGGGAGCAGGCGGGCGCACGGATCGCTTTTGCGACGTGCGATCTTGACGTGCAGACCGGCTATCCGTGGGATCGCGCCATCGCGACGCTGCCGATCGCAGGCAGCTACATGACGGAGGTGGAATTCTTCCACCATGCGAGCCGCACGTTGATCCTCACCGATTTCATCGAGAATTTCGAGCCGCGCAAGCTCGGCTTCCTGATGCGCTGGCTGACGCGGTTCGGCGGCGTGCAGGCGCCGGACGGTCAGATGCCGCGCGACATGCGGTTCAGCTTCCGCAATCAGAAACGTGAATTGAAGGCCGCCGTCGAGACGATGATCGCGTGGAATCCCGAACGCATCATCATCGCTCACGGACTGTGGTACGACAAAGGCGCGGCCGCCGAACTGCGCCGCGCCTTCCGCTGGATTCTCGATGCGGCGTGACGCCTTCGCGCCGCACTTAGTGCGAGGGCGTGCCGGCTGCGAGCGGGGCCGGGCGCTTCATGAAGATGCCAAGTGCGGCAAGCGCGACGAACAGCACCGTCAGGATCACGAAGACGTCGGCAAAGCTCATGACGAGCGCCTGCCGTCGCACGATCAACGATAGCTGCTTGAGAGCCATCGCCGGCGCGGCGCTGCCGAAGTCATGAAATTTTGTCGTGAGATCGGCGAGCGTTTCATTCGCCGCACCGCGCGACCATGTCACTGACTCATGCAGCCGCGCGAGATGCAGGTCCATGCGGTCGTTGAGCACGGTGTTGATCGCGGCAAGCCCGATGGCGCCGCCAAGATTGCGCGTCAGGTTGAACAGGCCGGAGGCGTTCTTGATGCGATCGAGCGGAAGCGTGCCGAGGGCGACGTTATTGACGGGAATGATGGCGCACATCAGTCCGAGGCCACGGAAAATCTGTGGCCAGAAAATTTCCCAGAAATCCCAGTCCTTGGTCAGGAACTGCATCTGATAGGTGCCGAGCGCGAACAGGAGGAAGCCGCCGATCAGCAGATATCGGGGGTCGAGCTTCGACGACAGCCGGCCAACGATGGGCGCGCTACAGAACATCGCCAGGCCGGAGACGAACAGCGCTTCGCCAATCATCAGCGAATTGTAACCGCGCACCTGCGCCAGATAGACCGGATAGAGATAGGTGAGGCCATAGAGCCCGATGCCGAGCACGAAGGAGAACATGCTGCCGATTGCGAAATTGCGGTTCGCGAACGCGCGCAGGTCGACGATCGGCTCTCGCGCGGTGAAGACCCGGTAGAGGAACGCTGCTGCCGACGCCGCCGAGACGATCGCCGCATAGAAGATGGCATTATCCTGCAGCCAGTCGTTGCGCGGCCCCTCCTCGAGCACATATTCCAGCGCGCCAAGAAATCCGGCCATGGAGAACAGCCCCCACCAATCGAAATGGTCGAGCAGCTTGTAGTCGGGCTGGTCGAAATCGATCAGCGCCAGCGCGGCCGACGTCACCAGAATGCCGGGGATGACATTGATGAAGAACAGCCAGTGCCAGGACAGCAATTCGGTCAGGTAGCCGCCGACAGTCGGTCCGACGGTTGGCGCCAGCGTCGCGATCAGGCCGATGACGGGGCTGACGATGGACTGTTTTGAGCGCGGAAAAACGGTGTAGGCGGCGGCGAACACCGTCGGGATCATGCCGCCGCCGATAAAACCCTGCAGCGCGCGCCAGACGATCATGGTCGAGATCGACGAACTCATGCCGCACATGAAACTCGCGAAGGTGAAGCCGCCGCATGAGATGGCAAACAGCGTGCGCGTGCCGAGCGCGCGGGCGAGGAAGCCGGACAGCGGGATCGCCACGACTTCAGCGATCAGATAGGCGGTCTGCACCCAGGGAATCTCGTCGCCCGAAGCCGACAAGCCGGCCTGGATTTCGTTGAGCGAGGCCGACACGATCTGGATGTCGAGCAGCGCCATGAACATGCCGAAGCACATGGTCATGAACGCGATCATCCGGCGCGGATCGATGCGATCGGAATTTGTGTCGACGGTGGTGGTCATGACCTGACGTCCCGGGAATGACGGGAGGCCGGGCAAATGCCCGGCCGATCTTTACTTTGCGGCCGTCTGCGTCTTCAGCGGGATCGCCGCGACGGCACCCGGCTTGGTGTCGACATCGACGACGACCGACATGCCCGGCCGCAGCGCGCCACGGTCGGCGACAGCGACGGGGACGCGGATACGCACGCCGAGCCGCTGCACGATTTTCGTGAAATTGCCGGTCGCGTTGTCGGGCGGCAGCAGCGAGAACACGGAGCCGGACGCCGGCGACAGGCTTTCGACCACGCCGTTGATCGTCTGATCGGGCAGCGCATCGACAGCGATCGACACCGGCTGGCCGGGCTGCACATGGCCGAGTTGCGTCTCCTTGAAATTGGCGTCGATATAGACGTCCGCCAGCGGCACGATCGCTGCGACGCGCTGGCCGGTCTGGACATAGTCGCCGACCTGCGCAGCCCGATTGCCGATGACGCCGTCCACCGGCGCGCGGATCTCGGTGAAGGAGAGGTCGCGTTCGGCCTTGGCGAGCACCGTCTTGAGTTCGTCGAGGGTGCGTTCCGCCTCTTTCTTCTGTGCCTGCAGCACGCCGACAGTGGCGACCGCGGCGTCGACGGCGGCCTGCGCGCTTTGCACGCTGGCATTCGCCTCGTCGCGATTGGCAATCGATTGTTCAAGCGTCTGCCGGCTTGCGAATGCCTTGCCGGCGAGCGCCTGCTGACGCTGATACTCCAGTTGCGCGCGTGTCTGTCCGGCTTTGCTCGAGACAAGCTGCGCCTGCGCCTGTTCGACGCTGGCTTGCTGCGCGACGATCTGGCGGTCGAAGCGCTCAATACTGGCTTGCTGGGTGGCGGCCTTGGTGCGCGCCTGATCGACGGCGATCCTGTAGTCGCCATTGTCGATGCGCGCGATTACGTCGCCGGCGTGGACCTTGGCGTTATCGGCAACGAGAATCTGTGACACATAGCCCGGCACTTTGGCGGCCAGCGTCGTTGTGTCGGCATGGACATAAGCGTCGTCGGTGGAAACTATGAAGCGGCCGACCGTGACGTAGTCGTAGCCGAACCATCCGCCGGCGAGCAGGGCGACGAGCCCGGCGCCGACCAGAAGGCGCTTGCGGTTGGCCTTGAGCGTTGCCTTCAGCGACGGTTTCGCCGCCGTGGCATTGTCATTGTCCTGTTGCGGCAGCGGACCCTTGGCTTCGGTCCGGTCGTTTTTCGCGTCGGTTGAAGTCGTGGTCTTTTCATGAGCGGGTCTTGCGCTAACCGGTCCATCCTGCCGAACCGGCAGGTTCGGACCGTGGCTGGCCGCTTGGTCAGTTTCTTGGTCAGTCTCCCGGCCAATCTCATGGCCGGCGTCCGCTGGGACAACGCTCAGGCGGGACCCCGTCCCATTCTTCGTGCGCTGCAACATATCTCGCTCCATTGACCGAACCGTTCAGTCAACGCGGAATATGCGGAATGGTTTCGGCTCTGTCAAGATTGACTGAACGGTTCGGTCATTGAAAAATGCATAGGAATAGTCCATATTTGGGTGGCCGGTCCGAAAGTCTAATAATGGGCCTGCGCAAGGAGGTATTGCCATGACTGCTCCTGCCATCGTTGAGCGCCTGCCTGCCGAGGCCGACGACAGCGTCAAACGGCGCCAGATCATCCAGGGTGCCAGCCAGGTCTTCAGGATGCAGGGATTCGATGCCGCCAGCATGGGCGAGATCGCCAAGGTGGCCGGCGTCTCAAAGGGCACCTTGTATGTTTACTTCAAGGACAAGGACGAGTTGTTCGAGGCCATCGTCGCCAATGAATGCATCTTTCAGGCAGAGGGGATCTTTGCGTTCGACTCCCAGAACCCGGATGTGGCCGGCGAACTGACGCAGGTGTTGCGGAAATTCGCCGCTACATTGTGCGAGCCGGCGCGGCATTCGCCGCTGCGCATGGTCATCGCCATCGCCGACCGCATGCCGCATATCGGAAAGAAATTTTACGAAACCGGACCCGCCACCGGTATCGCCAAGGCGAAGGCTTATCTCGAAGCACAGGTTGCGGCCGGCCGGCTGGTCGTAGCCGACTGCGAGGTCGCCGCGGCGCAATTGATCGAGTCGAGCCTGTCCACGTTGTTCAAGCCGCTGCTGTTCAACTTTGCCCCGCCGCCAACGCCCGAGCGCGTCGACCATGTCGTCGGCATCGCCGTGAGGACCTTCATGGCGGCTTACGCTGCGCGATAATCAGTGCTGCGTTTTCAAGGCAGCAGCAGGCGCGCGCCGATGGCGAGGATGAGCGCCGGCGGCGTGACCAGCAATCCGATTTTCAGGAATGTCCGGTAGCCGACATGTTCGCCCTCGCGGCGGATGACGAGCAGCCACAGGATCGTGGCAAGCGATCCGCTCACGGAAAAATTCGGCCCCAGATCGACGCCGATCAGGATCGCGTCGGTCACCGCCTGTGGCGGTTTTGCTGCCGCGATTGTCGTCGCGCCGATCAGCCCCATCGGCAGATTGTTGATGACGTTGGAAAGCACGGCGACGAGTCCGCCCGCCGTAGCGCCGGCAAGCAGTTCGGAGATCGCAACAAGCTGCGTCAGGTCTGTCGCAAGCAGGCGGATCAGGCCGGTGCGTTCGATGGCTTCGACGAGCACGAACAGTCCGGCGACAAGCGGAATGATCCCCCACGACACATCCTTGATCAGCGGCAGCGGCGACTGGCGTTGCTGGACAAGAACGAAGAGCGTGGTCGCGAGGCCCAGCAGCGCCGTCGGCAGGCCGAGGCGGATGTCGAGTAGCGACACGGTCAGCAGCGTCGCCGCGGTCACGGCGATGCCGGCCAGCGCCGCCTTGGCGCCCGACGAAAGTTTTTCCGTGCCGGTCTCGGCCGTGAACGCCGCGTCAAGATCGTTGCGCATCGCCCAGCGCAGCATCAGGTAGGTCGCGACGATGGACAGCAGCGAGGGCAGTGCGAAGCTTTTGAGCCAGGCGGCAAGCGGCGGCGTGTGATCGCCGTAAAGAACGATGTTGGCCGGATTTGAAATCGGCAGCACGAAACTCGCCGCGTTGGCGATGAAGGCGCAGATGAAGAGGTAGGGAAGCGGTTCGAGTTTTGCTTTCTTCGCCGCCGCAAACACCGCGGGCGTCAGTACCACGGCGGTCGCGTCGTTCGACAGGAAGGCCGTGACGATCACGCCGACCGCATAGACGAGCAGGAACAACCGCTGCGGCGAGCCGTGCGCGTGGGCGACTGCGTATTGCGCCACCCAGTCGAACAGACCTTCATGCCGGGCCGTTTCCGACAGCAGCATCATCCCGAACAGGAAGAGATAGACGTCGAGGCCTTTGCCGATGGCGTCGAGGGCGAGACCGGGCGCCAGCAGCCCGAACAGCACGACGGCGGCCGCGCCGAGACAGGCCCACACCGCTTCGGGCAACCCGAACGGCCGCGTGATCACGCCGGCGGTGGTAAGTCCGGCGATCCCCCAGACCAGACTGTTGGCGATTGTCGCATCCATTCAGGAGACCTTATGCCGGCGCTGGAGCGGGCGCCGCAGCGGGCTTGCCGGCGCAGGCCGGTTTGAGCAGGGACGAGAACATGATCCACAACATCAGCGACCCCAACGCAAGGCCGCCAAGCACCACGAAGGCAGCGCGATAGCCGATGCCTTGCGCGATCCAGCCGCCGAGCGCGGGACTGAGCGACGCGCCGACGCCCTGCACCGTCATCACCGCGCCCTGTCCGATATTGACCCGGCCGGTGCCGTTCATCAGTCGCGCGACAAGACCGGGAACGGCGACGCTTTGCAGTCCGGCGCCGATGCCGTCGAGAATCTGCACCGGAAAGACGCCCCATTCCTTGATCACTGAGGCGGCAACCACGCCACGGATCGGCAGCGCGATGAACGTGATCAGGATGACGAGCCAATAGCCCTCCTTTTCCGCCATGCGCATGGCGACGATGGCGGCAACGATCATCACCGCCTGCGCAACGACGATGGTCGTGGCAACGAAAGTGGCGGGATCGCCTTCCTTGGCGGCGACAACGGCCAGACCGTAAAGCGGAAGCATTGCCGCGTTGCCCAGATGAAACAGCGCCAGCGACGCGGCGAGCACGAGCAGCGGCTTGCATTCGAGCAGGATTCGCACGCCCTTGACCTCACCCTGCGCCCCGGCATCGTGCGACAGGCCGCGCGCTTCACGATCGTCGATCGCGTCGCGCGGGATCATCAGCACGCTGATGATCGAAACAATGCCGAAGGCGGCGGCGAGCCAGAACACGGCGACGAATCCGAACTGCCAGCCGAGATAGCCGGACAGTGCCGCCCCCACCATGTTGCCGGCGTGATTGAAGGCCTGGTTGCGCCCGTTCTGGCGGTTGAATCCGCTCTGGCGCGCCATGCCGAGCGTAATGCCGGTGACGGCCGGCACGATCGCAGCACCGGCGATGGCGGTTGCGACTTGCGAGGCGGCGACCACCCAGAATTCCTGCGACAGCAGGATGATCGAGGACGCCAGCACCGTGCAGATGCCGGGTATGATGACATAGGCGCGCTTGTGGTGTGTTGCGTCGATGAGCGCGCCGGCGGGCGCGGTTAAAAGCATCCCCGCGATGCCGCCCATGGTCATCACGGTGCCGATGGCGCCGCTCTGCCAGCCATAGGCGAGCAGATAAACGCCGAGGAACGGGCCGATGCCCGCCTGCATGTCCGCCATGAAGAAGTTGAGCGATTCGAGCGCAATCCGGTTGCGCGGTGCGATGTTGGATGCCGCCTCCGTCTTCATCGCGTCAATCATCCTGTCGGCTGCATGCCGAAATCTCTCATGCGTCGTGTGTCCTTTGTGGCGACGGCGGGGAGGCGGCGGCGCTCACAGCGCCGGATGGACGGCTTCGCCGGATGCCGGGAATTGAATGCGGCGGCTACGGGAAAGTTCCTGAGGGACGGTGTCGTGGTGGCATTGGCGGCTGTTGCGTCCGTCAACAAAAAAGGAGTGGCGGATGCCACTCCCTTCATGTCGGCGCATCACATGCTGCGCCGTGCGATAACGGACAAGGCCGTCGTTATTTCTTCTTCTTCGCGTCGAGGATGTCGCGCACGCGCTCGACGACAGGCTTCGGCGTCGCGATGACATCGGCCACGAGCTTGTCCATCGCCTTTCCGTCCACCGGATCGATATCCAGTTTCTCCTTCTTGGCCTCGGCGAGGAACTCGGGATCCTTCATCGTGTCGTCGAAGGCCTTGCGCAGCGCCGCGACGCGATCCGCCGGGACCTTTGGCGGCAGGAAGAACGGCCGGCCGAAGTCGAGACGTGCCATGGCAAGCTGAAGCGCGCTCTTGTCGTCTGGGTTTTTCGCCATCTCGAACACGCTCGGGACGCCCGGCAGTTCCGGATTCGGACGCAGCGCCCATTGCGCGATGATCCGCACCTTCTTTTCGGCAAGCCATTTGCCGGCGATGGCCTTCAAGGTCGTATAGGCGGTCGCGCCGTTGCCCTCGATCTCGCCGCGCTCCATGGCGAGATTGATCGCGGGCGTGCCGTTATAGCCGGTGACGACCTTGAACTTGGTGTGGAAGATCGCATTCGCCAGGATCGGAAAGTCATATTGCGTCGATCCCGGCGCCTGCGCACCGACCACCGTCTCATGGGTCAGGAGATCGTCCCATTTTTTCACGGGCGACGTGTGCCAAAGATAGGTGACGTGGGTCTCGCGGTTGGTGCTGCCGAGCCACTGCAACTTCACCGGATCGAAGCGGACGCCATCCGGCGTCAGCAAGGGCGCCGTCGGCACGCCGCCGAACGCGGCACCGATCGCGGTGCCGTCGAACGGACCGACATTGTAGAGGGAGTTGGCCGAGACGACGCCGCCCGCGCCCGGCTGGTTCTGGACGATGATGTTCGGATTGCCCGGGATATGCTTGGTCAGATAGCGCGCCAGCGTGCGCGCATTGAGGTCGTAGCCCGAGCCTGCGGCCACGCCGACGACGATGCGGATCGTCTTGCCTTTATAGAAATCGGCGACACTGTCTGCCGCCTGCGCGGTGGTCAGGCCCAGCGACAGCGCTGCCGCCGTCATCAGAATTTTTCTCACTTCGTCCTCCCTTTGATTTGCTTGTCTCGCTTGTCTGGAATTTCGTCTTTCGGTCTTGGTCAAAATTTGCGTTTGGCCTTTGCGTTCAGCTTTTGGGCTGCGCGAGGTCGCCCTCGTCGAGATGCACGACGGTCTCGCCGGTCGCCGCGAAGGTGCGGGTCACTTCGCCGGCGTCGTAGACGAACAGCATCACCAGTTCCGCTTCGCCCGTATTGTGGAAGCAATGCACCTCGCCCTGCGGAATGTAGGCGACCTCCATGGGGCCGATCGGGCGGCGCTGGCCGTGGACCTCGACGTCCGCCTGGCCTGAGAGGATCACGATCTGCTCATCGCAGTTGTGATAATGCAGCGCGACGCTGCGGCCCGCCGGCAGCGTCGTGGTGCCGGTCGTGACCTGCGCGCCGCAGCGCTTCTCGTTGCAGAAGAGTTTTGTCGTCACGCCGTTGCCGCGGTCGAACACCTTGATGTCGGACTGCCGGAAAACGGTCGCTTTCTTCTCTGTCATGGTCTTGAACTCCAGAAGCGGAAAATCATCGGGTGCGCGCGACGATCGGCGTGATGCCGTATTCGCTGGCGACCTTGTCGAGTTCGGCGAGCAGCGGCGGCGTGATCGGAATGCCTTGGGCGAGACGCTTGTCGCGCGCGGCCAGCGCCCGCTCGCCGGGCAGGCGGATGTCGTCGAAGCCTGGGCGCAGGGGCGAGGCCTTCATCTCGGCGCGCACCGCCTCGACACGCTCCTTGAACGCCTTGACGTCGCAAAAGGCTTTGACGTCGATCGCGACGATGAACTGTCCGGTGTTGGTGACGCTCGTATCGTCGGCGTTGAAGTCGACCACGTCGCGGCCGAATGCAGCGGTGTTCAGGGTGCCGGCGAGCAGGCCGAAAATCAGCGACAGGCCGTAGCCTTTCGGGCCGCCGATCGGAAGCAGCGAGCCGCCGGCGCCTTTCTTCGGATCGGTCACCGGATTGCCTTCCGGGTCGATCATCCAGTCGTCGGGCATGGTCTCGCCGCGTTGCGCCGCGAGTTTCACCTTGCCGTAGGCGACCTTCGTCGTCGCCATGTCGAGCAGCACCGGCCGCTCCGTGCTCGGGACGGCGACCGCAATCGGATTGGTGCTGAGCAACAGTTCGATGCCGCCCCACGGCGCCATGTGATTGGCGTTGCCGACCGCGACATAGAGGCCGATCATGTCCTTCTTGAGCGGCATCAGCGCATAGACGCCGGCCGCTCCCGCGTGATTGCTGTGATGTGCGCCGACCCAGCCGATGCCGTTTTCCGCCGCGATGTCGATCGCCATGTCGGCGGCCCGCTTCATCACCAGATGGCCCATGGCGTTGTCGCCGTCGAGCAGCGCCATAGCGCCGCTCCGGCGTTCGACGCGGATATCGGGATTCGGATTGAAGCCGCCGACCTTCAGCCGGGCGAGATAGCGCGGCAGACGGAAGATGCCGTGGCCGTCGCCGCCGAGCAGATCGGCGGCGACCATCAATTCGCCGACCGTGCGTGCGTCGCCATTCGGCAGGCCGCCTTTGGTCAGGGCGTCGGCAATGAAGTCAACGCAGATTGTGTCCGCGATCATCGTGTTCTTCGTGTCGGTCATCAGCGCGCCTTATCCCTCTGCCGGCCTTCCGCATGATGCGGAAGGCGCGGCCCCCTGTCTCTTTGCTCTTGAATGCCGGCCTTATGCTTTGACCGGGCCGACCCAGATCGTCTTGGTGTTGGTGAATTCCTTGATGCCGTAGGCGCCGAGTTCGCGCCCGTAGCCGGATTTCTTGACGCCGCCGAACGGGAGCCGTGCGTCCGAGGCGACCATGCCGTTGATGAAGACCGCGCCGGCCTCGATGCGATGCGCGAGTTCGCGTCCGCGTTTCGTATCGCCGGTCCACAGCGCAGCGCCGAGGCCGTATTCGGTCCTGTTGGCGAGTTCGATGGCGTGGTCCGCGCTGTCGGCGCGCACGATCGCCGCGACCGGCCCAAAAGTTTCCTCGTCGAAGGCCGCCATGTCGGGCGCGACATTGTCGAGCACCGTCGGTGGATAGAACGCGCCCTGATTGTTCTCGATGGTGCCACCCATGCGCAGCCGCGCACCAGCCTTGATCGAGCGCTGCACCTGATCGTGCAGATCGTCGCGCAGGTTGGCGCGCGCCATCGGGCCGATGGTGGTCTTGCGGTCGAGCGGATCGCCGACGACCATTTTCTTGACGTGGCCGCACAGCGCGTCGCTGAACTTGTCGATCACGGACGACTCGACGATGAAGCGCTTGGCCGCGATGCAACTCTGGCCGACATTCTGGAAGCGCGCCTTCGCCGCGGTTTGGGCGGCGGCATCGATATCGGCATCGGCGAGCACGATGAACGGGTCGGAGCCGCCGAGTTCGAGCACCTGCTTCTTGAGATGTTTGCCGGCTTCGGCGGCAACGAGCGAGCCGACTTCGGTCGAGCCGGTCAGCGTCACGGCGGCAATGCGGTCGTCACCAATGAGGGCAGCGACCTCGGAGGCCGAGATCAGCAGCGTTGCCATCAATCCGTCCGGAGCGCCGGCCTTGCGCACGACCTCTTCGATGGCGACCGCGCATTGCGGCACATTGCTGGCATGCTTGAGGATGGCACCATTGCCGGCCGCGAAGGCCGGGATGGCGAAACGGAAGAACTGCCAGAACGGATAATTCCACGGCATGACCGCGAGCACGACGCCGAGCGGATCGTACACCACTTCGCTGTAGCTCGCGTTGCTGTCGACGATATCAGGCGCGAGATATTTGGGCGCCATCTCCGCATAGACGTCGCAGGTCCATGCGCATTTCTCGATCTCGCCTTCGGCCTCGGCGATCGGTTTTCCCATCTCCAGCGAGATGAGTTCGGAATAGTGCTTCTTGTTCTCGCGCAGCACGCGGGCGATCTGTTTCAGCAGCGGCAACCGCTCTGCGAGCGGTGTGCGACCCCAGGCGCGCTGCGCTTTTGCCGCGGCAGTCAACGCGCTGTCGATGGCGGCCTTGTCATGAGGCTTGTATTCCTTGAGCACGGCGCCGGTCGCCGGATTGATGGATTTGATCATGACGCTCTCCTGAAAATCTCAATGCGAAATCTGGCTGCGAAATCTGATTGAATGCCGTGCGGGCTAGCCGGTGGCGGACAACCCAGTGCCGTCGACGACGAACCGCTTGGGGTCTTCAAGGATGAACACCCGGGCATTCAAGACGATCTCGATCGACTTCTTATAGTGATTGATCAGCAGGCGCACAGCGCCCTCGACGTCCTTTTCGAGGCAGGCATCGAGGATGTCGCGATGTTCCTTGACCAGATCCTGCCGCAGCGGCGCGTGGGCCGCGGACAGGATGCGGCGGCGCAAACGGTAGCGCGCCGACTGCTCGTAGAGTTTCGTGGTGAAATTCAAAATCCAGTCATTGCCGCAGGCGGCGAGCAATGCGTGATGGAAGGCCTGGTGATGGACCGCCCATTCGGGGGTCAGCATATAGTCGCGGCCTGCGTCGGCACCCGCCGAGGCTCCTGCTTTCGACAGGCGGTGGAAGGCGAGCAGGATCGATTCCTCCCAGCGCTCGCCACCATTTGCGAACGAGAGCCGCAGCGCGGCTTCCTCGAGCACGAGGCGCGTATTGGTGATGGCGATGAATTCGTTTTCGTCCAGTTCCGAGACGTAAAAGCCCTGGCGTTCCTTCTTGACGACGAGGCCGTCGGAGCAGAGCCGGCTCAGCGCCTCGCGCAACGGGCTCAACCCGATGCCGTATTTGCCGTGCAGTTCCGCCACCCGCAGCTTCATGCCGGGGGCGAAAGCGCCACTGGTGATGTCGCGGCGCACGCGTTCATAGGCGGTCAGCGCCAGCGTTGATGCGTTGCTAGAGGCCATGCGCGCCTCCATGCGTTGCAACCGGTTCTGCGGTTGCCAGAACATGTGTGGCAAAGCTTTCTTCCAGCAGCGCGGCCTTCAGGCCCTTGGTGATGAAGACGATCTGGCTTTCGGGTTTGTTGTCGGGCCAGGCCGTCAGCGTCGTCGGTTCACTGACGAGCCCTGCCACACCGTGCATCACCACCGGCCGCGCGGATTCAGCCAGCCAGAAAATGCCCTTCATACGCAGGATGTGCGGCGCGCGCAGCGAATAAACCATGGCCATCCAGTCGCGCAGGCGATCCCATGCGAGTGGACGGTCGATGCGCGCCGACCAGCTTTCGACGCCGGAATGATGGTGGTGGACGGGATGCGCTTCGTCATGCGCCGCATGATGATGGGTGTGGTCGTGCGCGGCGTGATTGGCGTGCGCATTGTTGCGCGCGACGGCTGGAATAAGCTGCGAAAACAGCGTCGCCGCATCGACCTTGCCGTGCGAGACAACAAGAATATCGAGCGCCGGATTGATCGCGCGCAGGTCGGCGAGAAGGTCGCTGACGGCATTGCGGCCGGCGATGTCGGCCTTGGTGACGAGGCATAGGTCGGCGAGCGCGATCTGTGCCGACACTTCGTCCGTGTCGCGCAACTGCTGCGGCCCGAGTACGCCGTCGATGGTGCTGATGACGCGCGCGAGATGGCAGCGGCCGTGCAGGCTGCGTGCCGTGGTCAGGTCGCGGATGATTGGTCCCGGATCGGCCAACCCCGTGGTTTCGATGATGATGCGTGAGAACGGTGGAATGCTGCCCTGCGCCTGCTTGGTGAACAGGTCGCCCACGGTATCGACGAGATCGCCGCGGATCGAGCAGCAGACGCAGCCATTGTCGAGCATCAGCACATTGTCGAACGAGGATTCGACGAGCACGTGGTCGAGGCCGACCTCGCCGAACTCGTTGATGATCAGCGCCGTGTCGGCCATGCCCGGCTGGCTGATGATGTTCCGCAAGATGGTCGTCTTGCCGCTCCCAAGAAAGCCGGTGACGACATAAATCGGCACGTCTTCGAGCGAAGCTTGCACCGGAGCATGGCGCGCGGTCATGACGCCGCTCCGGCCGGGCTGGCGCCTCGCGTCGCTGTCTCTGTGCTTCTGCTTTTCATGCTGAGCGACGTTTGCAAAAACTTGGAACCTGGTCAACGATTATATAAAACATGCGTAACGTTGACGTATTTTATAGAATATGGGATGGAGCCGCCCTGACTTTCAGAGGCGCAGCGCCTCGCACGGGGAATTTGCCGATGGATGGTGCGGTCGCAAAAAACATAAAGCTGTTGTCCCAGGACGTGCTTGGCGGCTTCGGCGGCATCGGCGAAGGCATGAGCATCCAGCTTGCCAAGGACGGCCGCCGGATTCTCTGGATCGCCCATGAAGGGCCGCCGAAAAATTTCACCGGCGTCGATGTGAGCGATCCGCGCAAGCCGCGCATCGTTTGCCAGACCGACCTGCCGCACAACGACATGCGCTCCAATTCGCTCGACGTGGTCGGCGACGTGCTGGCGGTCGCCTATCAGGTCTCGCGGCCGGGCGGCCAGCCGGCCGGCGTCGAATTGTTCGACATCAGCACGCCGGAGCGGCCGCAGCGCATTTCCTTTTTCGATTGCTCCGGCCCGCATTCGCGCGGCGTGCATTGCCTGTGGTTCGTCGACGGCGAATTCATCCATTGCGCCAGCGGTGCTGCCGATTTCGAGCCGACGCATCCGCGCGATGATCAGTTTTATCGCATCATTGATGTGCACAATCCGGCAAAACCGGTCGAGGCGGGGCGCTGGTGGTACCCCGGCACACGCAAGGGCGATGCCGCGCCGCCGCCGCCGCGCGTGCGCCCGATGCCGTTGAAGGATCTGCGTGGGCCAGACGCGTTCCGGCTGCACAACGCCAACATCTATCCGGAGCGGCCGGACCGGGCTTACATCGGTTATATCGACGGCGGCGCCTTCATCCTCGACATCGCCGACAAATCCGCGCCAAAAGTCGTCGGCGCATGGAATCCGCATCCGCCCTATCCCGGCTTCACCCACACGGTGATGCCGCTGTTCAACCGCGGGCTGCTCGTCGTCACCGATGAATGCGTGCAGGACGACGCCGAGGACTGGCCGAAGCTGACCTGGATGGTAGATGCGCGCAAGGAAGACAATCTTGTGCCGATCAGCACCTTTCCGCTGCCGTCGGTCGAGGAGTTCGGCCACAAGGGCGGGCGTTTCGGCTCGCATAATGTGCACGAAAACAGGCCGGGGCCTTCGTTCCGCAGCGAAGACATCATATTCGGATGCTTCTTCAATGCCGGCATCCGCATCTTCGACATCAAGAACCCGTATCGGCCGGAAGAGATCGCCTGCTTCATCCCGCCAGTACCGGACGGCTCGCGCGTGGCGACGGCGCAGATGAACGAGATCTATGTCGACGAGCGCGGCGTGATTTTTGCCGGCGACCGCTGGAGCGGCGGGCTTTATACGTTCGAAGCCGACATTTGATCCTGCGTGGTCATGCGCGCCGACACCATCGTCTACGACATCGCTTATGGAGCGATCGAGAATCCTGAGGCTGCGCTTTGCTCCAGCGATAACGCGCGGGCGGTGGATAACGCGAACAGTCTTGGGCCTTATCACGCGTCGATCTCGACTGGCAGTTCGGCCCTGCGCCTCAACAGTCCGGGCTGGATGAACCTGACGCTCGATGTCGCCGCCAACCTGCGTACGCATCAGGCGCTCAAGGACTATTGCCGCTGGCGCGTAGAGAAGAAGGCGCCGCTGTTCGCGTTGCCGTTGCAGCGGTTCCTCGTGCAGTATCTCGACTTCGTCGAACGGCGCGTGCGCGAGAATGCCGCCGTCTTGCCGGGCGGGCGGACGTGGGATGACGCCATCTTCAGCGTCGATGACTGGTTCTTTTCGGCGTTCCTGCCACTGCCTAACGCGCATCTGCGGTTGTCGGAGGCGGAAAGCGCCGCGGCGGGCGGCGCGCGCTTTTTGCGCTTCGATGCCGTGTTCTGGACCGGCGAGGCGCTCACCGCCGTCACGCTCGATAATCATGCGATGCCGACGCCGCGCCAGCGCCGCGCCTATGCGGCGTTCGCGCAGATGCGGCCGGACATCCGTTTCATGACAGTCCCGGTGCCGGATACCGGCGCGGAATTCTCATTCGAATCCGATCGGTGGCCGCGTGGTTTCGCCACGTTCTGGGACGGCTTACAGTTCCCCTATGGCCCGCTGCGGCCGGAGGCGTTTGGCTGGCGGCCGTGATCCCGGCATCCGAAGGACGTCCGGTCGACAGTGATTTGCGGGAAGTGCTATCTCACGCATCGAACAGGGCACCGGAACGATCGATGAACGCGCCGCCGCGCACGCACTCCCTCATCGCACTCGACATCTTGCGCGGACTTGCCGCCATCGAAGTCATGCTGGTGCACACGCGCGCCGCGAGTTTTGTCGAATACGGTCTTCTTCCGGCCGATCAGCAGACGGCTTTCACAGCCGCCTTTTATGCCCTGACGCGGCTCGGGATGGAATCGGTCCTGATATTTTTCGTGCTGAGTGGATTTCTGGTGGGCGGACAGATCGTGTCCCGTTTGCGTTCAGGGACTTTTGTTCTGCGCACCTATGCCATCGACCGCCTCACCAGGATTTTTCTGCCGCTCGTTCCCGCCTGCCTGTTCACGGCCGCGATCGACGCCTTTATCCTTGATCGACCGGATCACATCGGCGTCCTTCTGGGCAACATGGCCGGCCTCAACGGGATTCTGGTCCCGCTTCTCCTCACCGACAGTCCGTTGTGGACGCTGCCGTTCGAAATCTGGTTCTACATAACAGGCGGCGCTCTCGGCTATATCATCGCCAGCGCGAATGCCGGCGACAGCACCGGGAGGAAGGCTGGTTCGCGCCTCGTCGCTTTCATCGTCGTTGTGGCGTGCATCTGCGTCTTTAGCGTTTTGCCCGCGCGCTACGTCCTTTATTGGGGCATGGGGGCGCTCGCGACGTTTCTTCTCGCCTCACGCTTCAAGGCATGCCTCGCGATCTGCGGTGCCGTGATCCTCGCGGCAGGAATCGTTTTGTTTCAACTCGCTTTGGCGTCCCGCGCGTTCGCCAGCATCGTTTTCCCCAAGGACATGGCTGAAACGATCGTCTGTGTCGGTGTGTTTTGTCTTCTCCCGCTGTTCTGCTCGGCTTCGCTCAACCAGCGGCTCGGGAGCGTGAGACGCATCGCCGGCGCGGTCAGCGGATTCTCCTACTCCCTTTATCTTTTTCACTATCCGACCAATGTCGCCCTGAACGCCGTCCTGCCCCAGGCCGCACGGATCACGCCGCATGCAATATTTGATTTCGGGTTGCGCGCCGGCGCATGCGTGCTTGTGGCCGGCGTCGCCTACATGGTGTTCGAACGCAATACGCCCACACTGCGCCGCTACCTGACATCGTTTGATCGAACCAGGGCGATTGCCGCAGGCGAATTGCAACCTGTGGTCAGCAAGCCGCTATCGAAATAGGGCGAGCCCTAGCGCGTCGGATACGAAGACTTCGCGGTGAGCGGTTGCGGCGACCGGTGCGTCACCTGCAGGACCTGCGGCTTTTGTCGCGCAAGGCTGGCCTTGCCGCCGCTGCGATTGGCAATGAAACGGCGGGCGATGCGGTAGGCGAGATAGAGCGCGACGACGCCAACGAGGATCGCCAAACCGTATTCCCCCAGCGATCCGCCGAAATCCTTGTAGGCCGACCCAGCGAGCACCCCGGCACCGACATGAATCATGGCCCATCCGACGATGGCCGCGACATTGACCGGAAAGAAACGTTGCGGCGGCATCGACAGTGCGCCGGCCGTGACCGGCACGAAACCGCGGATCGGCGGCAGGAAGCGGGCGACGAAGACCGCGAACGCCCCGTAACGTTGAAAAAACGCCGTGCTGCGTTCAACCAGCGCCGGATAGCGCGAGAACGGCCACGTCGTGAGGATGCCGCGCTTGTAGCGCCAGCCCAGCAGGTAGCTCGCGCCATCGCCGATGATGGCGCCGAGAACGGCTGCGATCAGCGTCGGCACCACGCCGATGACCCCCACCGGCACGAGTGCCGCGAGCGCGATGACGATGGTGGACCCGGGCACGAATGAGCCGACAAACGCCAGCGCCTCGGTCATGGCTGCGAGGAAGACGGCGAGATAGGCAATGTCCGGTTGGGCGGACACCTGGGCAACAACTGCATCGACAAAACCTGACACGAAAAATCCTTCAATTATGGAAAACGCAGCCGGTGATGGAGAAAGCAGCCGGTATCACGAGGCGGCGAAAATCATGTGACGCAAAGCATGTGACACGAGGCGAAATGCCGGTAGCCCCAAAATAGATACGCCGACACGGCACAGCCTGTTGCGTGTCCGGTAACACAATTGTTTGAAGATGATTATGGGCGCATTGAAGACAAGATGACGGCCTCAAGACGACGCCTCCACGATATAGGGATCGGGCGAGGGGACCTGCGGTCAGGGATTCGCCGTCGGGCGCCCAGGGCGGACAGATTGACCCTCAACCCCTTCATGTCCAACCCTTTTATGCGCAAACGCGTATGCCTATGTGCAGGGG